>ERZ838577.81-NODE-81-length-150529-cov-8.515531_pt1 | contig 150529 bp, 148 predicted proteins | sample MGYA00519682_ERZ838577 | MGnify/ENA primary metagenome ERZ838577 (study PRJEB31850, sample SAMEA3708838) | human gut metagenome | biome: human gut; feature: human-associated habitat; material: faeces | place: China | collected 2014 ... | reverse complement strand
TGATATCTTTTTTTCCAACTTCAAAAAATGGGCGCAAAAAAACCCGGAAGCCGTTGAAACTTCTGGGTTTTTCGCGTAGATATCTTTTTTGGTTCTACTAGATGGTGGACAGTACAGGACTCGAACCTGTGACCCCATGCACGTCAAGCATGTGCTCATACCAGCTGAGCTAACTGTCCATTGCGGGAGTTATTATACAAAAGCTCCCGGCGTTTGTCAAGGACATTTTTTCGTTTTTGCCGTTTTTTCTTCTTACGCCTGTTTGAGGTACCACGCGATGAGCAAATCCGCCGCTTCGCCGTAGCTCTGCACACCGGACTCCTCAGAGAACGCCTTCAGATACGTATCGTTGACCTTTGTCGCCGCATCCTGCACCTTGCCCTCGTACTGCGCGTAATGCTCGTTTGCCGCCTGAATGTCGGCGCGCACACCGTCGGAAAGATCTGCCCAGATTTCGCTTGCCGCGGTTTTGTCCGCCTTATAAAGCGCGTTGTGGCAGTAGACGTAGGCGGCAATGGCGCCAGAATACTGAAATTCCGGGCTTTCGTTTTCCATGCACGCCAGATACGCGCAGAAGTTTGCCCCATCCTCGGCAGCGACCGTCTGCCGGTGCGCCAGCTCGTGGCACATCGTAAACGGCAGCCAGACCTCGTATGTGTCCGGGTTTACGCACGCCTCGCCCGTGAAGCAGACAAAAATGCCCGTGATGCCGAACTGGCTGAACATGCGCCAGGTGGCAAGCTTTTTGACCGGGTCATGAGAGCCTGTGAACAGCGCATACCGCTGCGCCAGCTTGTCATAGCCCGCGCCAGCCTGTTTGGAAAGCGTTTCAAAATCGTCCAGATGGGCAAGACTGTCTGCATCGCGCGGTACAAGACCGGAGAGCCGGTTTACCTGCGCGGCGTAATATTCGGTCGCCTTCTGAAGCTCCTGCTTCGTGTACTCGCGCACGGAAAGCCCCAGCTGCTCGCCGACAGAGGGTCCAAAATGGTTAAGACCCCAGAGCGCAACAAAGACGAACAGCCCCACGCACACGCCGAGCACAATCCCTGCCAGCCAGCACAGAAAGCTCCGATGCTGCGTGAAAATGCGCACGAAGGTATACAGCAGCCACAAAATCGCCAGCCCCGCCAGAAGCTCCCACACGGCAAGCGGAACAGCGCTCGTCACGGCGCTGATCACGCCCAGCGCCTTTCTGGAAAGCTCCGGGTAAAACGAAAACACCAGCGCCGGGGCGTATTTTGCCGCCAGCACCAGAAGTGCGGTCAATACAAGAAAGATGGCTGACAGCAGCAGCCTTCCGATGGTTCTCAAGAAAAACGTTCCTTTCCGGTTGGAATACGGAACAGTATACCACACCTTGCACAAAAACAAAAGAATGTTTTCCCTTTTTCTCCCGGCGCAGTTGACTTTGGAACACTTTTTATTATAATGTATCTTATCAAATCACGTCAGGAGGACGGATGTAAGCATGAAAAATTCCGAAAAGACCCTCGATATGATCGTCAACCTCTGCAAAAACCGCGGCTTTGTCTTCGCCGGCAGCGAAATCTACGGCGGTCTGGCAAACAGCTGGGACTACGGTCCGCTCGGTGTGGAGTTCAAAAACAATGTCAAAAAGGCATGGCTCAAGAAATTCGTGCAGGAGAGCCCCTACAACGTCGGTCTCGACGCTGCCATCATCATGAACCCGCAGACCTGGATCACAACCGGTCACGTCGCCAGCTTCTCCGACCCTCTGCTCGACTGCAAGGCGTGCAAGGCGCGTCATCGCGCCGACAAGCTGATCGGCGACGAGCATCCCGAGGTCAATGTCGACGCCATGAGCTTCGACGAGATGGACAAGTTCATCGCCGAGCATGAAGACGTCGTCTGCCCCGTCTGCGGCAAGCACGATTTCACCCCCATCCGCAAGTTTAACCTCATGTTCAAGACTGCCATCGGCGTCACCGAGGACTCGTCTTCGACCTGCTATCTGCGCCCGGAGACCGCGCAGGGCATCTTCGTGAACTTCGCAAACATCCAGCGCACGACGAGAAGAAAGCTTCCGTTCGGCGTCTGCCAGATCGGCAAGGCGTTCCGCAACGAGATCACCCCGGGCAACTTCACCTTCCGGACCCGCGAGTTTGAGCAGATGGAGTGCGAATTCTTCTGCAAGCCCGACACGGACCTCGAGTGGTTTGCCTACTGGAAGGACTACTGCAAAAAGTGGCTGCTGAGCCTCGGCATCAAGGAAGAGAACCTGCGCCTGCGCGACCATGAGCCCGCAGAGCTCGCGTTCTATTCCCGTGCCACGACCGACATCGAATACGCCTTCCCGTTCACCGATTGGGGCGAGCTCTGGGGCATTGCAGACCGCACAAACTACGACCTTGGCCGTCATCAGGAAGCCTCCGGCAAGAGTCTGGAGTATTTTGACCCCGAGACGAATGAACATTATATCCCCTACGTCATTGAGCCGTCTCTCGGCTGCGACCGTGTGGCGCTGGCATTTTTGTGCGAGGCGTATGACGAGGAGCATCTCGTCGACAGCAAGGGCAAGGAAGACGTGCGCACGGTGCTGCATCTGCATCCGTTCCTCGCGCCCTACAAGGCGGCGGTTCTGCCGCTTTCCAAGAAGCTCTCCGAGCCTGCCCGCAAGATCCAGGAAGACCTTTCCAAGGAATTCATGATCGACTTCGACGACGCCGGCTCCATCGGCAAGCGCTATCGCCGCGAGGACGAAATCGGCACGCCCTACTGCATCACCGTCGACTTCGCGACCGTGGGCGACGAGAACACCCCCGCCGACAACGCCGTCACCATCCGCGACCGCGACACGATGGAACAGGTCCGTGTGCCCATTGCGGAGCTGAAAAACTGGCTGCGCGAAAAAGTTGCATTCTGATACCGAATTTCACCCGGAACCGGACTTTCCCGGTTCCGGGTTGTTTTTCACAAAAAAACAGGTTTCTTTTGGCGCTTCCCACAAGAAAAACTCCGCTCGTCCGGTGGAAATTTCCGTGCGTATCCTGTATAATAAAGTTATCTATCCTCTGCGCAGGCTTTTCCCGCGCAGACGGCAACTTGCCTGCCGCAAAGGGCTTTTGCGGCAAACAAAGGAGTGAAGAATTTGGCGGAATCGGAATATGTCATTGAGATGCTGAATATCACGAAGGAATTTCCCGGCATCCGCGCCAATGACAACATCACCCTCCAGCTCAAGCGAGGGGAAATCCACGCGCTGCTCGGCGAAAACGGTGCCGGCAAGTCGACGCTGATGAGCGTGCTCTTTGGGCTCTATCAGCCGGAGAGCGGCGTCATTAAAAAGAACGGACAGGTCGTCAAAATCAGCGACCCCAACGACGCCAACGACCTCAACATCGGCATGGTTCACCAGCACTTCAAGCTGGTCGAGTGCTTCTCGGTGCTGGACAATATCATTCTCGGCGTGGAGCCGAACAAGGCGGGCTTCCTGCAGAAGAAGCAGGCGCGCGAGAAGGTCGTCGCCCTGTCGCAGCGCTACGGTCTGCGCGTCGATCCGGACGCGAAGGTCGAGGATATTTCCGTCGGCATGCAGCAGAGAACCGAAATTCTCAAAATGCTCTACCGCGACAATGAAATCCTGATCTTCGACGAGCCGACGGCAGTTCTCACGCCGCAGGAGATCGACGAGCTGATGCAGATCATGAAGAATCTCGCTGCGGAAGGCAAATCCATCCTTTTCATCTCGCACAAGCTGGCGGAGATTATGGCGGTTGCAGACCGCTGCACAGTCCTTCGCAAGGGCAAGTGCATCGGCACGGTCAACACCGCCGAGACGACGATGGAGGAGCTTTCTTCCATGATGGTCGGCAGGCAGGTCAACTTCAAGGTCGACAAAAAGGACGCGCAGCCCGGCGAGGTCGTGCTGGACGTGCGGGGGCTGACGGTTCCTTCGAAGCTCCACAAGAACAACGCCGTCAAAAACGTCAGCCTGCAGGTCCGCCGGGGCGAAATCGTCTGCCTCGCGGGCATCGAAGGAAACGGTCAGACGGAGTTTGTCTACGCGCTGACGGGGCTTGAAAAGCAGTCGGCAGGCACGATTCACCTGTGCGGCAAGGACGTGTCGCACGCGCCGATCCGCCAGCGCTCGAAAGACGGCATGAGCCACATCCCCGAGGACCGGCACAAGCACGGTCTCGTTCTGGACTTCACATTGGAGCAGAATATGGTCCTCCAGCGTTACTGGCAGCCGGAGTTCCAGAAAAACGGCTTCATCAACTTCCCCGCCGTGCGGCAGTATTCCGACCGGCTGATCGAGCAGTACGACGTGCGCTCGGGTCAGGGCTCGGCGACCGTTGTGCGCAGCATGTCCGGCGGCAACCAGCAGAAGGCAATCGTCGCGCGCGAGATCGACAAGGACCCCGAGCTTCTGGTCGCGGTCCAGCCGACGAGAGGTCTGGACGTGGGTGCGATTGAGTACATTCACAAGCAGCTCGTCTCCGAGCGCGACGCCGGAAAGGGCGTGCTGCTGGTGTCTTTGGAGCTGGACGAGGTCATGAACGTCTCCGACCGCATCCTTGTCATGTACGAGGGCGAGATCGTCGGCGAGTTCGACCCCAAAAACGTGACCGTCGAGGAGCTGGGTCTCTACATGGCGGGCGCAAAGCGGATGTAAGGAGGATTGGCCATGAAAAAGAAAACACTGCTGCAGTCCTCCGGCTTTGTGACGCTGTTCGCGAGTCTGGTCTGCATCGCAATCGGTCTGCTGTTCGGTTTTCTGGTTCTGCTGCTGCTCGGCGGCGACAAGGCGTATTCCGACGGCTTCAAGCAGATTCTGCTCGGCGGCTTTTACATGATGCCCTCCGGCATCGGCAAGGAGATCGTGACGGCGGCGCCGCTCATTATGTGCGGTCTTTCGGTCGCCTTCGCATTCAAGACGGGTCTTTTCAACATCGGCGCGGCTGGGCAGTACACGCTCGGCGCGTTCGGCGGGCTCGTATTTGCGCTGCTGCTGCATGCGCCGTGGTGGGTGTGCCTGCTCGCCTCGACCGTGTTCGGCGCGATCTGGGGCGCCATTCCCGGCATCTTCAAGGCTTACCTGAACGTCAATGAGGTCATCACCGCGATCATGTTCAACTGGATCGGTCTTTACGGCTGCAACACGATCATGTACGGCAGAGGCACGGGCGCGATGTACAACGCCAAGCAGTCGAAGACCTTTGCCGTTACGGGGCAGAGCCTCATTCCCTCGAAGCTCTTCGGCTGGGACATGACCGAAACGTTCGGCTACAAGTCCTGCACGATTGCGATTTTCCTTGCCATCCTCGTTGCGATTCTGCTTTACGTCGTCATCAACAAGACGACCTTCGGCTATGAGCTCAAGGCATGCGGCTGCAACAAGAACGCGGCAAAATACGCAGGCATCGACGAAAAGCGCAGCATCATCCTCTCCATGATCATTGCCGGCGCGCTTGCCGGCTTCGGCGCGGGGCTTTACTACCTGTCCGGCGCAGCGCAGTGGATTCCGGGCGACTCGACGGCGCTGCCGTCTGAGGGCTTCGACGGCATTTCGGTGGCGCTGCTTGCCTCGTCCGACCCCATTGCGGCAATCTTCTCGGCAATTTTCATCTCGCACATCTCCACCGGCGGCGGCTTCATGAACGCCTCTTTGTTCCCGCCCGAGATTGCGGATATCATCTCCGGCATCATCATTTACCTGTGCGCGTTCTCGCTGCTGTTCAAAAACCTCATTGTCACGCTCTTCACGGGCAAACACAAAAAGGCGCCGGAGCCTGCGAAGACAGATGCGAAGAAGCCCGACGGAAAGGAGGCGCAGTAAGATGTTTCTGATGCTCAAATACGCCCTGCTTTCGGCAACGGTTCTGATGCTGGTCGCGCTCGGCGGCTGCTTCTCGGAGCATTCGGGCGTCATCAACCTCGCGCTCGAGGGCATTATGGTCATCGGCGGTCTGGTCGGCACGATGGCGCTGAACCTGCTGCCTGCCGACATGCTGCCGGTGTGGAAGGTCGTCATTTCGATCTGCCTTGCCGCGGTGTCCGGCATTGCATACTCGTCGCTGCTCGCCTTCTCCGCCATCAACCTCAAGGCGGACCAGACCATCGGCGGCACGGCGCTGAACCTTTTGTCCACAGCGATCGCCCTTGTGGTGGTCAAGCGCTACAACGGCACGCAGTCGGCAAAATTAAGCTACGACAATTCCCCGTTCATTTTCCAGGCTGGTCCTCTGACGCTCAACGTGTTTCTGATCATCGGTCTGGTGCTGCTGGCGGTCTCAATCGTCCTGCTCTACAAAACGCGCTTCGGTCTTCGTCTGCAGGCTTGCGGCGAGCATCCGCAGGCGGCGGGCTCGGTCGGCATCAACGTCTACAAGATGCGCTGGGCGGGCGTTCTGATCTCCGGCTTCCTCGCCGGCATCGGCGGCTTTGCTTACATTGTCCCCGCGGTTCAGACGTGGAACTTTGAGGTCGGCGTCGCAGGCATGGGCTTCCTTGCCCTCGCGGTCATGATCTTCGGTCAGTGGAAGCCCGGAAAGATTGCCCTGGCCGCCATCTTCTTCGCGGTCTTCAAGTCGCTGGCAAACATCTATGACTCCATCGGCTGGCTCAGTGCGCTGCACCTGACGAAGGAGCTTTACAACATGATGCCGTTCGCGGCGTCCATGATCATCCTCGCCTTCACCTCCAAGCGCTCGCGCGCACCGAAGGCAGAGGGCATCCCCTATGACAAGGGACAACGATAAGCATCAAGCATGGAAACCGGCAAAGCCGGTTTCCATGCTTGAAAGAATTTGCAGCCTGCTGCAGCGCAAAGTTTTGGCAGCTTCGCTGCCAAAATTCACGTTTGCAGGCTGAGAAGAATTTTTCGCCACGCACAGGTCGCGGCGAAAAATGATTTTAAATTTTTTTGCGCCTGCGGGCGCAAAACTCTGCGAGGCATAATTCTGCGAGGCAAGTCGCAGCGTGCAAAGGAGTATTTTCTATGAGAATGGTTGATTTGATTGAAAAAAAGCGCGATGGTGGCGTGTTATCCGACGAGGAAATCCGCTTCATCATTGACGGCTTTACAAAAGGCGAAATTCCCGACTACCAGATGTCCGCGTGGGCAATGGCAGTTTTCTACAAGGGCATGACCGACCATGAAACGGCGGTCCTGACCGACGCGATGATGCGCTCGGGCGACACGATCGATCTGTCGCGCTTCGGCACAAAGTCGGTAGACAAGCACTCCACCGGCGGCGTGGGCGATAAGACGACGCTGATTCTGGCGCCGATTGTCTCGAGCCTCGGCGGCAAGATGGCAAAAATGTCTGGGCGCGGACTCGGTCACACGGGCGGCACGGTCGATAAGCTCGAATCCATCCCCGGCTACAAAACGACGCTCACGGCAGAGCAGTTCCTGCAGCAGGTAGAGCAGGTCGGCGTTGCGGTCATCGGGCAGTCCGGCAACCTGACGCCAGCAGATAAAAAGCTCTATGCGCTGCGCGATGTGACGGCGACGGTCGACTCGCTGCCGCTCATTACCTCGTCCATCATGTCCAAAAAGCTCGCGGCAGGCTCGCATTCCATCGTTCTCGATGTGAAGGTCGGCTCGGGCGCTTTTATGAAGACGCTGGACGACGCGCGGAAGCTTGCCGAGAATATGGTCGCCATCGGCAAGGCGTGCGGACGCAACGTGCGCGCGGTGCTTTCCAACATGGACGTGCCGCTCGGCATGGCAATCGGCAACGCGCTCGAGGTGCAGGAGGCGGCGGAGATTCTGCAGGGCCGCGGCTGCGAGGACCTGCGCGGCGTGTGTATGACGCTGGCTGCCAACATGGTCGAGCTCTGCAACGGCTGGGACGAAGATTTTGCAAAGCAGCAGGTGCATGAGGCGGTCGCCTCCGGAAAGGCGTTCGAGCAGATGAAGCGCTGGATTGCCGCGCAGGGCGGAGACGCATCGGTTCTCGAAGACTTTTCAAAGCTGCCGCAGGCGTCAACCGTGCACGAAATTCTCGCCCCGCAGGACGGCTGGATTTCCCGCATGGACACGCAGAAGGTTGGAGAAGCGTCGAGCATCCTGGGCGCCGGGCGCATGACGAAGGAGGATACCATCGATTTTGCCGCCGGTATCGTGCTTTCCAAAAAGACCGGCGACTTTGCCAAAAAGGGCGACGTGCTGGCAAGGCTCTACACCAACAAGCCCGAGGCAATCGCGGAAAGCGAGGCAATGTTCCTGCGCGCGCTTTGCTGGAGCGAGGAGCAGCCCGCGCCGGAGACGCTGATTTTTGATATCATTCGATAAAGAGAAAGGAAAGAAGCTATGTCTGATGTGATCGTAATCGGCGTTGCCGGAGGCGCCGGCAGCGGAAAAACCACGCTGGTCAAGGCGCTCGTCAATCGCTTCGGCGACAATATCACCGTCCTGAGCCACGACAACTACTATAAGCGCCACGACGAGCTGAGCTATGAGGAGCGCACGAAGCTCAACTACGACCATCCCGACGCCTTTGACACGGATATGATGATCGAGCATCTGCAGCAGCTCAAAAGCGGAACGGCAATCGAATGCCCGACCTACGACTACACGATTTACAACCGCGCGGAGGAAACGATCACCATCGAGCCGCGCAAGGTCATCGTCGTCGAGGGCATCCTGATTTTCGCAAGCAAGGTTCTTAGCGATCAGATGGACATCAAGATCTTTGTCGACGCAGATGCGGACGTGCGCCTTTGCCGGCGTATCCGCCGCGACGTCAAAAAACGCGGCAGAACGATCGATTCCGTCATTGACCAGTATCTGACGACGGTCAAGCCCATGCACGAGCAGTTCGTCGAGCCGAGCAAGAAAAATGCAAACCTGATCGTTCCCGAGGGCGGCAAGAATCTCATCGCGCTGGAAATGATCATCAACCGCATCCAGAAGCACATCGACATGGCATAAGACTTTTTCCGCGGGGCGCAGAGCGCCCCGCTTTTTTCTGCAGACTGTGCGGAAAAACGGGGCGTTATTTCCGGCTGCGGCAAATTGACAGGGCTTTTTTCCTGTGCTATGATGATGTTACTTAATATGGGGAAGTGTTGTTATGTCCATTCGCTTTGCAGCTGCCTCTGACTGCGCGGCAATGCTCGCCATCTACGCGCCGTATATTGAGACCACCATCACCTTCGAGCAGGAGGTTCCCTCGCAGCAGGAGTTTGCCGCGCGCTTAGAGACTGTGCAGCAGGAGTATCCCTGGATCGTTTGGGAAGAAGACGGAAAAATCCTCGGCTATGCCTATGCGCACAAATTTGCCGAGCGCGTCTCCTACCGCCCGTCGGCAGAGCTTTCGGTGTATCTGGACCGCGCGGCGCGCGGGCGCGGCATCGGGAAAAAGCTCTACCGGGCGCTTTTTGCCATAGGGCAGCTGCAGAACGTCAAATCGGTCTACGGCATTGTGACCTCTCCGAACGAGAGAAGCGAAGCGATGCATCTGGCGATGGGCTTTACGCGGGTATCGACGCTCAAAAACGTCGGCTACAAGGACGGCTGGCGCGATGTATCGTGGTTCTGCAAGCAGATCGGGGCATACGCCGAGCCGTTTACGCCCTTCCGCCCGATCGGACAGCTTGACCCGGCGCAGCTGGAAGCCGTGCTGTGCGAAAGCGAAAAATAATGTGTGGAAAGGACGCTGTCTTATGGACCTCCGCCTGATTGCCTTCGACCTGGACGGAACGCTGCTGCGCTCCGACAAGTCCATCTCCCCGCGCACGATGCATGCGCTTCACGCCGCGCAGGAACGCGGTGTGCTGCTCGTCCCGGCGACGGGGCGGCTGTACCGGTCGCTTCCTGAGGCGCTTCTCGACGAGCAGCTTTCGCGCTATTTCATTCTGGTCAACGGCGCGCAGGTCTATGACGCGCAGGAAGACAAAACGCTCCTGACCGAGGAGCTGCCGCCCGAGCTGGCACTTCCGATGCTGCAGTTTCTGAAAACGAGAAACGTCGTGCGCGGCGTCTACATTGACGGTCTCGGGCACATGAGCCTGTCTGACTACGAGGAAATTGACGACGTTGCCGCAACACCGGCAACAAGCGCGCTCATGCGCCGCAGCTATCAGGCGGATGAGAATCTGGAAGAACTGACGCAAAACGCCGCTTCCATACAGAAGATCATTGCCTTTTTCCGCAACCCCGAGGAGAAGCAGCCGGTGCTGCGCGAAATTGCGGCAGATTTCCCGGGCTATGCGGTGTCCTCATCGCTCGGCAATAACATTGAAATCAACGCCAAATACGCCACCAAAGGAAACGCGCTGCGCTTTCTGTGCCGGCAGCTCGGCATCTATCCGGCGCAGTGCATGGCGTTCGGCGACGGCACAAACGACTATTCGATGCTCCGCGCGGCAGGGCTCGGCGTGGCAATGGGAAACGCCTCGGAAGAGGTGCAGTCCTGCGCCGACGAGGTCACGCAGACGAACGACGAAGACGGTGTGGCGCAGATGATCGAGCGCGTGCTGGGGCTGTAACGATGGCAGCGATCATTCCGATTCTGGATTTTGAGAATCCTGCGCTCGACGTGTATGCGCGCCTGAGTGAAAACCAGTTGGTCTGCCGGGAAAATCCGGAGGAAGGGCTTTTCATCGCCGAGAGCGCGCTGGTCATTGAACGGGCGCTGGACGCAGGCTTCGTGCCGGTGTCGTTTCTGGTGGAAACAAGGCTTCTTGCGCAGGCGCACGCGCTGTTATCCAGATGTCCGGTGGAGCTTCCCGTCTATACGGCGGAGATGCCGGTTCTGGAAAAGCTGACAGGGTATGCGCTCACACGCGGCATGCTCTGTGCGATGCGCCGCCCGGCGCCGAAGGATGCGGCAGCGCTTCTTCGCCGCACCTCATGCGTCGCCGTATTGGAGGACGTGGTCAATCCCACGAACCTCGGCGCGATTTTCCGCTCGGCAGCTGCGCTGGGCGTGGAGGCGGTGCTGCTGACGCCCAATTGCACAGACCCTCTTTACCGGCGCGCCATTCGCGTGAGCATGGGAAACGTCTTTCTGGTGCCGTGGGCGTATCTGCCGGACGATCACTGGCAGGCGCTTTTGAAGGAAGGCGGCTTTCAGACGGTCGCCATGGCGCTGCGGGAGGACGCAAGGGTTCTCTGGGACCCGGCGCTGACCCGGATTTCGAAGCTTGCCGTCGTCATGGGCTCGGAGGGTCCGGGGCTAAAGCCGGAAACCATCGCCGCGTGCGATTACACGGTGACGGTGCCGATGACAAACGGCGTGGACTCTTTGAACGTTGCGGCGGCAAGCGCCGTCGCCTTTTACCAGCTGGCGCTGCTGCGGCAGAAAAACAGATAACGCAAGTTGCGGCTTCCGAACGGAAGCCGCTTTTTTATGCTTTTTGGAAAAAGGGCTTGACAAATACCCTATGGGGGTATATAGTGAAGATACCCCAAGGGGGTATTTAGAAGGAGGTTGCAGGATGGAAGAACGAAACTGTCCGATGTGTTCGCAGCGCAAAAAGGAGCGCTCGCCGGAGGAATACAAGAAGCTCATCAACCGGCTCAGCCGCATCGAGGGTCAGATCCGCGGCATCCGCAGCATGGTGGAAAACGGGGCATACTGTCCCGATATTCTGGTGCAGTCGGCAGCGGCAAACGCGGCACTCAACGCCTTTAACAAGGAGCTGCTGGCAAGTCATCTGCGCTCGTGCGTGGCAAACGATATCCGTGAGGGGCACGACGAGGTGATCGACGAGCTGGTCGTGACGCTGCAAAAGCTGATGAAATAGGCAAAAGCCGGGCATGCTACCGGCAGGCAAGACAGGTCGAAGAGGTGGAACGCATGAAGCAATACAATGTGACGGGCATGAGCTGCGCGGCATGCTCCGCGCGGGTGGAAAAGGCGGTCAGCAAGGTACCGGGCGTGACAAGCTGCTCGGTGAGTCTGCTGACGAATTCCATGGGCGTGGACGGAACGGCAAGCGCGCAGGAGATCATCCGCGCCGTCGAGCAGGCGGGCTACGGCGCAAGCGAAAAGGGCGCCGGAAATCAGGTGCAGGCTTCTATGCAGGAGGCGGAAAAGCATCTGGTAGATCATGAGACGCCGAAGCTCAAGAGAAGGCTGTTCTGGTCTCTGGGCTTCTTGCTGGTCCTGATGTATCTTTCCATGGGGCACATGATGTGGGGCTGGCGGCTTCCCTCGTTTTTTGACGGGAACCATGTGGCAATGGGGCTGGCGCAGCTTTTGCTGACGGTCATCGTCATGGTCATCAACCAGCGCTTCTTCATCAGCGGCTTCAAGGCGCTGTGGAACCGCGCGCCCAATATGGACACGCTCGTTGCGCTGGGCTCGAGCGCCGCATTTTTGTACAGCACTTACGCGCTGTTTGCCATGACCGGCGCGCAGGTCCGGGGCGATATGGACGCGGTCATGGATTACATGATGGACTTCTATTTTGAGTCCGCGGCAATGATTTTAACGCTCATCACCGTCGGCAAGATGCTGGAAGCCCGGTCCAAGGGCAAGACGACGGACGCGCTCAAAAGCCTCATGAAGCTCGCGCCCAAAACGGCGACGGTTGTAAGAGGCGGCAAGGAAGAGACCGTCCCCATCGAGCAGGTGCAGTCCGGAGACACCTTCGTCGTCCGCCCCGGCGAGAGCATTCCGGTCGACGGCGTGGTGCTCGATGGCACGAGCGCAGTCAACGAGGCGGCGCTCACCGGCGAGAGCATCCCGGCGGACAAAGCCCCCGGCGATACGGTCTCTGCCGCAACGGTCAACCAGTCGGGCTTTCTGACCTGCCGCGCCACGCGCGTCGGGCAGGACACGACGCTCTCGCAGATCATTCAGATGGTCTCCGACGCGGCGGCGACCAAAGCGCCGATTGCCAAAATTGCCGACAAGGTCTCCGGCATTTTTGTCCCTGCGGTCATTTCGATTGCAATTGTCACAACGATTGTCTGGCTGCTGATCGGCAAGCCCTTCGGCTACAGCCTCGCGCGCGGCATCTCGGTGCTGGTCATCAGCTGCCCGTGCGCGTTGGGTTTGGCGACGCCGGTTGCAATCATGGTCGGCAGCGGTCTCGGCGCGAAGAACGGCATTCTCTTCAAGACGGCAGCAAGTCTGGAGGAAACCGGCAGAATCCAGATTGTCGCGCTCGACAAAACCGGCACCATCACCTCCGGCGAGCCGGCAGTCACGGATCTTCTCCCGGCGGCAGGCATATCGGAGGACGAGCTTCTGTCCTGCGCCGTTTCTCTGGAGCAGAAAAGCGAGCATCCGCTGGCAAAGGCAATTCTAAAGTGCGCGCTCGAGCGTAAGCTTTCGCCGCTTGACGTGACGGAATTTCAGGCGCTGCCCGGAAACGGCTTGAAAGCAGTTTTTGAAGGAAAGCCGCTTTGCGGCGGCAACGATACCTTCATCGGCGCGCAGGCGCAGATCCCCGCGCAGATCAGGCAGCAGGCGCAGACCTGCAGCGATGCGGGCAAGACGCCGCTCTATTTCAGTCTGGACGGAAAGCTGCTCGGCGTGATTGCCGTGGCGGACGTGATCAAAGAAGACAGCCCGCAGGCGGTGCGCGAGCTGCAGAACATGGGCATCCGCGTCGTCATGCTCACGGGCGATAATGAGCGGACGGCAAAGGCAATCGGCAGGCAGGCAGGCGTCGACGAGGTCATCGCGGGCGTCCTGCCGGAGGGCAAGGAGCTGGAGATTCGCAAACTCAAGGCACAGGGCAAGACGGCAATGGTCGGCGACGGCATCAACGACGCGCCCGCTCTGACGCGAGCCGACATCGGCGTTGCCATCGGCGCCGGCACCGACGTCGCCATCGACGCGGCGGACGTGGTTCTGATGAAAAGCCGCCTGCTCGATGTTCCGGCGGCAATCCGTCTGAGCCGCGCAACGCTCCGGAACATCCACGAAAACCTCTTCTGGGCATTTTTTTACAACACCATCGGCATCCCGCTCGCGGCAGGCGTGTTCATCCCGCTGGGGCTGACGCTCAGCCCGATGTTCGGCGCGGCGGCAATGAGTCTGTCGAGCTTCTGCGTGGTGTCGAACGCCCTGCGGCTCAATCTCTTCAAGCTGCGCGACGCGCGGCATGATCATAAGAGACACAGCAATCAGAACCCTGTTGCAAGGACAAAGGAGGAACCAAAAACCATGAAGAAAACGATGCATATTACCGGCATGATGTGCGGGCACTGCGAGGCAAGAGTCAAGAAGGCGCTCGAAGCGGTCGACGGCGTGGACGAAGCGCTCGTCAGCCACGAGGCAGGCACTGCGGTTGTGACGCTCTCGAAGGACGTCGCGGACGAGACCCTCAAGCAGGCGGTCGAGGCGCAGGATTATCCTGTGACCGGCATCGAATAAGCACAGACGAATCGCACAAAGCCGCGCCCCGGAGTCCGGGGCGCGGCTTTTGTCAAATCGGGCGGCTTTTTCATAGAATACCCCAGCGAAGGATTTCGCTGGAAACCAGATTATGAGGTGAAGCTGATGCTTGCAATTGCAAAGTTCGGCGGCTCGTCTCTTTCCTGCGCGGCAGCGTGGAGGCAGGTACGAGACATCGTGACCGGCGATATCGCCCGGCGCGTGATTGTCGTCTCCGCCGCGGGAAAGCGCCACGCCGATGACCATAAAATTACCGATCTGCTCTATCTCTGCCACGCGCACCTGCGCTACGGCGTGCCGTGCTGGGAGCTTTGGCGAAAAATTGCCGGGCGCTACCTCGCCATTCGCGACGAATGCGCGATCAATTTCCCCATTGAAGACGAGCTGGACGCCATCTATGAAAATCTCTCGCCGCAGACGAGCGCAGATTTTCTCGCCTCGCGCGGAGAGAATCTTTCTGCAAAGCTGATGGCAGCATATCTCGGCTTTTCGTTCGTCGATGCGGCAAGCTGGCTGCAATTTGACTACGCCGGAAACGTGCTGACCGACGCTTCCTATGCGGCGCTCTCATCTCTTGCCGACGGGCGGAAAATCGTCACGCCGGGGTTTTACGGGGCGCTGCCCGACGGGCGCATCCATACCTTCTCGCGCGGCGGCTCCGATATTACGGGCAGTCTTGCCGCCGCGGCGCTGCACGCGGACGTGTATGAAAACTGGACGGATGTGCCGGGCATTCTGACCGCCGATCCGCGCATCGTCAAAAATCCAGCGCCGATTGCCTCGCTCAGCTACCCGGAGCTGCAGCTTTTGTCGGGCGCCGGAACGCAGGTGCTGCATGAGAGCGCAGTTGCGCCTGTTCGCGCCGCACAGATTCCGCTGCAAATCCGCTCAACCTTCGCGCCGGAGCTTCCCGGCACGCGCATCGGCTTTGAAGCCGGTGCCGGTCTGGAGAAAACGGGCGTGGTCGGCTTTGCGGGACGGCGGGCAGTATCGATGCTGCGCGTTTTGTTCCGGGAGGCGGCGCGCGCGGACGCAGACACCCTGGTGCGCGCATGTCTTGCGCAGCAGGGCATTGCGGTATTCCACAGCTCGCAGGGCGTGGAGGGGCTGTGCCTGCTGCTGATCGCAAAGCCGGGGCAGGACGCGCTGCATGCGGCGTGCGACGAGGTGCGCAGGCTCCTTCCCGGCGCGCAGGTGAAGCTGCGGGAGAATCTGGCTGCGCTGCTGGCGCTCTGCCGGACGACGCGGGAGGTTCCGAAGCTTGCCGCGGCAATGGAATCTGCCGGCGTTCCGGTCCACCATCTGGTCCAGACGCCGCCCGGGGCGCTGTTCTGCGTCAACGACAGCCAGTACGAAACCGCACTGCGCGCGGCATACGCGCTCGCATTCGGCTGAGCGCTTGCTTTTCGGTTCGGCTGTGATACAATAGAAAAAAAGAAACAGGAGGCGCCTTCATGGAAAAACGACCGCTTTTACTCTGCACGGACCCCGGCATCGACGATTTTATCGCACTGAGCATGGTCCTTGCGCGCCCGGAATTCGACGTACTCGGCATGATTGCGCTGAGCGGAAACGTGGGACTTGACGTGACGGTCAACAACGCGCTGCTCGCGTGCGAATTAAACGGCAGATCGGATATTCCCGTCCTTGCCGGAAGCGCAAAGCCGCTGGCGCGCCCGGCGCGCTCTGCCAGCAACATCCACGGCAAAAGCGGTCTGGGGAAATCCACCGAGCTTTACGCAAAGGGTCGCCCGCTTGCCTCAAGCGGCGCAGATTTCATTTTGCAAATGGCGGAAAAATACGCGGGAAGACTTGAAATTCTCTCGCTGGGACCGCTGACGGACGTTGCGCTGGCGCTTCAAAAATCGCCGGAGGCTGCAAAAAAGATTGCGCGCGTCGTCGTCATGGGCGGCGGCATCCACGCGGGCAATGCGACAAAATACGCTGAGTTCAACATCGTCGCGGACCCCGAGGCGGCGCAGGTCGTTTTCTCCAGTGGCGTGAAGACCGTCATGATCGGGCTCGACGCAACGAACTGCTGCCTGCAGCCGCGCGCGGACATTGAGCTTCTGCGCGCAAATACGACGCTCGGGCAGCTTGTCCCCGCGATGCTGACAGACTATGCGGACGTCTACAAGCAGGTCCATAATCTGGACGGCATGATCATTCACGACGCCATCAGCGCGGTCTATCTCTGGAAGCCAGAGCTGTTCTCGTGCCTTCCCTGCCGGATCGAGGTCTGTCTGATTGATGGCGAGCATCTGGGGCAGACCGTCCCGGAAGCGGGTGATACCTGCCTTGCCGCGACAAGCTGCGATGCACAGGCAGTACGTAAGGAAATTCTTTCCATGATGCAGCAGGTTATCGCCGCACATTGAGACACTGAGACGCTGAGACGCAAAGCGCCCCGGACGAAAGTCCAGGGCGCTTGATGATTATGGGGGAGCTTGGATGTTCAGAACATAAAGTACAGGTTCACACAGGCGAGGACGGCTGCAATCACCAAAAATACGGTGTTGATGATCTTGCTCGCCTTGGACTCGGCGTGTTTTATGCAAAAGACGAGATACGCGACCCATACAAGGTAGGTCATCACCGTCAGCCAGCCGACGCGAATAAGCAGAGAAAGGCAGAACAGCATATTGACAATGCTCATGCCCCGCTCCGAAAAGAACATCTCCTTCAGCTTTTTCATCCCGCGCCTCCACATTTTCCTTTTTTTCAGTATATCACAGCCTGCATCAACGTGCAAGACCGCCCGCAGATTGTTCTGCGGGCGGTCTTCTGCTTTGTTACTTTACCAGCTCTGCCTCGGCGTCTTTGCCAAGACGGCGGAGCATCGTCTTTTTGACGGCCCTGAAAATATTCTGGTAGCCCGTGCACCGGCACAGGTGCCCGGACAGGAGCTTGCGCAGCTCGTCGTCCGTGTACTCCACGCCCGCGTTCAAAATCTCCGTCGCGGTCAAAATGAAGCCCGGCGTGCAGAAGCCGCACTGAATCGCCGTCTCGTCGATAAACGCCTTCTGGATATCCGAGAGCGTCCCGTCGGGGTTCATGAGCCCTTCGAGGGTGATGATGTTCTTGCCCTCTGCCCAGACGGCAAGATACAGACATGAGTTGATCGCCTCGCCGTCGATGAGAACCGTGCATGCGCCGCACTCGCCGACCTCGCAGCCCTTTTTGACCGAGGTGAGATGGAAGTTGTTGCGGATCATATCCGTCAGGCTCGCGCGGACGTCTACCATCTGCTCGCGCTTTTTGCCGTTGATTGTGCATGTTACAAGCTTATACTGCGCCATTACACGTCACCTCCGCAGCGTTTGACCGATTCGACCAGGCAGCGCTTCGCCATTTCGACCGCAATGTGCTGCCGGAATGCCTTGCTCGCGCGCCAGGAATCTCTGGGATGGATGTCCTCCAGAACGGTTCTGGAGAAGGTCTCGATGTTTTCCAGCGTGACCGCTTTGCCGTTAATGAAGCTTTCCGCGCTCGGCACGCGCATGGGGACAGGACCGGCAACGCCGTAGGCGATGCGCACACGCTCGAACGTCTTTTTATCCTCGGACAGGCGGCAGTTGACCGAGCAGCCGGTCGTCGCGATGTCCATCGCGTTTCGCATGGCATATTTAATATAGAAGCCCGCCGTGCGGTCGTAGGATTCCTTCGGAATGATGATCGCCGTCTGAATTTCGCCGTCTGCGACGTTGATATCGACAGTACCGGCTTTGATGTAGAAGTCCTTGATCGGAAGATACCGCTTGCCGTTCTTGCCGGTCAGCTCGATGATCGCTTCCCAGGCGTGCAGTGTGGACGCGGAGTCGGCAGACGTGACGCCGTTGCAGGTGTTGCCGCCGATGGTGCCGGCGTTGCGGATCTGGGGACCGCCGACCATGTCGACCGCTTCTCCGAGGACATTGATATATTTCTGAATGATCGGGTTGTGCGTGATGTGGGAGAAGGTCGTGAGGCTTCCGATGCGGATTGCCTCGTTTTCATCCAGACAGATGCCGCGGATTTCATCGAGCGCCTGAATGGAGATCAGCTCCTTGCCCGCGCGCTTGCCCTCTCGCATCTGCACGAGAACGTCCGTGCCGCCGGCGATGATCTGGGCTTCCGGATGCTCAAGCCGCAGCTCGATGGCGTTTTCGACGCTTGTCGCCTCATAGAGCGCTTTCATATCATACATGGCTTACTTTCCCTCCTTCTCCCAGTCGTCGTGAATAAGTCCTGCTTTGGTAAACTCTGCAAACAGCACATGCGGCGTGATGGGCGTCTTGTCAATCGCGACGCCGGTCGCCTGCAGAATCGCGTTGCGGATGGCAGGTGCGCCGGAGCAGGCGGGCGGTTCGCCGAGCGCCTTCGTGCCGAACGGCGAGGTCGGCTCGGGGTTTTCCACAAACAGAGCCTCCAGGTTCGGGTGGTCCATGAACGTCGAGATCTTATAGTCGAGCAGGTTGTTGTTCAGGGGTCTGCCAGTCTTTTCGTCGAACAGCAGCTGCTCCGACAACCCGTAGCCGATTGCCATCGACATGCCGCCGTGGACCTGCGCCTCTGCCAAAGCCGGGTTGATGAGCTTGCCGCAGTCGTGGACGTTGATGAGCCGCAGGAGCTTGACCTTGCACATCGGAATGTCGACCTCGACCTCGGCAAAGCTGCAGCCGAAGGAATAGGCGTTGTTGCGGATGGTATACGTCGACTCGGCGGTAATATGCTCGGAATCGGCGGCGTTATACTGCGCGGTCATTGCCAGCTCCTTGAGGCTCATGAGAACCTTGCCGTCCATCACGCGAACGATGTTGCTGTTCTGAATGTCCATATTCTCGACCATCTGGCGCGTGAGCTTCGAGGCGTAGGCGAGAATCTTCTTTTTGAGAAGCTCGCCCGTCTGCCGGATGGAGAAGCCTGCGACATAGGTCTGACGGGACGCATACGCGCCGAGACCCGTGGGTGTGATGTCCGTATCCTGGCAGGAGACGACATGCACGTCGCGGTAGCTGGCAAGACCCACAACCTCCGCCGTCATCTGGGAGTACGCGGTGTCTGCGCCCTGCCCGATTTCGGTTTCGCCGCACTGCATGGTGACCGTACCGTCGAGGTTCAGCTGCATACGGTTCGACGACGTTTCCAGAGAAATCGGGTAAACCGCGGTGTTGTACCAGAATGCTGCCATGCCGATGCCGCGGCGGACAGGTCCGGTCTGGTTCTGATATTCTTTGAGCTTCCTGTCGTAGTCAATTGCCGCACGACCCTTTTCCATGCACTCGCGGAACGAGTCATAGTAGTTGACGTTGTGCGAGAAGCCGTCTTCAAAACCCTTGGGCATGATGAATTTGTTGCGGTACTCGATCGGATTCATACCCACGGCGCGCGCGCACTCTTCGATGTTCGCATCGTCTGCAAACGACGCCTGCGGCATGCCGTAGCCGCGCATTGCGCCTGCTGCGGGGCGGTTGGTGTAGACCGTGTAGGCATCGCCTTCAAAGTTTTCGCACGGATAGATCTGCGGGAACGAGCCCATCGCCTTGGCGACGATCGAGTGACCATGCGAGGCGTAGGCGCCCTGGTTGGAGAAGCACTCAATCTTGCGCGCGGCAATCGAGCCGTCCTTGTGCAGCCACGTGATGATGTGGAACCGGATAGCGTGGCGCACGCGGTTGGAGACAAAGGTCTCTTCGCGCGAGCAGTCGATGCGGACACACTGACCGTTGACCTGCGTGGAGCACCAGGCGCAAAGCGGCTCGTACAGCGCGTCCTGCTTGTTGCCGAAGCCGCCGCCGATGTAGGGCTTGATGATCTGAATGTCCGCCCAGGGCCTGCCCAGCGCCTGACCGACAATGCGGCGGATGATGTGGGGAATCTGCGTCGAGGAAACGACCGTGATGCGCCCGTTTTCACTATAGGCGAAGCAGCCGTGGTTTTCGATATGGCAATGCTGGACCATCGGGGTTTCGTACCAGCCCTCGACCTTGATCAGACCTTCTTCTTTGATTGCCTCGTCGTAGTTGCCCTTTGCCATGGACGTGTGCTTGAGGACGTTGCCGGGGCACTCCTCGTGAATCTGCGGCGCGTCCGGCTCCATCGCCTTCTGCACATCCAGCACGAACGGCAGCACGTCATACTCGACCTTGAGCGCGCGCACGCCCTGCATCGCGGCGACCTCGTTTTCCGCAATGACGACGGCGACTTCATCTCCGTAGTACCGCACATGCCGGTTTAACAGGTGCCGGTCCGCGGTATCCTGATGCCCGGGGTCCATGGACCACGGGTGACCTGCCGTCGGGAAGGCAATGTCCGGCACGTCGAAGCACGTCAGGACCTTCACGACGCCCTCGATTGCCTCTGCCGCCGAGGTGTCGATGGACTTGACGTAGCCATGGGCAATTTCGGAATGCTTGATTCGCGCATAGAGCGCGCCGGACGGCATCCGGTCTTCGTAATACTTGGTTCTGCCGGTCGCCTTGTCAAAGGCGTCGACACGAACCTCGCTTTTGCCTACGATGCTCATACTCTGACCTCCAGTTTCTATTGCATAGGAAAACGCCGGATTTCCCCGTCTTTTCCCCTTGTATTCTGAAATAATTTTAGCACACCCGAAAAAAAATCGGAAGCAAAAGCATTATCCTATTTTCCGTATAACGCTTTTTTCGAAATGATCGAAATTTTCAGCAATTTCTTGCATCATTGCTCAAAAATGGGTATACTGAATTGTAGAAAATCACGGAGGGTTGGACCATGGCAGACGCAGCTGCGCCCCGTCTGGGGTGCTTGATCATGGCGGCTGGAAACGCCAGCCGCTTTGGCGCAAACAAACTCTTTGCAGCATATCGCGGGAAAACGTTTCTGGAGCTGGCGCTTCTTGCCGTGCCGCCGCAGCTTTTTGCGCGCGTGATGGTGGTCAGCCAGTATGAACCGGCGCTCGGGCTGGCGCGGCAATACGGCTTCGAAGCAATCCGGAACTGCGAACCGGAGCTGGGCGTGAGCCGAACCATTCAGCTTGGCACGCAGGCAATGCTCGACTGCGACGCGATTTTATACATGGTCGCCGACCAGCCGCTGCTGCAGCCGAATTCGGTCTGCGCGGTGGCAGAGAGGTGGCTGCGCGAGCCGGATACGATCTGCGGCGCGGCGCACAACGGCGTGCGCGGCAATCCGTGCATCTTCCCGAAGGCGTTTTTCCCGGAGCTGCTTGCGCTCACCGGCGACACCGGCGGCAGCCGCGTGATCCGCCGGCATGAAGATCGTCTGCGTCTGGTTGAAATTCCGCCCGAGGAGCTCTATGACTGCGACACAAAGCGCGCGCTGGACGAGCTCAAAACGCAGACCGGCGAGCCCTGAATTTTTCATAAAAACCAGCGAGGCAGAACGCACAGCGTTCTGCCTCGTTTTGCTCCGTTCTTTTTTGGCGCGGCGATTACAGGTGCAGCACGCGGTCGCGGATCTCTTGGGTTCTGCCCTGGTTCCAGTACTGGGTGCCGATGTAGCCGCAGGTCCGGCGCGCGACGTTCATCTTCGACTGGTCGGTGTTGCCGCACTGCGGGCAGGTCCAGACCAGCTTGCCGTCGGGGTCTTCCTTGATTTCGATTTCGCCATCGAAACCGCAGACCTGGCAATAGTCCGACTTGGTATTCAGCTCGGCGTACATGATGTGATCATAGATGAACTTCATGACCTCAAGCACAGCGTCGATGTTATTTTGCATGTTCGGCACCTCCACGTAGCTGATCGCGCCGCCGGGCGAGAGCGCCTGGAACTGCGACTCAAACGCGAGCTTGTCGAAGGCGTTGATATGCTCGGTCACATGGATGTGATAGGAATTTGTGATGTAGTTCTTGTCCGTGATGCCCTCGACGATGCCGAAGCGCTTCTGCAGGCACTTGGCAAACTTGTACGTCGTCGATTCCAGCGGCGTTCCGTAGAGCGAGAAGTCAATGTCGGTCGCTTCCTTCCAGCGCTTGCAGGCATCGTTCATGTGCTGCATGATATCGAGCGCAAACGGCGTGGCCGCAGGGTCGGTGTGGGACTTGCCGGTCATATACTTGACGCATTCGTAAAGCCCCGCGTAGCCGAGGGAAATGGTCGAATAGCCGCCGTACAGGAGCTTATCGATCGGCTCGCCCTTTTTGAGCCGCGCCAGCGCGCCGTACTGCCAGAGAATCGGCGCCGCGTCCGAGAGCGTACCCTTGAGGCGGTTGTGGCGGCACATGAGGGCTTTGTAGCAAAGCTCCAGCCGCTCGTCGAAGATCTTCCAGAACTTATCGAGCGCACCGTTCGACGACAGCGCCACATCCACCAGGTTGATCGTCACGACGCCCTGATTGAATCTGCCGTAATACTTGGGCTTACCCGGCTCGTAATTGCCGGCGTTTGCCACATTGTTCCAGCCCGTGCCGGAGCGGTCGGGCGTGAGGAAGCTGCGGCAGCCCATGCAGGTATACACGTCGCCGTGACCCGGCATCTCGCCCTTGGAGAGCTTCAGCTCGCGCATTTTCTTTTCCGAGATATAGTCCGGCACCATGCGCTTGGCGGTGCAGCGCGCGGCAAGCTTTGTAAGATACCAGAACTTCGAACCCTCGGTGATATTGTCCTCTTCCAGCACGTAAATGAGCTTTGGGAACGCGGGCGTAATCCAGACGCCCTTTTCGTTCTTGACGCCCTCGATGCGCTGGTTGAGCGTCTCTTCGATGATGATGGCAAGGTCCCGCTGCTCCTGTTCCGAGCGCGCCTCGCCGAGGTACATGAATACTGTAATGAACGGCGCCTGTCCGTTGGTCGTCATGAGCGTCACGACCTGATACTGGATGGTCTGGACGCCGCGGCGGATTTCGTCGCGCAGGCGCTTTTCGACGACCTTGGAGATCGCCTCATCGGAGGCTTCGGTTCCGAAATCCTTCAGCTCCTCCAGCACCGACTTGCGGATTTTCTGCCGCGAAACGTCGACAAAGGGAGCCAGGTGCGTCAGGCTGATCGACTGCCCGCCGTACTGGTTGGAGGCGATCTGCGCGATGATCTGGGTCGCGATGTTGCAGGCGGTAGAGAAGCTGTGGGGCTTTTCAATGAGCGTACCGGAGATGACCGTGCCGTTCTGCAGCATGTCCTCGAGGTTCACGAGGTCGCAGTTGTGCATGTGCTGGGCATAATAATCCGCGTCGTGGAAATGGATGATGCCTGCCTCATGCGCTTCGACAATCTCCTGCGGCAGCAGCATCCGGCGCGTCAGGTCCTTGGAGACCTCGCCTGCCATATAGTCGCGCTGCACGGCGTTGACGGTGGGGTTCTTGTTGGCGTTTTCCTGCTTGACCTCCTCGTTGTTCGATTCGATCAGCGTGAGAATCTTGTCGTCGGTCGTGTTGGACTTGCGGACCAGCGAGCGCGTGTAGCGGTAGGTGATGTAGTTTTTCGCAACCTCATATGCCCCGTGCGCCATGATCTGATGCTCGACGAGGTCCTGAATTTCCTCGACGGACAGCGCGCGGTTCATCGACTGGCACGACAGCTCCACGCTCTCGGCGATGCGGCGGATCTGCATCGGCGTCAGCCGGTCGGCTTCTTCCACAACGTTATTTGCCCGTGTGACGGCGGAGATGATCTTCATAATATCGAAGACGGCTTCCGAGCCGTTGCGTTTGATAATCTTCATGCTGCTCTCTCCCCTCTGTAATCCCTGTTATGACAGACGCTGTGCAGGATAATATTTCAGCTGCATATTTTCCCGCACGTGCGAATACAATATCTTGTGGCTGCATCTTACAATAGCAACTAAATATGCCATCACAAAAAGCGCCATAGACAATATACTAGATCGCACATGCCTTGTCAAGACTAAAAACTGGATTTGAAACAAAATCTTGTGTCAAATAAGCAAAATGCAACCGTGGAACACAACATGTAGTGTTCCACGGTTCAAGCTGCCAAACGCGATGCGCCTGCGCCCGCAAAATTCCGCGAGACTTTCTGTTACCACTTGTTCTCCACTTTTTCGGCAAAACCGAAGAAATCCCGCACCGAAAGCGCACTTCCGTCGTCCAGAACGGCGGTTCCGGTAAAGGTTCCGAACACCTGATGCTGGTCGGATTTGAGCAATTTGAAGTCCGTGCAGGCAGCGCGGTCGAGGACGGGCCGGAACTGCATCTCGAATCTGCCGTCGGAGCTGGTGAAGCGCCAGGGCGAAAGATAATCCTCTTTTCTGTCCTTCATGGGTATCTCAAATGTGACATGGTCCAGCTTGTGGAGTCTGCCGTTATAAATGAGCGCGTTTTCCGTCGCGGCGGAGGTATCGCCGAAGCCGTAGCCGAGGTTCCAGCCGAACGGCGCGCCGTCCAAAAGCCCGGACGCGCTCGACCAGTACCACGTGTTGTGATACGTCCAGACGCCGCGTCCCCAGTCGAGGACGGCAAAAAATTTGTCCGGCGTCAGCTCGAACCGCTCTGCACCAAGCTCCACCCAGCCGGACGCGCGCAGGCAGTTGATCTTCTGATTGTAGTAAAAATGCCCGGGCTTTTCAAACGGCGTTGCAATCACGAGGCTCTCGTCCGGCTCATCCGTGAGGGTAATGATGCCCTCGATGGCGTCTTTGCCGCGGAACCGATCCATGTGAAACGACAGCCGACGCGCGCCGTCTTCGTGATAGAACGCCAGCGCATATCCGGACGCGGCAATTTCGCTCGCACCCAGCACCGACGTCTCCGGCAGCCCCGTCTTTCCCATCGGAAACGCGCGCATGGGGCTTTTGGTAATCTGCCATCGCTCGTCGAAGTTCAGAAACGAGACAGAATCCAGTCCCATGTAGCCGTTGTCGGCAATCGTGAGGGCAATGCCGATGTGCCCGTCGGTCACAAGATAGTAGTCCCACTCCTTGATGCGCGATTTCGGCGCGCGGATCTGGGACCGGCAGTAGACCGGCAGCAGGCTTCTTGCCCAGCCGGGCTCGCGCAGATTGCCGCTCGCGTCGAGAAGCGGCGCGGCGCTCGTGATTTCATGCTGCATCATGGGGTGTCCTCCTTTGTTGTCGGTGTATAGGTATCGAGAAATGCCTTCAGCTCCTGCCGGACACGGTCCGGCTCTTTGACATAGCTCTTGCCGTGCTCTGCGCCGTCGACTAAGATAAGCCGCTTCGGCGCAGTGCAGGCATCAAACGCCCGCTTTGTCATCTCATACGGCACAAAGGTGTCTCCCGTGCCGTGCAGGAACAAAATCGGGTACCGGCTCTCGCGCACGGCGTCGATCGTCGAGCCGTCTCGCAGCCCGAAGCCTGCAAAAAGCCTGGTAACCAGGCTGCACAGCGGCAGCAGAAGCGAAACCGGCGCTTTGGGAGCATCGCGGCGCAGGACGCTTTTTGCAATCTCATAGGGGCTTGTAAAGCCGCAGTCGGCAATGATCGCGCGCACATTTGCCGGGAAGTCGAAGCAGCTGGCGAGCAGCACCGTCGTCGCGCCCATCGAAAGCCCGCCCAGAATCAGCGGTGCATTTTGTCCCAGCTTCTGCCCCATATAGGTCGCCCAGGACAGAACGTCCAGCCGCTCACGCACGCCGAAGGTCAGGTATTTTCCCTGCGAGCTTCCGTGCGCGCGCTGGTCGACAAGCAGCAGAGAATACCCCAGCGTGTCATAGTAATAGGGAAGCACGAGCCCGAAGTCGATCTGCCAGCAGGATTTGTAGCCGTGAAACAGCAGAATCGTGCCCTTCGCATCTTTTTTGGGAAGATAGATCGCGTGCAGCAGCTTTCCGTCATAGCTCATGACGTGCAGGTCCTCGCGCTCGTGCGCCGAAACCCAGCCGTCTGCCGCCAGAATCGGGGCTTTGACCTCCCGGTAGGCGGGCTTTTCCATCTGCTGCTCCAGCGCCTGCCTCGTATACCGCCTGCCCGTCGCTGCCCGCTGCAGCACAAAATATCCAACGATCAGGACCAGCGCCGCGATCGCAATTGCAATCCACAAAAGCATCATTTACCGCGCCTCCCTGTTTTTCCCGAGCTTTGCAAAATAAGAAAACGTCTTCGGAAAAATGCAGCCCGCCAGCAGCACGACGAGAAAATAGCGCACGCAGTCGGCAGGTCCTGCCGGAAGCAGGGCGTAAAACGCAGGCTTCAGCGCCGCCTTGACACCCGCGACCAGCGCAAGCCCGAGCGTGAATTTGAGCACCTGCCCCAGAAGCGGCGCGCGCGTCTCGAAGCCGCCCGTGCGGCGCTCATGGAAAAATACCACCAGCAGCCCCGTGATCGCACCCAGCAGCGTCCAGGCGTTTTTGACCGCATGGGAGAGATTGCTCTCGTCCTCCGAGCCGGGGAGAAAATCTGCGCGGATGCCGCCGACATACAGCACGAACAAACCGGCAAGCACGATCCCTGCCGCAAGAAGATATGGCATTGCCTTCTGCGTTTTTTCGCCCGACCGGAAGACCGGGTAAAGCGCCGCAAGCAGCGCCAGCGCCATCAAAAACGCGACGCCCACGTCCAGCGGCGTGTGGACGCCCAGATACATCCGCGAAACCGGCACCAGCAGCACAAGCGCAATGCACGCCCACCGCACCCAGCGCTGTTTCGTCTGCAGCGCAATGGCGCCGAAGGTTCCGACGGCGTTCTGCGTGTGCCCGGATGGGAACGAATACCCCGTCGCCGCGGCGCGCGCCGCCTCTACAATCGTAAAATCCGGGTCCAGCACCCACGGGCGCGGAATCCGGCAGGTGATTTTTAGGAACTGGTTTGCCAGCGTCCCGAAAAGCCCCACCACAAATACATAGTAGCCCGTTCGCTTATCCACGCACCAGAACAGCAGCAGCGCCAGCGCCAGAAACGCCAGCTCGTCTCCAAAATACGTAATGCCGGAGAACAGCGTGTCGAGCGCGGGCACGCGGACGGACTCCAGCAGTCTTAAAAATCCCATAGCAGTCTCCTTTGCGCGGCTTGATTGTCACCAGTATAGCACAGTTTCGCGCCGAAGGGAATCAGAAGGCGGCTTGCATTTTTGTCAAAAAAGGGTATACTAAATATAATAGATACAAAACGCGCCGCAGAGGTTCGCCCTGTCAGTCCGGCGCCGGAAAGCGAGAGATGAGGATGTTTTCCAATCAGCCGCGAAAATTCTACCGCCGCAGTCCGCTCATTGAGGTCATCTGCCAGCTGCGGTTTCCCGATATTCTGAAAATCGAGGCGCATGAGCCTGCCGATTTCCAGGACGCCATCCGGCAGGTCTATCCCCAGTACGCCAAGCGCATTGAGCAGCTGCCGCCCCAGAACGCGGGCGGGAAGATGGTCGAGCAGGGGACGGTCAACAATTACCAGTTCATTTCCGCCGACGGCGGCTGGAAGGTCAGTCTGACAAAGGGCTTCATTGCCCTGTCCACCACGCGCTACACCCGCTGGGAGGAGTTTGCCAAGCGGCTGGACGTTGTGCTTGCCGCGTTCATCAAAATCTATCAGCCCGCGTATTTTACGCGCGTTGGGCTTCGGTACATGAACGCGGTCAACAAAGCTGCGCTGGGGTTTGCCGAGACGCCGTGGCATGAGCTGATTGCGCCGGGTTATCTGGGGCTGATGGCAGACGAAGACGCGCGGCGGCAGGTGTTCATCAAATGCGAGCAGCTGGTGACCGTCACAATGCCCGGCGGCGCGAAGGCAAACATCAAGTGCGGTCCTGGGCTTCTGCGAAAAGTCGACAACCGCACCCGTCAGGTCGACGAACAGAAGGTCTTCATGCTGGACCTCGATGTGTTCTTTGACGGCAAAATGCCCCTCGGGCAGGTTGCGGGCGCACTCAACATCGTCCACGACAACGCAGGAAGCCTCTTTTCCGGTGCCGTCCGGCAGCCGCTGCTGGACGCCATGGAGCCGGAAGCGGACTGACTGCTTCGGAATATTCACAATACGCAAAAATCCTCCGGCTCCAACGAGCCGGAGGATTTTTTCATTCCAGGATCTCGATGCTGCCGCCGGTTTCCAGCGTCTTGTCCTTGAGCAGCAGCAACTTTTCGGCAAACAGCCGGGAGAGCCCGCTTAAGATTGCCGCCGAGGCAATCAGCTCCGTCGTATCCTGCACGGCAAGCTCCGTGACCATATCGGGCTCCAGCATTGCCGCCGCCGACAGCTTCACCTGATCGACAAAATACTGCGCGCAGAGCCTGTGCCGCAGCGCATAGGCAGTATATGCGCGCTTTACCTCGTCCTCCGGAAGATCTCCGGGCAGCAGCGTCTGCAGCATCGACAGGCTCAGCGACTGCTTGAGCGTGCAGATCATCAGAAGATACGCGATATGAATCCGGTAATACTTCTTTTTGCGCGGCTCGGGCAGCATTTTTGTGCGGACATAGTTGTTGATTGCCGCCGCCGTGATGGTCTGCGACTGCTTGAGTTCCGGCGGAAGATAGCTCAAATACTGCTTGAGCAGCTGCACCACCTGTTCCATGTACAGCCCGAAGTCCGGAATCTCTTCCCATGCCGGGAGCCGGTAGCGTTCGAGATATTTTTCCCACCGGCGGAGCTTGCCCGCGATGAGATCATTATCATAAGCCATAAAACGACACACACCTTTCGTCTGCATTATAGCAATTTCTTAACACAAATGCAAGATAATCTGTGCATATATATCGGTTGACACAGTTTTGAAAATGTGATAATCTTGTGTAAAGCATCAGATGCAAATTCCGACAGAAAGAAGCGATTGTTATGTTTCGCATCGTGACCGATACTTCCTCCAATCTCCCGACCGCATATCTGCAGGCGGAGAATATCACCGTGATTCCCTTCACCTTCCACACCGAATCCGGCGAGCAGTCGTGCATGGACACCGCCTCGTTCGACGCCAAGGCATTTTACACCGCGATGCGAAACGGCGAAAAGGTCACAACCTCGCAGATTCCGCCGCAGCGCTTTGTCGACAACATCCGCCCGATGCTGGAAAACGGAGAGGACGTTCTGTTCGTCAGCATGTCCTCCGGCATCAGCGGCTCGTATGCATCGAGCAAAATTGCCGCAAACCAGCTTGCCGAGGAATTCCCGGAGCGGAAAATTCTCACGGTCGACACGTACTCTGCTTCTCTGGCAGAGGGCATCGTCGTCATGCGCGCGGTTGAATGCCGCAAGGAAGGGCTTTCGATCGACGAGACCTATCAAATTCTGCGCGCCCTGCGCCACCGCATTGCCCAGATCTTCACCGTCGGCGACCTGCGCTATCTCAAGAGGACCGGGCGTCTTTCCAATCTCGAGGCTGCCGTCGGCACCGTTTTGCAGATCAAGCCGCTTTTAAAGGGCGACCCCCAGGGAAAAATCGTCTGCTTCGCGAAGGTCCGCGGCAGACAGCGCGCGATTGAGGAGATGGCAAAGCGCTATGAGGAGCTGGTCGTCTCGCCCGAGACGCAGACCGTCTGCATCTCCCATGCCGACTGCGAAGCCGACGCGCAGATTTTAGCCTCGATGCTACGCCGGAGCAAGCCGCCGAAGGATATCCTGATCGTCGACTATGAGCCGGTCACGGGCTCTCATGTGGGTCCGGGCGCACTGGCGCTGTTTTTCGTGTCGGACGACAACGTCCGGAACATCTGAATACCGAACCATGCCGCGAGGGAGCCTGTTCCTTCGCGACATTTTTTCGCTTTGGGCTTGACAGCGGCAGGCATGCGCTGTAAGTTATACAAGTATGAAAATTTCCGAATGAACTTTCCGGGGAGGGACACTATGGCTGGCGGAAAGCACCTGCTGGGCAAGCCCAAAGGCAAGCACATTTTCGGCACGGCAAAGGTCGGCGAAAAGGGACAGATCGTCATCCCCAAGGAGGCGCGGACGCTGTTCGGCGTGCAGCCGGGCGATACGCTTCTGATTCTGGGCGACGAGCAGATGGGCATCATCGTGACGAAGCCCGAAGTGATTGAAAATGCGGCGATGAAAATTTTTGAAGAGATGGAGCGGGAACCGAAATGAAAGAACTGGAACGGATGTATGAAGACCTCGGCGTGAGCCGGGCAGTCTATGCATACGGAGAAGAAATACTGGATTGTCTCAAGCCGCGCTTTGCGGCAATCGATCAGAACGCGGAATACAACCAGGCGAAGGTGCTGCACGCGATGCAGGAAAACCGCGTCGACGCGACCTGCTTTGCCGCCACGACCGGCTACGGCTACGACGATCTGGGGCGCGATAAATTGGAGAAGGTCTACGCCGCAACGTTCCACACCGAAGCTGCTTTGGTGCGCCCGCAGATCACCTGCGGCACGCACGCCCTGGCAGTTGCGCTGTCGGCAAATCTGCTGCCCGGCGACGAGCTGCTCAGCCCCGTTGGTGCGCCGTATGACACGCTCGAGGAGGTCATCGGCATCCGCGAGTCCAAATGCTCGTTAAAAGAATACGGCGTGAGCTACCGGCAGGTCGATCTGCTGCCGGACGGGAGCTTTGATTATGACGGCATCCGCGCGGCAATCACGGAGAAAACGAAGCTCATCACCATCCAGCGCTCGAAGGGCTACGCAACAAGACCGTCGTTTTCCGTGCAGAAAATCGGCGAGCTGATCGCGTTCTGCAAATCCGTCAAGCCCGGCGTGACCTGCATGGTCGATAACTGCTACGGCGAGTTTGTGGAAACCATCGAGCCGTCCGATCTGGGCGCGGATATGATCGTCGGAAGCCTTATTAAAAACCCCGGCGGAGGTCTCGCTCCCATCGGCGGGTATATCTGCGGCACGCGCGAATGCGTCGAGCGCTGCGCATACCGGCTCTCCGCGCCCGGTCTCGGGCAGGAGGTCGGCGCGAACCTGGGCCTCCTTCCGAGTTTGTATCAGGGCTTCTTCCTGGCGCCGACGGTCGTCTCCGGCGCGCTCAAGGGCGCAATTTTCGCGGCAAACGTGTATGAAAAGCTGGGCTTCCGCGTGGTGCCGAACGGCACGGAGTCGCGCCACGACATCATTCAGGCAGTCGAGCTGGGAAGCGCCGAGCGGATGCTGGCGTTCTGCAAGGGCATTCAGGCGGCGGCTCCGGTCGACAGCTATGTGACCCCGGTCCCCTGGGCAATGCCGGGGTATGATTCCGAGGTCGTGATGGCAGCTGGCGCGTTTGTGCAGGGCTCTTCCATCGAGTTGTCTGCCGACGGTCCCATCCGTCCGCCGTATGCGGTGTATTTCCAGGGCGGGCTGACGTGGTACCATGCAAAGCTCGGGATTTTGATGAGCTTGCAGAAGCTCGTGGAGCAGGGGTTGGTGTCCCTGTAAGATTCCCCCATTAAGGGGTCTGGCAGAGACCTGCCAGCTGGTTCTTTTTCGACCCCACGCTTCTTAGCTGCGCAAAGAAGCGCCGTGTCGAGCCGCCGGGAAGAAGTTGCCCAGAGAAAACCCTTGGGAAGGGTTTTCTCTGGACTCTTTCCCAAACAGAGGGACCGCGGTCCCTCTGGCACCCTAGGGCTGCCCGGTGCGGGTAGCTTGCCAGTCGGGCGCTGGTTCGTACTTTTGAGCGGTTGCTGGTCGGGGGTACGACAAACTTGTGAAGCCCGACTCGGCGCAAGGATTTTTGCAGAGCAAAAATGCCTTGCGGCGGTAGGGACTGCCATGTTTACTGCTCGGCAGGTTGATCGTTGAACAAGCTGCAAACTGGTTTGCAATTGCAACCCAGAACGAGAGTGCTGCCTAAAACCGTAGAAGCGCTCGACAGGGTAGCAGTTACTGATTAGAACCCCCGGGATATCAAAAGGGTCGCAACCCTTTTGTTCTGTTGCGCGATAAGCGCAACGAAAGCAACTTCTTCGCGGCGGCTCGACACCGCGCTTCTTTGCGCAGCTAAGAAGCGTGGGGTCGAAACCATCAGGCTGGCAGGGTACTGCCAGTTTGATCCTGGCGCCTGCCGCCACGGCAAGAAGTAAAAAACAACTTTGTATTTAAAAATTTCAGGAGAAAAAAACTATGTGGTTCTGGCTTGCAATCATTGCCCTCCTCTGCTGGAGCGGCTCGGATCTTTTTTCGAAAATCGGCTGCCGCGATGCATCCGACAAAAACGCACACCTGAAAATGGTCGTCGCCGTCGGCGTCGTGATGGGTCTGCACGCAGCGTATGAAATTTTCATCGGCGGCACGGTCGTGACGTGGAACGTCATCTGGACGTATCTGCCGGTGTCGCTGCTTTACATCTCGTCGATGACGCTCGGCTACGTGGGACTCAGATATATTGAGCTTTCCATCTCGTCTCCGATCTGCAATTCCTCGGGCGCGCTGGTGGCGGTTCTGTGCCTCATTACGGGAACGCTCGACGAGTCCATTCAGGGCGCAATGCGCTGGGCGGTCATCGGCGCGGTGGCGCTGGTGTGCATCGGTGTAATCGGTCTGGGTGTTGTCGAGTCGCGCGAGGACGACGAGCTGCGCCGCGCACGGCAGGAGGCGTCCAACTACCGCTATGCAAAATCCTGGCTTGCCATCTGCCTGCCGGTTGCATACTGCCTGCTCGACGCGGCAGGGACGTTCGCGGACTCTCTGGTTCTTGAAACGCTCGACGAGGACGCGGCGAACGCGGCGTATGAGCTGACGTTCCTGTTTGCGGCAGTGTGCTGCTTTGTCTACGTGAAATTCATCAAGAAGGACAAATTCATCCCCAAAATGGAAGCGCCCAAATATATTGGTGCCGCCTTCGAGACTGCCGGTCAGTTCGCGTATATTTACGCCATCGGCGATCAGGCGCACGTCGCCTTAGCCGCGCCGATCATCTCGGCGTACTGCGTGGCGTCCGTCCTCTGGAGCCGGATTTTCCTGAAGGAAAAGCTCTCGTGGAAGCATTACACCATGATTGCGCTGGTCGTCGCAGGCATCGTGCTGCTCGGCGTGTTCGATATCTGACATCGGCGCTGAAACATCCGCTGTGACGGGAGGAGCAATCGATGGAACGTTATGTTGTCACGCCGCATGAGGGAATCGGCTCGTTGAAGCTCGGCATGTCCCCCGAGGAAATCCTCGCCGCAGTCCAGCGAGATTTGGCAGATTTGAAGATCGTTTCCAAACGTGGCATTCAGATTTCGCAGACGCGGGAACGCGACGCCAATTTTCAGACGCTTCGATACATGGAGGATATCTACTTTTCCATGGTTCGTTATCAAAACGGGAAGGCAATCGAAATTTCAGTGGATCGGGAGCTGCGCGATGAGGTAAAGGTTTCTCTCTATGATCTGGATGTGTTCCATACGCCGGCGGAGGATGTTATCCGCTTTATGAAGCAGTTCGGTCCCTGCATCCATCACGAGCCGGACGAGCAGCTCAGCACCGAGTATGAATTCCCCGCGCTCGGTATCCGCTTCTGGCGCGAGCGGGCGTTTCACGAAAAGCTGCTCCAGGACCGTGCGTATGTGGAGGCAATGCAGCTGGTTCTCGAAGAGGAGAAGCGATATTTGTATTTCGATATTGTCACTGTAAAGATATAGCTTTCTCCGTTCATAAGCGCACAACAACAGAGTGCTTTTTCACCACTTTTATAGTTTAGACCTTTGAGAAGGAAGATATCACCATTATTTCACTTCACATAGGGACCATTTGCTTTATACAAATGGTCCCTATTGAATGGGATTCTGGGGCTGAAGCGGTGGGTATGCCACATTTGTTTTTAACAAATACGGTAAAGAGCTGGCGCAGAAATATACCAGCCGATTAAGAAACAAAGACGATATTCTCTGCGCAAAAGCCATCTGTGGAACGCAAAGCGCCAGGTGGGAAGGACAAACATTCTACCTGATCTTCGACGTACAATACGCAGATGCCAAGCAAGGCGTTGTAACCGAAACCGTCAGGTTTATCGGGCGAAGAGTTTGGTTTGACACATATAAATGGGGCGCTGGGATAGCAGTGCATGCAAAATAGTTCTGGCGAGAGCAAAAGCGTTTTTGCTCTGTAGGTCGTCAGAAAAGCCATCTGCAAAAGATTAAGTATTTTTTGCAAATCACTTGTCCCCATTTTGAGTGATTGAGACATAAATATAATAAAGGGCTCATCCTTAGTCTGATTTGAATATTTGTATGTCAATATTGGCACTAGCACAGGCAATTACGCAGTTGCATACATCCCCGAATGATATGCGTTCAATGCGTGATACGGCATAAAGCAAACAATATATTTTCTGGAATTGCCTTTGCAGTGCATCCTTATTGAAACTCAAGTGGGCAGGAGGAAAATGGTAATGTGATTTGTCTATCCGCAGCAGTCTTAAGTATTGTTTGTTAACCGACAAGTAAAAAAGGAGCGTCAGCAAAAATGAAGCATATGCCGCCAAGCAATCCCTCGAACGAGGATACAAGAAGGCGTGCCGCAAAGCGCAACGCTGTCAAACTGTGGATAGGTTTCATTTGCATTTGCGTAGTGATCGGCGTGTTCGGCACTTTGAAACTGTCTAAAGGAAAGCTAGATGAAGCGGAAAATCAGGAAAATGCCGTTGCCGCAAACGAATGCTTGAATCAGGCGTTCGGACAAACGGCAAATGGCACAATCATTTTTCCGGAGGATTATGCAGGAGCCTACATTGACGGTGGACACTTGGTGCTGCTTCTTACAAACACAAGCGAAGAAGCAACTGAAAAGTATCGAAACTGGGCAGGCAAGTATTCTTCGTGTCTAACTTTCAAAAAAGTCAAGTATTCGTACAATGAACTGAGTGAAAAACTAGATCCAATTGTGGAAAAATTGAAAGAAGATGGGTATGAAGTAACATCATCTGCTGTATCTGAAACAGAAAATGCGGTATCGATCGGGCTCTTCAAATGCGAGAGTGCAGAAGCTTCTAAACTCGCGAAGAGCTTGAGCGAGGCTTTTGATGTCCGCGTGCTAGTCTCTGAAGTAATATATACTACAGAGTGTGTGGAGACGGAATAGACAGTTCACCACAATTACAGCAAGGAGGAGTTTAATAATGAATCGAAGAAAGCAAACACCTATTCGTTTTCTGGCGCTTGTAATGGCAATTGCTACAATTACATCGTTTTCATTTCGATGATTCGTTATCAAAACGGGAAGGCAATCGAAATTTCAGTGGATCGGGAGCTGCGCGATGAGGTAAAGGTTTCTCTCTATGATCTGGATGTGTTCCATACGCCGGCGGAGGATGTTATCCGCTTTATGAAGCAGTTCGGTCCCTGCATCCATCACGAGCCGGACGAGCAGCTCAGCACCGAGTATGAATTCCCCGCGCTCGGTATCCGCTTCTGGCGCGAGCGGGCGTTTCACAAAAAGCTGCTCCTGGATCGTGCGTATGTGGAGGCAATGCAGCTGGTCCTCGAAGAGGAGAAGCGGTATTTGTATTTTGACATTGTCACCGTCAGACCGTAGCCCTTGTTTTTCGATGGTTTCCGCCGGAAAGCGGCAGCTTTATGCAAAACCGACAAACCGCCGGAACACCCCGGCGGTTTTTTCATGCAGCATTGCTTCTTTACATTATCACGTTAGTATGGTAAAGTATCACCATGATAAATAACTACTACGCCAAACCAATCAGGAGGAACAAACCATGAAAAAGATGATCGCAATGCTGCTTGCCTGCATGATGATTTTTGCCTGCACCGCATGCGCCGCCAAGACCGAAACAGCAGCTCCCGCGCAGGATGCTTCCAGCGAACCTGCCGCAGCCGAAACCGCAGCGGCTGAAACACCCGCCGCAGAAGAAACCGAAGCCGCTTCCGAAGAAGCTGCCCAGACTGCCGCTGACAGCGACGTCGCCTACGTCCAGGCGAACGGCAAGCTGGTCGTCGGCATTACCGACTTCGCTCCGATGGACTATCAGGACAAAAACGGCGAATGGATCGGCTTTGACGCCGACATGGCAAAGGCATTTGCAAAGAGCCTCGGCGTGGAAGCAGAATTCGTCGAGATCGACTGGGACAACAAGATCATGGAGCTCGGCGCCAAGACCATTGACTGCGTCTGGAACGGCATGACCCTCACCGACGAGGTTCTGAGCGCGATGTCCTGCTCGAACGCATACTGCAATAACTCCCAGGTCGTCGTCGTTCCTGCCGACAAGGCAGCAGACTTCCAGAGTGTCGACGCTTGCAGCGCCCTCAACTTCGCAGTCGAATCCGGCTCCGCCGGCAAGGCTGAGGTCGAAAAGCTGGGCTACAGCTTCACCGAGGTCAAGGATCAGGCAACAGCTCTGATGGAAGTTGCCGCAGGCACCGCGGACGCAGCTGTCATCGACTCCCTGATGGCAGGCGCGATGGTCGGCGAAGGCACCGGCTACGACAGCCTCACCTACACCGTCAGCCTCAACGCAGAAGAGGGCGAGCAGTACGGCGTCGGCTTCCGCCAGGGCTCTGATCTGGCGCAGGCGCTCAGCGACTTCTTCGCAGCGTCCTACGCAGACGGCTCCATGGTCGAGTGTGCCGAGACCTACGGCATTCAGGCAGCGCTGATTGCGCAGTAATTGTTAAAATACCCCCGCATTTTACCATCCATTCGGTGATTCTCCAATTCCCCGGCACAGCGCATGTGCCGGGGAACCACCGCGCTCTGGCGCATGATTTGGCGAAGGGCGGACCGCCCGAACGATAGAATGATTTTAAGGTAGGATTTTCCCATGACGACGTTTTCTGAGCAGTTCCCCATCGTCTTTCAGGCATTGAACGTTGGCTTTGTGCAGACGCTCAAGCTGTTTTTCATCACGCTCATCGGCGCAATTCCGCTGGGTCTGATTATCTCCTTCGGCTCCATGAGCGCGTGGCGCCCGTTCCGGGTGTTCCGCTCGGTGAAGTGGCTTTCCGAATTCAAACCCGTGCGCGCCATCACGAGGCTTGTCATCTGGGTCGTGCGCGGCACGCCGCTGATGCTTCAGCTGCTGGTCATCTATTATTTCCCGGGTCTCGTGTGGAAAAACAACATCTGGGGAAGCGGCGAGACCGGGCGCTTTATCGCCTCGAGCGTGGCATTCGTGTTTAACTACGCCTGCTACTTCTCGGAAATTTACCGCGGCGGCATTCAGGGCGTCCCCAGGGGGCAGCAGGAGGCAGGGCAGGTGCTCGGCATGACGAAAAGTCAGATTTTTTTCCAGGTGACGCTTTTGCAGATGGTCAAGAAGATCGTCCCGCCGATGTCCAACGAAATTATCACCCTCGTCAAGGACACGTCTTTGTCCCGCATCATCGCCTTGCAGGAGGTCATCTGGGCAGGGCAGGCGTTCATGAAGGGCTCGCAGGGCATTTCCGGCGCGATCTGGCCGCTGTTTTTCACGGGTGTCTATTACCTGATTTTTTCCGGCATTCTCACGCTGCTGCTCGGCTGGGCAGAGCGCAAGCTCGACTATTTCAAGGCGTAAGGAGGCGCAACATGGCTGTATTGGAAGTGCAGGGCATCTGCAAAACGTTTGACAAAAACACCGTCGTGCTGCGCGGCATCGACTTTTCGCTGGAAAAGGGCGAGTCCGTCGCCATCATCGGCTCGTCCGGAAGCGGCAAGACGACGCTTCTGCGCTGCCTCAATTTCCTGACGACGCCCGACGAGGGTAAAATTCTCGTAAACGGCGAGACGCTTTTCGACGCGGCAGACCCCGCAACGCAAAAAGAGAGCGAAATCCGCCGCAAGCGGCTGCATTTCGGTCTGGTGTTCCAGAACTTCAACCTGTTCCCGCAGTATACGGCGCTGCAGAACGTGATGCTTGCCAGCGAGCTTCTGGCAAAGGAGCAACCGGACTACCACGCGCACAAAAAGGAACTCCACGAGCAAATCCGGCAGAACGCCGAGAAGCTCTTAAAAGACGTGGGTCTGGGGGAAAAGATGGGGCTCTATCCGCACCAGCTTTCCGGCGGGCAGCAGCAGCGCGTCGCCATTGCGCGCGCCCTGGCGTTAAAACCCGACATCCTCTGCTTCGACGAGCCGACTTCCGCGCTGGACCCCGAGCTCACGGGCGAGGTGCTGCGCGTGATCCGGTCTCTTGCCGAGCAGAAAATGACCATGATCATCGTGACGCATGAGATGGCGTTTGCCAGAGACGTTGCCGACCGGGTCATTTTCATGGACGGCGGCGTGATTGTCGAGCAGGGGCAGTCGCATCAGGTCATCGAGCACCCCACGCAGGAGCGGACGCGCCAGTTTTTGTCCCGGTATGCAGAAAACTGACGCATATTATACATATTTATTTTTCATGCAGCTTTGCAGGTTATTCTGCGAAGCTGCATATTTTATGCATATATTCATGCTTTATCAGGATTATACAAATCATTATGAATGTTCACCGGAGGTTTGTGCAAATTTCCATGCAATTGGCACTTGATATTTATGCAATCTCTGCGTATAATTATAACATCAGAAACAACCACGATTTTTATGGAGGAAGAGAATATGAAAAAGTTGATGGCTCTGATGCTCAGCATCCTGATGGTCTGTTCCCTTGCCGCCTGCGCATCCAAGCAGGACAGCGCAAGCGCTTCGACCGAAACCGCGTCCACTGAAGCCTCCGGCGAGGAGAAGACGCTCACGATGGCAACGAACGTTGCCTTCCCGCCGTATGAGTTCTATGAGAACGAGCAGCCCGCCGGCATCGACGTCGATATTGCGACCGCGATCTGCGAAAAGCTCGGCTACAAGCTGGAAATCATGGACATCGAATTCGGCGCGATTCTCGGCGCTGTTTCCAGCGGCAAGGCAGACTTCACAATGGCAGGTCTCACCGTCACCGAAGAGCGCAAGCAGTCGGTCGACTTCTCCTCGAGCTACGCAACCGGCATCCAGTCGATCATTGTCAAGGAAGACTCCCCGATCACGACGGTCGACGATCTCTACGCCGACGGCGCGGATTATCAGATCGGCGTCCAGCAGGACACCACGGGCGATATCTACTGCTCGGATGACTTTGGCGACGATCATGTGCAGCGCTTCAACAAGGGCGCGGACGCCGTGGCAGCGCTCGTCTCCGGCAAGCTCGATTGCGTCGTCATTGACAACGAGCCGGCAAAATCCTTCGTCGCAGCAAACGAAGGTCTGAAGGTTCTGGAGACCTCCTACGCGGTCGAAGATTACGCGGCAGCTTTTGCAAAGGGCAGCGAGCTGACGGAGCCGTTTAACCAGGCACTCGAAGAGCTGATTGCCGACGGCACGGTAAAGACCATCGTCGACAAGTACATTTCCGCAAACTGACCAGAATACGTTCCGGCGCTGCGGAGGAAGCTGCGGTTTCCTCCGCGCCTGCCTGCAGGAAAGGAGGTCCTGATCTTGGGTGACTGGTACACGAAGGTCAAGGCAGAATTTATCCTCAACTTCGTAGAAGACAACCGGTGGAAATACCTTGTGACCGGTTTGGGAAACACGCTGAAAATCACACTCGCGGCGGTGCTGCTCGGCATTGTCATCGGCACGCTCGTCGCCATCGTCCGGTCCACCTGGGACCAGAACGCGGAGCGCATGCGCCCGGGCGCAGGAAAGTCGCTGCTGCATATCGGCGATATTATCTGTAAAATTTACCTGACCGTCATCCGCGGCACGCCGGTCGTGGTGCAGCTGATGATCATGTTCTACATCATCTTTGCAACGTCCAGAAACGGCGTCGGCGTGGCAATGCTCGCCTTCGGCGTCAACTCCGGCGCGTATGTCGCCGAGCTGATTCGCGGCGGCATCATGGCAATTGACAAGGGGCAGCTGGAAGCCGGTCGGTCTCTGGGCTTTGACTACGTGCAGACGATGCGCTTTATCATCGTGCCGCAGGCGCTCAAGAACGTGCTGCCGGCGCTGGCAAACGAGTTTATCGTGCTGCTGAAGGAAACGTCCGTCGCCGGTTACGTTGCCGTGACGGACCTCACAAAGGGCGGCGATATCATCCGCGGGCGCACCTTCTCGGCGTTCATGCCGCTGATCGTCGTGGCGCTCATCTATCTTGTGATGGTCATGTTCTTTACCTGGCTGGTCGGGAAATTAGAGAGGAGGCTGCGCAGCAGTGACCACTGACGTTCTGATTCAAGTAACCGAGCTGCAAAAGCACTTCAAAGGCGCGCAGCAGAGTCAAGACAATAAAATCCGCGCGCTCGACGGTGTATCCGCGCAGATTCACCGGGGCGAGGTTGTGGTCGTGATCGGTCCTTCCGGCAGCGGCAAGTCGACATTCCTGCGGTGTCTGAACCTGCTCGAGCTTCCCACCGGCGGGCAGATTCTCTTTGACGGCGCGGACATCACCGACAAAAACTGCAACATCAACCTCCACCGCCAGAAGATGGGCATGGTGTTCCAGCATTTTAACCTCTTCCCGCACATGACGATTCTCAAAAACATGACCATTGCGCCGATGCAGCTGCTGCATAAATCGAAAGAGGATGCAGAAAAGACCGCGCTGGAGCTTTTGTCCCGTGTCGGGCTTGCCGACCGCGCGAACGCCTATCCCAGCCAGCTCTCCGGCGGGCAGAAGCAGCGTGTTGCCATCGTCCGCGCGCTGGCAATGCAGCCCGAGGTCATGCTCTTCGACGAGCCGACGAGCGCGCTCGACCCTGAGATGGTCGGCGAGGTGCTGGAGGTCATGAAGGAGCTGGCAAACTCGGGCATGACGATGGTCGTCGTCACGCACGAGATGGGCTTTGCCCGCGAGGTCGCCGACCGCGTACTTTTCATGGCGGACGGCAAGCTGATCGAAGAGGGCACGCCCGAAGAAATTTTCTCGCATCCCAAGAGCCCCCGCCTGCAGGATTTTCTGGCAAAGGTCCTGTAAATTTCCTCTCCATATCAAAAAGCCCCGTCCAAAAGGACGGGGCTTTTCTGCGTTCGTTGTTCTTTATGCGCCCTCCATCAGGGCAAGAAACGCCTCTGCCGTGGGGGCAAGCAGGCTGTCGGGGTATTCGTAATCTGCCGTATGCAGCGGGGCGTGCTGCTCACCCGCACCGATGCCGAAGAACGCGCCGGGGCAGCGCAGCAGATAGTGCCCGAAGTCCTCGCTCCAGCGCATGGGAACCTCCAGCGTGCTGCCATGGCAGAGCGCAAGTACCTTCTTTGCGCAGGCTTCGTCGTTTTCCGTCGCCGGGAAAACATCCTGCTCCTCATAGAAAAACGTCAGCTCCGCCTCCTGCGCCAGCGCCTTCGCGCAGCCGAGCACCGCCGTGCGCAGCGCGTCCAGATCCGTGTTAAGCTCTGCGCGCAGCGTCAGCCAGATCTCCGCCTGCGCGCACGCCGCGCCAAATGCCTTCTCGCCCAGCTCCGCGCCGATGACCGTGCAGAGCGTCATGCCGGTAAAATGCGCGGGGCTTGCCAGCTCGGGCAGCGCGCACAGAAGCTTTCCGACCGCAAGGGCAGGATTTCTCCCGTTTTCGGGGTAAGCCGCATGCGTGGGCGCGCCGGAAAACCGGAGCGTCACACCGCGCGACGCGCAGGCAAACGTGCCGGGTCTGGTATAGACCGCGCCTGCGGGAAAGCCGGGCAGATTGTGCGCGCCGTAAATTTCTCCGATCTGCTCTTTTTTAAACAGCTCGCAGCAGGGATACGCGCCCGCACCGGTCTCTTCCGCGGGCTGGAACAGCAGAAATACGTTCCGGTGCAGCGTCCTTCCTTCCAGCGCAAGCGCCACGGCGCACAGGCTCGCCGCATGCCCGTCGTGCCCGCAGAGGTGCGCTGCGCCGCCGTCGGGCGTGGCAAGCGCGTCATAGTCTGCGCGCAGCGCAATTGCCGGCTTCTCCGTGGCTTGCTCCCGGTGCGCCGCATAGAAGCCTTCGCCGCACGGGAGGATTTCCAGACTCGTATGCGCGCGCAGAAATTCCTGCAGAAGCGCCTTCGTCCTTGCCTCCTGCCCGGAAATTTCGGGGCATTGGTGAAGCTTTTGGCGCAGATTGACAATCAGATTTTGCTGCTGCTTCGTCATAAGGTTCTTCCTTTCCAATCCAAAAAAGCAGGCAGACGGTGTTTCCGCCTGCCCGCAATGTCTGTCTGTTCGTATGTTTTTCTCAGATGTACTGCTGGGTGTTGACGTCGATGACGCCACGCGTGGTGATGCGGAGCGTCGGAATGACCGGCAGCGCCATGAAGCTGAGCGTCATAAACGGGTCAATCCCGCGGCTGACGCCGAGACGGAACGCCGCGTCCTTTGCCGCCTCCAGCTCCTCGTTCATCTTGGTGAGCGGTTCGTCGGACATGATGCCCGCGATTTCCAGAACGACGCTGGCAAGCACCTTCCCGCCGTCTACGACGACGATGCCGCCGTGGTTTTCGACGATGTAGTTTGCCGCAAATGCCATATCCTCTGCGTTCGTGCCGACGACGATGATGTTATGAGAGTCGTGGGAGATGGACGTTGCAACCGCGCCGGACTTGAGCCCATAGCCCTGAATATAGCCGAGTCCGATGTGCCCGGTGTTTTTGTGGCGCTCGACGACGGCAATTTTCAGAATGTCCTTCTGCAGGTCCACATGGTCCGCATAGCCGTTGTCGGTGGAGACAATCTCTCCCGGAATCATGCCGATGACGCCGCGCTGACGCACGTCTTCAAAGTCGGACTTCGTCAGATGGCGGACATGGAACGTGTCGTGCGCCCGCTCGTCGAGATATTCCTCGATTGCGGGGGCGGGGAAATCCTTGAGCTTACCGTCATTATAATACAGCTCGCCCTTTTTGAAAACCATTTCGACGTTAAAATTCCGGAAATTGTCGATGATCGCGAAATCCGCCAGATAGCCGGGGGCGATGGCGCCGCGGTTGTTGAGCAGGAAGTAGCGCGCGGCGTGGTGGCAGGCGACCTTGACGGTCAGAATCGGGTCGGCCCCATACTTGTTGATCGCCTCGCGGCAGATGTAGTCGATGTGCCCCTTTTCCAGCAAGTCGTTCGGGTGCTTGTCGTCGGTGCAGAACATGCAGCGCTCGGCGTACTGCGGGGTGAGTAAACCCGCCAGCGCTTCGAGATTGCGCGCCGCCGTGCCCTCACGGATCATGATAAACTGCCCGCGCTTGAGCTTTTCCAGCGCGTCCTCCATCGTCGAGCATTCGTGGTCGGAATAGACGCCGGCGGCAATGTAGGTATCGAGGTCCTTGCCAAGAAGACCTGGCGCGTGACCATCGATTTTCTTATGGTGCGCCTGCGCGGCGACGATTTTGGAGACGACCTCCTTGTCGTTGTGAATGACGCCGTAGGCGTTCATCATTTCCGCCAAGCCCTGCACTCTCGGATAGTCGTAGAACGAGTCAATCGCCCGGTAGTCCAGGTTCGCGCCCGATTCGTCCATCGGCGTTGCCGGAACGCACGAGGGAAGCATGAACCGCACGTCGATCGGCAGTCCTTCGGTCGCCTGGAACATGTAGTCGATGCCGTCGGTGCCCATGACGTTGGTGATTTCATGGGGGTCGGTGATGACGGTCGTCGTGCCGTGCGGCAGCGTCGCACGGACAAATTCCTTCGGGCTGACAAGGCTCGATTCCAGATGGATGTGCGCGTCAATGAAGCCGGGGCAGACGATCTTGCCCGTCATGTCGTATTCCACAACGCCGTCGTAGTCTCCCAGACCTACGATCAGCCCATTGGCGCAGGCGATGTCGCAGGTGGTCAGTTCGTTGGAAAAGACGTTGACAAACGTCGCGTTCTTCAGAACCAGATCCGCCTTCTTCCGCCCGGACGCCGCCTCGATCACCTTCTGCTTTTTCAGCAGCTTTCTCTGAATCTTTCCTGCGTAGCTCTCGGTTGTGACTGCCATGAAAATCATCCTTTCTTTGTTTTTTACGGTGCTGCATGCCGCCGTATCTGCCCGGTTGCGTTTGGTCCTGTGCATTAAGCACAGCTTCTTGCTGATATTAGCACAAATTATACTCCAGAACGCAGATTTTGTCCATACTGTTTTTGCAGCCGCATAAAAATTTTTGAGATTTCGCCGTTGCCGAACAAAGCCTGTACACACGTGCTGCCGCGTGCTATAATAAATGGACGAATTGGGGGCGAACGTATGAAGCTTTTGATGCACATCTGCTGCGCGCCGTGCGCAAATCTGCCGATCGACGTGCTGCGCGCGGATGGTATCGATCTGACCGGCTACTGGTACAATCCGAACATCCATCCCTTCACCGAATACCGCGCGCGCCGCAACTGCTTACAGGAATATGCGAAGACGATCGATCTGCCGCTTCTGGTGCGCGACGATTACGGGCTTCGTCCGTTTGTCCGGGCAGTCGCGGACGATATCGCCGGACGCTGCGTCAAGTGCTATGAGATGCGGCTTTTTGAGGCGGCGCGCATGGCAAAGGAGGGCGGCTTCGATGCGTTTACCTCGTCGCTGTTCATCAGCCCCTACCAGCAGCATGAGCTGATGCGTGACGTCGCCTGCCGCGCGGGCGAGGCATACGGCGTGCAGTTTTATTATCAGGACTTCCGCCCGCTGTTCCGCGACGGACAGACAAGGGCGCGCGAGCTGGGCTTTTACATCCAGAAATACTGCGGCTGCGTCTTCTCCGAGCAGGAGCGCTACCAGAAGCCCTCGAGAATCATCCCATAATGCCGCTGTCCAAAAAGCGCCAGCTTTTTGGACAGACGAAGGGCGCGCCGCAAAATGCGGCGCGCCCTTGGTGCAGGATTGACTTTTCCCGCAAAATATGGCAACATGAAATGAAGCTTATGCCTTCTTCTGCGGCAGCGCGAACATCGAGGGCATCCGGCGCGTCACGGCGACGCACAGGAGGCTTCCCACCGTAATTTTCAGCAGGTCTCCCGGCAGGTAGATCAGCATGCCCTTGCACAGAATCTGCCAGGCGCTCAGTCCCTTTCCGAGATAGCCGTTTGCAATCAGCGCCATATACGGAACGCCGATGGCATACAGAACGGCAAGACCTGCGAGCATCGAAAGCGCCGTGCGCCAGAAGGTAAGCGGGCGTTTGGCGAGCTTGCCGATCACGAACGCGCACGGAATCAGCCCCAGCAGAAAGCCGAACGTCGGCTGAAAAATATACGAAAAGCCGCCGCCGAGCGCGAAAATCGGCACGCCGACGAGCCCGATGAGCACATACACCGCCTGCGACAGCGCGCCATAGCCGGCACCCAGCAGGACGCCTGCCATCGCTGTAAAGAGAAATTGCAGCGAGATAGCCGCCAGCGCAAAGGGGATTTTGAAAAATGCGCCGACTGCTGTCAGCGCGGCAAACAGCGCGCAGAGAATCATGGTCCGGGTTTTCATAGTTCCTCCTGTATTGTAAACTTGAGTTTTTGTATTTTTAGTTTACAATCAGAAGTATAGCAGATTCTTCCCCAAATGACAAGGAGTTTTTTTATGACGAAAGAGGATGTTCTGGCGCTGCTGGAAAAAAGCGACGCGCCGGTTTCGGGCGAGCAGATGTGCCGTGCGCTCGGCATGACGCGCGCGGGCGTCTGGAAGGCGATCGAAGCGCTGCGCGCGGACGGCTTCGACATCGAAGCTGCGCCCCGCAGAGGCTACCGGCTCTGTGCAAAGCCCTTGCAGAAGCAGGCGCTCGAACGGCTGCTGGACGGGAGCTTCCCGGCGGACCGGCTCATCGTCCTGCCGGAGGTCGACTCGACCAATACCTATCTCAAACAGCTTGCATCAAACGGCGCGCCGGATGAAACCGCGGTCCTTTCCATCCGCCAGACTGCCGGACGCGGGCGGCGCGGCAGAAGCTTTCTGTCCGAGCCCGGCGGGCTCTATCTGAGCTATCTGATCCGTCCGCATGAGTCTGCGCAGGAGCTTTTGCATCTGACAGCGCTGGCAGGGCTTTGCGTGTGCAATGCCGTCCGGCAGGTAACGGGCATGCAGCCTTCCATCAAGTGGCCGAACGACCCGGTGCTGAACGGCAAAAAGCTCTGCGGCATTCTGACCGAGCTTTCCGTGTCGTTGGAGACGCAGGAGCCGGAATATGTCGTCATCGGCATCGGCATCAACTGCAATCAGACGCAATTTCCGCAGGAGCTCGATATGGCAACGTCGCTTCGCATCGAAGCCGGGCGCCCGGCAGACGTGAACGCCATCGCCGCGGCGCTGCTTCTGGAGCTTTCGCGGATGCGGCGGGAGTTTTTGAGCAGGAAGTCAGACTGGATTGCCGCATTCTCGCAAAACTGCCTGACCGTCGGCAAGGACATCCAGATTCTGCGCGCAGGCACGGTCCGGCAGGCAAAAGCAACCGGCATCGGTCCGGATGCGGAGCTTCTGGTGGAGTACCCGGACGGCACAAGCGGCAGCGTCTCTTCCGGCGAGGTGTCGGTGCGGGGGCTTTACGGGTATGTTTAATTGCCAAAGGGCATTTGCTTTTTGGCACACGGAATTTTCTGAAAGGAGTTTTTCCATGACAAACGAGGTTTTACAGGCAATCGAAGCGCGCAGAAGCTGCCGCAGCTATGAAGAAAGGCAGATCTTGCCCGAGGAGCTCAGCGCCGTCACGCGCGCGGGCACCTGGGCGCCCACCGGCATGGGCAGACAGGCGGTAAAGATCGTCGTCGTGCAGGACAAGGATACGGTTGCGAAGCTTGAGCGCATGAACGCTGCTGTCCTCGGCAACCCTGACGCGCACCCGTTCTATGGCGCGCCGACGGTGCTGGTCGTCTTTGCTGACTCGACCGTTCCCACGCATGTCCCCGATGGCTCGCTGGTTCTCGGGACGATGCTGCTTGCCGCTTCTTCCATCGGGCTCGGCTCGTGCTGGATCAACCGCGCGAAAGAGGCATTTGAAACCAAGGAAGGCAAGGCGCTGAAAGCCGCGTGGGGAATCGAAGAAACCTACGTCGGCATCGGCAACTGCATCCTCGGCTACGTCAAGGGAGAGCTTCCCGCGCCTGCGCCGCGCAAAGCAGACTATATCGTCACGGTCTGACCCTTCCAACATCACACAGGAGGTACATCATGAGCTACGAACAAGCGGCATTTTGCGGCGCCATCGGGCGCGGCGAGGAAATCTTCTGGGTAAATCCGGAGAAAAAGCCCTATCGCGAGGTCGAAGCGTCGCTTCCCTTCTCTGCGGCGCAGATCGAGGACGCGGAGGCAAGACTTGCGCGTTTTGCGCCGTTTCTGGAGCTGAAATTCCCCGAGACCATCAAAACGCACGGTCTGATCGAGTCTGCGCTGCGCGAAATTCCGGGCATGCACGAGTGGCTCTGCGAGCCGTGCCCGGAAGCGCCGACGGGAAAGCTCCTTCTCAAGATGGACAGCCATCTGGCAGCGGCAGGCTCCGTCAAGGCGCGCGGCGGCATTTATGAAATTCTGCACCACGCGGAAACACTCGCGCTGGAGCATGGGATGCTACAGCCCGGCGAGTCCTACGCCCGCTTTGCGGACCCCGATTTCCGGGCATTTTTCGGAAAATACTCGCTGCATGTCGGCTCGACCGGCAATCTGGGGCTCAGTGTCGGCGTCATCGGCGCGGCGCTCGGTTTTCAGACCTGCGTCCACATGTCTGCCGACGCCAAGCAGTGGAAAAAGGATCTGCTGCGCAGCCGGGGCGTGGAGGTACGCGAATACGCCTCCGACTACTCCGCGGCAGTCGCGGCAGGGCGCAAGCTGGCGTCCGAGGACGCGCGCGCCTATTTTGTCGACGACGAGCAGTCGCAGGACCTGTTTCTGGGATACGCGGTCGCGGCAAAGCGGCTGCAGAAGCAGTTAGAAGCCATGCAAATTCCGGTAGACGATGCGCACCCGCTGGTCGTGTATCTGCCCTGCGGCGTCGGCGGCGCGCCGGGCGGCATTTGCTACGGACTGAAAAAGCTCTACGGCGACAATGTGATCTGCTGCTACGTCGAGCCGACGGAAGCGCCCTGCATGCTTCTGGGGCTCGGCACGGGCAGAATGGAGAATATCTGCTGCGCAGACGTTGGCTTGAGCGGCAAAACAGCTGCAGACGGTCTGGCAGTCGGCAGACCGTCCGGGCTTGTGGCGCGGGCAACGCGCGAGCTTGTCTCCTGCGAAGCGACCGTGCGCGACCGCGCGCTGTTCCGGTACCAGAAAAAGCTCTGGGAGACAGAGAATATTTTCATCGAGCCGTCTGCCTGCGCAGGTTTCCACAGCTATGTCCAGCTGGCGCGTGCGTGTGCGGCAGGTCTCGCGCCCGAGACGCTGCACCCGGCGCTGCGCAATGCAGCGCACATCGTCTGGGCGACCGGCGGCAGCCTCGTGCCCGAGCAGGAGCGGCAGACCATGCTGAAGACGAAAACCTGCCCCGAAGATCTCGGCGCGGCACCCCGGATTTTCCAATAAGCTTTGCAGACGCAAACGCAGGCGATGCCTGCGCGCGTTTCTGTTTTCCTGCGTTTCAAAGCTCGTCGAGCGTCAGCCGGAAGCTGTCCAGGAAGTGCTCCATGAAGTAATCGAGGCACGGCAGCTTCATATCCACAAGCGCCTGATAGGTCTGCTTTTCCGCCTGCGTGAACTCCGTATTGCCCGCCTTCAGCTCCTCGACGCATTTCAAATACGCCGAGAGCTTGTCCGCTGCCTTGACAATCACGCCGACTTTTTCGTCCGACTCAAACAGCAGCGGCTCGTAGCTTTTCTGCAGCTCCTGCGGAAGAAGCCCCAGCAGCTTCTCGCAGCTGACTGCCTCGACCTGCTTATACGCCTTTTTGATCTCAGGGTTAAAATACTTGATGGGCGTCGGCAGATCGCCGGTCAGGATTTCCGATGCGTCGTGGAACAGCGCGGCCGTCGCGCAGCGGTCCGGGTCTGCCGTACCGCCCAGAATGTCCCGCTCAATCAGCGCCAGCGCGTGCGCCAGTACGGCAACCATGTGGCTGTGCTCCTGAATGTTCTCCTGAAACGTGTTGCGCATGAGACCCCAGCGGGCAATGTAGCGCATGCGCGAGATCAGCGCGAAAAATTTATACTGCATAACTTTCTCCTTATCTGACAAGGTTTTTCTTTTTCCAGCCGCCGCGGAAGAAATGCGTATAGCAGGTCAGAAGCGCCGCCGTCCACGCCATCGCCTGACTCCACCAGATAGCCGTATAGCCAAAGCGCGTGGTTTGATACAGGCAGTAGGCGAACACCACGCGAAGTCCCAGCGCCAGAAGGGCGCAGAATGTCGCGAAAAAGCCTTCGCCCACGCCCTGGAACATACCGTTGGCAGGGAAATAGATCGCGAAAATCGGCATCGTGAGCGCCGAGGCAAGCAGGTGCTGATCGCAGATGGCAGCTGCCGCTTCATCCAGCTTGAACGCACCGGCGATCAATCTGCGCCCGAACAGCTGACAGAGGCAAAGCGCCGCCGTCAGAAGCAGCGACACCAGCACGCCCTGCCCAAGTCCTCTTGACACGCGCTCCGGCTGGCGCGCGCCCATGTTCTGCCCGGCGTAGGTTGCCATCGTGTTCTGGATGCCGATGATCGGAATCATCAGGATGTTTTCCATCCGGCTGGCAACGGTATACGACGCGATCATGCTCTCGCCGAAGAGATTGACGAGCTTCTGCAGAAACAGGAAGCCGCACGAGACGATCGACTGCTGCAGCGCCATCGGTGCGCCGATCTGAAGCACCCGCGCCGCGGCAGTCCGGTCGAGCCGCAGCTCGTGGGCAGAAAAGCGCAGCAGCTCATAGCGCCTGCGCATGTAGGAAAAGCCCACGACGCATGAGGCAAGCTGCGAAAGAACCGTCGCAATTGCCGCGCCGGCGACGCCCATGTGAAACCCTGCCACAAACAGAAGGTCCAGCACGACGTTCAGCACCGACGAGACGAGCAGGAAATAGAGCGTCGCCCGGCTGTCTCCCAGCGCGCGCAGAATTGCCGCCGCGATGTTGTAGCCGAACTGAAAGACCAGCCCGACCGCGTAAATTTTGAAATACAGCGCTGCCTGCGGCAGAAGCGACTGCGGCGTGCCCAGAAATTTTTCCAGAAACAGCTCCGCACTGCAAAAGCCGAGGACGGACATCAAAAGCCCCAGTGCCAGCATCAGAACGATCGACGACGATGCATAGCGCCGCAGATCCTCCAGCCGGTTCGCGCCAAAATACTGCGAGATCAGAACGCCCGCGCCGATAGAAAAGCCGATGGCAAGCGCCGTGAAAAGTGCGGTCAAGGACGCGCAGGAGCCGACGGCGGAGAGCGCCTGCTGGGAATTGAAGTTGCCGACGATGATGGTGTCGGCGGTGTTATAGAGCTGCTGCAGAAGGTTTCCTGCCATAATCGGCAGCGCGAACTGCACAATCAGCTTCCAGGGCGTGCCCCGGGTCATATCCTTTGTCATGCCATGTCTCCTGTGTATCAAAAATCCGTAACTTTTATTTTATCACAGAAGATCGGGAAAGTAAAATACAGCTTTCCACTTGCCAAACCTTTAACCCTGTAGTATAGTAGGTTAAAAGAAGGGAGCGGTTCCTATGATGATTTCCACCAAAGGGCGCTACGCCCTGCGCGTGATGCTGGACCTTGCCGGGCATATGGAAGACGGCTACATTCCCCTTGCCGAGATTGCCGCGCGGCAGCATATTTCCGAAAAATATTTAGAGAGCATCCTCTCTGTTCTGAGCAAGGCGGGGATGCTGAGCGCCCTGCGCGGCAAGGGCGGCGGCTATAAGCTCGCGAAAGCGCCGGAGGACTACTCGGTCTATGATATCCTGTGTCTGACCGAAGGAACGCTTGCGCCGGTCGCCTGCCTCGAGGCGGGTCAAAACTGCGAAAACTCCGCCGCATGCAGCACCTATCCTCTTTGGCAGGGGCTCGACGAGACGGTCCGCAATTACCTCGTGGGCTTTACGCTCGTCGATGTGCTGCACATGAAAAAATAACGAAAAGCGAAAGCCCCGCCGCACCGATGGTGCGGCGGGGTTCGTTTATTTGCGGATGGAAAGCTCGAGCATTTCCAGCGCTGGACGCAGCTGGTTATAGAACTCCGCAGCGGTCCGCGCCGCGGGAACGCGCGTGACGTACCACTCGCACGGTTCCAGCTCGGTGTCGCCAAAGCGTCTTGCAAAGTCCGCGCCCATATGCAGCGCCTGCGCATAGGGCAGCAGCTTGTAAAAATACTGCCCGTCGCGGCTTATGAGCATTGCCACATGGCGCTCGGAAAGCTTCTCGAGTCCCTTGCGGAAGCCGAGGCTCTGGGAAATGAGCTGCGCGCCAAGCTCGGTGCGCCTGCCGCCGTGCAGTGTGAGAAGCCCGCACACAAAGCTCATTGCGACCGCGACAAGCATCGCAGGCCCTGCGCCGGAAAGCTGCCCCGCAATCAGAAGCGCCAGCGCGCACACGGCAGAGAGAATCATTGCCGGAATATTGCCGAGGTAGTAAGAGCGCGGCATGCGCGAAATAAGAACGCTCAGGGCGATCCCTGCCAGCATACACAGAAACAGGATCAGTCCCCGCGCGGGCATGTTCGGCAGCAGCTGGCTCATGACGGCAAGAGACGCGATGCTGGCTGCAATCGCGCACAGCGCCTGCATGATTTTGACGTTGCCGCTTGAACGCGCGTAAAGCCGCCGGTCCCAGTAGCGCCGGATGGCGCGCATGGCGTTCTGCGCGGTGGTTTTATAGACGAGGCTTGCCCCGTCGCACACGTCGCCGCGCGAGAACAAAGACGCGAAAATCTTGACCTCGAGCCGCTTTCGCTCGTTGCCCATGATCACCTGCCGGTGCAGCAGCACATGCCCCTTTTCATCCATCTCGATCGTGAGATATCCGAGCGCTGCCCAGTGGCAGATCAGCATGTTGAAGTCCGGCACGCCGCCCGCAAGCAGGTACGGCAGATCGCACGGCAGCGCGGCGTCCGGCGGCGTTGCGCGGCTGGACACTGAGAGCCGCTTCGAGCGAAGCGTCAGCGCCCAGTACAAAAGCGCGAGCGCACTGAAAACCATCACAAGCGCCGTCTCTACCCAGCCGGACGACCATCTGGCGTATTTGCCCGCAAAGTAGCCCTCGCCGACGGTGAGCGTCATGGAAAGGGACTCATGGTCGCGCAGCGCGGTCGTGATCGTGCCGCCGATCATTCCCTCGCGGACGGTGAAGCTCATGTAGTCCTCGATCACATCGCCGTAGTACCCGCTGGTGAACGCCGGGTAGCTCTCAAAGGCAGCGGGAAGCGAGATGGTAAAATCGTAGTTGTTGATCGCCCAGTTCCATTTGGGCGCCAGCAGCGGCAGGGTCAGCGTCTGGATCTTATCCTGCTCGGTGACAAGCCCGGAGATTGTATAGAGAATCGTAAAGGTCCGGCTGCCGGAGAAGCCGCCGTTGGACGATAAAACCAGCACAGTGTAGCCGTCCTGCGTTGTTTTCTTGTACTTGTAGCCCGCGACGCTGATTTTCTTCGCGTTCGCTGCCAGAGGAAGCTCGATGGTATCCTCGGTGCCGGCAATGTCGATGGTGACGGTCTGCGTGATCTGGCAGCTGCCGGAGGCGTCTACCAGGCAGTCGGTCTTCATATCGGTAATGACGGTTACATCTGCGGCAAACGCCGGAACGCAGAGCGCCAGCGCGCACAAAACCGCCAGAAGCAGCGTAATCAGTCGTTTCGTTTTCTCCACCTCACTTCGGAGCGTTATGATATCTGGTGTATTCCTCAACAAAATACCACAAAATGCGCGAAATTGCAACCGTTCTGCGCAGACGCGGCACGAAAATCAGCGCTCCGGCACGGCGCGGTGTATTTCGGTGAAAAACACAAAACTGTCTGGCGTTTTCTGGCTGGAAAGCCCGTTGATTTCCATCCGGAAATACGATATGATAGCCTTGGAGACAGCGCCGGACGGTAAGCGGGCAGCACGGGCGGCGCGCAGATAAAAATTAAGGAGTTACATCTCATGATTATTACACAGAAAAAGCCTCTGGAGGAGGTTCTGGCTCTGGTCGGCGAGGCGAAAACCGTCGCGGTCATCGGCTGCGGGCTGTGCGCCTCCACCTGCCAGACCGGCGGCGCGCCGGAAGTCGAAGCGATGAAAAAGACGCTCGAAGAAGCCGGCAAGACCGTTGTCATCACCGACGTGGCAGACGCCTGCTGCATGAAGCTCGGCGTGCGCGCCAAATGTAAGGCAATCTCGACTGCCGCGCCCGACTGCATCGTTTGCATGTCCTGCGGCGACGGCGTGCAGACCATTGCCAAAAACTGCACCGGCATCCCCGTCTACCCTGCGAACAACACCATGTTCCTCGGCGAGGTCGCGCGCGTGGGCATCTGGGAAGAAGCGTGCAAGATGTGCGGCGACTGCGTGCTCGGCACAACCGGCGGCATCTGTCCCATCACCCAGTGCGCCAAGAGTCTGGTCAACGGACCGTGCGGCGGACAGAAGAACGGCAAGTGCGAGGTCAACCCCGAAAACGACTGCGCATGGATTCAGATCTACAAGCGCCTTGAGCAGCTCGGTCAGCTCGACAAGCTCACCATGACGCGCCCCGACAAGGGCTATGAAAAGGTCGCGTATCCGAGAACGATCAACCAGAGGGGGAAGAAGGCATGAGCAGATTAAAAGAAGCACTGGAAACCGGCAAATTCGGTGTGACCGCCGAGATGGCGCCCCCGAAGGGCTATGATTTTACCGAGCAGCTGGAAGCCGGCAAACTGCTTGCCCCCAAGGTCCACGCCGTGAACGTCACGGACATGCAGTCCGCGTCGCTGAAGGCGTCCAGCCTCGGACTCTGCATTGCGCTCAAAAACGCGGGCGTCGAGCCCATTTTGCAGATGACCGGCCGCGACCGCAACCGCATGGCAATTATGGCAGACGTTCTGTCTGCGGCGAGCTTCGGCATCGACTCGGTTCTCGCGCTCACCGGCGACCATCCGGTCGTGGGCGACTGCAAGGACGCAAAGCCTGTATATGATCTCGATTCCGTCGGCATTCTGAACATGCTGAGCAAAATGGAGCAGACGAACTGCGACTGCGGCGGCAACGAAATCGCCGGCGGCGCGCCGAAGCTCTACAAGGGCGCATCCGTCACGCCGGTCTATGAGCCGGTGTTCCTGCAGATCAACAAGCTCCGCCAGAAGGTGGAGGCGGGCGCCAGCTTCGTCCAGACGCAGGGCATTTTTGATCTCGATGCGTTCAAGCGCTTTTTGGAGCAGGTCGACGCGGCAGGCATCAAGACCCACGTCATGGCTGGCATCATTCCGCTCAAGTCTGCGGGCATGGCGCGCTACATGAACGAAAACGTCCCCGGCATTGCCGTGCCGCAGGAGATGATCGACCGCCTGGCTGCCGCTGCCGAAGAGGGCAAGGCAAAGGGCGTCAAGGGTCTTCCGATGAAGCTCGGCATGGAGATGGCAGCGGAAATGATCGCAAAGATCAAAGACGAGCATCTGTGCGATGGCGTCCACATCATGGCAATCGGCGCGGAGAAGAACGTCCCCGCCATCCTTGACCTCGCCGGTATCACCATCTGAGTTTTCCCATAACGCAAAAGGACCATCCCAACGGGATGGTCCTTTATTTGCAAAACCTCGTAGAGTTTCGCCATCCGCAGATGGCGAAATCAAATAGAAATTCATGTTATTCGGCGGCTCTGCCGACCGGACAGGACAGCCGTTAGCGGTTTTACCGCTTACGGATGTCGCGTACTCCTTGCGGGTAAACATACCGCTCGCCGAGCCAGTGTGGAATTTTGCGCCTCCGGCGCAAAATTATGCGCGCAGTCGAGGCGCAATCCCCTTTGGCAAAAAAGCATGGCTTTTTTGCCAATTCATTTTCCGGTGCCGAGCGCCTGCATGGAGTAGGTCAGGCAGAAGCACGCGCCGCCGGCGTAGATCAGCATGGACGAAAGCTCCTGCCCTGCCATCGCGCTGGCGCCGAAGAATACGCCGCAGAGGCTGTAGAAGCAGAGCCTTCTTCTTGCGCCATGGTCAAACGAGAAGCTTGCCGCGTGATAGGTTGCGATCATGAAGCAGATCAGCGCGAACAGACAGAAGCAATAATCCAGAATTGCCGGATCGTGCATCCAGCGGCGGAAGTCGAAAAAGAGCGTGCACACGTAGTACAAAATCGCCGGAACATACAGCATGGCAGGCGGTGCATCCTGTTTCAGCCGCAGCACGCCGCTTGCCAGAAGCGCCAGTGCGCCGACTACCCCCAGCGTGCAGATCAGCTTCACCGCCGTACCGTCGGAGGAAAAGCGCAGCACGCAGCCCGCGCCAAGCGCAATCGCGCCGAGCAGACTCAAAAGTGCATCTGCGCGCATCGGATGGAACACCTCGTCATAGCGCGCGCGCTTTTCCAGCGTCGCCGCCGACAGCCAGAACAAAAGCGCCATCAGCACGCTGAACGCAATCAGCGGAATCGCGCTTCCGCCGGACAGCATCGTCGCATGAAAAAAATAGCCCAGCAGCCCCGCCAGCACACCGAGCCAGGGCACCTTTGAAAAACCGATCTTCCGCGCCATACCGAACGTCCCTTCCCTTGCTTTCTCATATTTATAGTATAGCATATCAGCAGGGCGTTTTACAGACAAAAAGGTGTGAATTTTTTGAAAACAGCGCCGGAGCCACTCCGGCGAACGAAAAAATGCGGAAAAACGCCGCAATTTTTCCCAAAACGCGAGAGATTTCTCTTGCATTTTCCGCCTGCCGATGGTATAATCCAAATATCTTGATAGTAATTTTACTGGAGAGTGGGGAATACTTCCCCACTCTTTCTTGCTGAGAAAGGGAGTTTTGCATGAAGATCACGGAAACCGTCCGGCAGTTTGCCGAGCCTGTGGTGCAGGCGCACGGATGCTCGCTGTGGGATGTGGAGTATGTCCGCGAAGGCGCCGACTGGTTTTTGCGGCTGTACATCGACAAGCCCGGCGGCGTGGACATCAATGACTGCGAGGCAATTTCTCGCGCGGTCGACCCGATTCTCGACGAAAAGGACCCGATTCCCGACAGCTACAGCTTTGAGGTCTGCTCGGCAGGACTCGAGCGCGTTTTGAAGCGTCCGGGCGATTTTGAGCAGTTCATGGGGTCCATGGTCCTCGTGCGGCTCTATCAGCCGAAGGACGGCAAAAAGGAAATCGTTGGAACACTCGCAGGCTACGACGACGGCGCAGTGACGATCAGCCTCGGCAGCGAGACGGTCCGCTTTGAAAAGAAGGAAGTCGCGCTGGTGCGGCTGTATGTGGAGTTTTAAGGAGGAGTACAGAAAACATGAACGCTGAAATTTTTGCGGCGCTGGCGCAGCTGGAAAAAGAGCGCGGCATCCCGCAGCAGTACATGATCGACAAGATCACGCAGGCGCTGGTCGCGGCGTATAAAAAAGACAAGGAAGGCTATACCGATAACGTATTCGTCGAGGTTGAAGACGGAGACCTCAAGATGTATGTGCAGAAAGAAGTCGTCGACGACGTGCTCACGCCTGCCACCGAAATTTCGCTCGACGCCGCGCGCAAGATCAACAAGCACGCCGAGCTGGGAGATCTGGTAAACGTCGACGTGCGCACCCAGAACTTCGGGCGCATCGCTGCCCAGACTGCCAAGCAGGTCATCATCCAGGGCATCCGCGAGGCAGAGCGCGGCATGATCTTCGACACATTCTCGTCGAAAGAGCATGAGATTCTCACCGGCACCGTCCTTCGCGTCGCCCCCGACACCGGCGACATGACCATCCGCCTCGGCGGCAACAGCAGCGACCGCACCGACGCGATGCTTGCCGCTTCCGAGCAGGTCAAGGGCGAAAGCTACCGCGAGGGTGACATCATCCGCGTCTACGTCGTGGAGGTCCGCCGGTCTACCAGAGGTCCGCAGGTCATCGTATCGAGAACGCATCCGGGTCTTGTCAAGCGGCTCTTTGAGCTCGAGGTGCCCGAGATTGCGTCGGGTCTCGTCGAGGTCAAGTCCATTGCCCGCGAGGCAGGCTCGCGCACGAAGCTTGCCGTCTGCGCCACGCAGGAGAACATCGACCCCGTCGGCGCGTGCGTCGGCACCAGAGGCGCCAGAGTCGGCGCCGTGGTCGACGAGCTGCACGGTGAAAAAATGGATATCATCGTCTGGTCTGAGGACCCGGCAAAGTTCGTTGCAGCAGCCCTGAGCCCGGCAGACGTCATCTCCGTGACGGTGCTGCCCGGCGCGCAGAAGGCATGCAGAGTTATCGTCCCGGACGATCAGCTGTCGCTTGCCATCGGCAAGGAAGGTCAGAACGCGCGTCTTGCCGCAAGACTGACCGGCTATAAGATCGACATCAAGCCCGCCTCGCAGGCAGCCGAGTTTGAGCAGGCGCAGGAGCCTGCCGCACCGGAAGCCGCTTCCGAAGCGGAAGAAGCAGAATAACCGTTTTTCATACGGAAGGAGGTACAAAGCCGGATGCAAAAGAAGATTCCCATGCGCCAGTGCGTCGGCTGCCGCGAGATGCGGCAAAAGAAAGAGCTGGTGCGCGTGGTCAAGAGCCCGGAGGGCGTCATCAGTCTGGATTTTCGGGGGAAAGCCCCGGGGCGCGGCGCGTACCTCTGCCCGAACAGCGAGTGCCTGAAAAAAGCGATCCGCGCCAAGGCGCTGGAACGTGCCTTCGACACCCGGATTCCGCAGGAAATTCTGGACGAACTGGTCAGAACCATGGAGGAACAGCGCGATGAATGAAACGCAGCGCAAGGCGCTTTTGCTTCTGGGTTTGGCGCGCAAGGCGCGCAAGCTCGAGATCGGAGAGGAGCCCTGCGGCATTGCCTGCCGCAGCGGAAAAGCAAAGCTGCTTCTCATCGCGCACGACGCGGGCGACCACACATTCCGCCGCGCAAGATCCTATTGCCGGGCGGGAAAGCCCCCGTACCTGTGCGTGCCGTTCACGAAGGACGAGCTGGGGGACGCACTGGGCTGCAACGCCTGCGCGCTGTGCGCAATTCTGGACGCGCCGTTTGCAAAGGCGTTTCTGGAGGACCTGCCGGAGCTGGCGCAGCAGCATGAGGAGATTTTACAGGAGCTGACGCGGCAGACCGCGCGCGTGCAGAAACGCCGCCAGGAAGAAAAGGCACACCGGAAAAACGTGAGATTTGGTAAAAAGTAATGGAGGTGGCTGTATGAGTATTGAGATCAAGCAGAAAATCAAAGAGGTAGCAGACGATTTTGGGATGCCCGCCAAGAACCTCATTGAAATTGTCGGAAAGTTTTATGATAAGCCCAAGAGCAGCTCGCAGAATCTGACGGAAGAGCAGCTGAACGTAATTTTTGACTATATCACCGCGCAGAACCAGATCGGCTCGATTGCCGAGGTCTTCGCCGCAGCAAAGCCGAAGGACGAGCCGAAGCCCGCTGCACCCGCACCCGCACCGCAGCAGAGCCAGCCGGTCCAGAGCCAGCAGCCCGCGCCGCGTCCGCAGCAGAATCAGCCCCGTCCGCAGGGAAGCTTCAACAACAATAATAACCGCCCGGCGCAGCAGCAAAATCAGCGCCCGCAGTTTAACCAGCGCCCGCAGCCGCAGAATCAGCAGCCGCGTCCGCAGCAGTCCCAGCCGCAGCAGCAGGCGCCCCAGAGCCAGAATGCGCAGAACAATGCACAGCAGCCGGCAAAGCAGCCGCAGCCCGAGCGCAAGCGTGAGCGCCGCGTCATTGATACCAGCGCCGTCACCGTCAACGCCGACCGCTACGACGACCGCGTCGATTCTCTGGTCTCCGAGCGCGTGCAGAACTACTCGAGCGGCAAGCAGAAAATTGGCAACAAGAACAAAAAGCAGCAGGCAAAGAAGTTCGGCACCAAGAACCGCTCCGAGGAGCAGGAGAAGATGCGCCGGCTTCAGCTCGAAATTGCCAAAAAGGCGCCGCTGGTCGTCAAGATTCCGGACGAGATTACCGTCGGCGAGCTTGCCTCGCGCATGAAGAAAACCGCCGCAGAGGTCATCAAGTGCCTGCTGAAAAACGGCGTGATGGCGTCCGTCAACCAGACCATCGACTACGACACCGCAGAGTTTGTCGCCGTGGAGCTGGGCTGCAAGGTTGAGCGCGAGGTCGTCGTCACGATTGAAGAAAAGCTCTTCGACGATCATGAGGACACAGCAGACGAGCTGGTCTCCCGTCCCCCGGTCATCGTCGTCATGGGTCACGTCGACCACGGCAAGACCTCGCTTCTTGACTATATCCGCCATGCAAAGGTCGCAGCCGGCGAAGCAGGCGGCATCACCCAGCACATCGGCGCTTACACCGTGAAGGTCGGCGACCAGCCCATCACCTTCCTCGACACCCCGGGTCACGCGGCGTTCACTGAAATGCGCGCGCGCGGCGCGATGTGCACCGACATTGCCATTCTCGTGGTCGCCGCCGACGACGGCATCATGCCGCAGACGATCGAAGCAATCAACCACGCGAAGGCGGCGAACATCCCCATCATCGTTGCCGTCAACAAGATGGATAAGCACGGGGCAAACCCTGACCGCATTCTCACCCAACTGACCGAGCACGGTCTGACGCCTGCCGACTGGGGCGGCGAGACCGAGGTCTGCAAGATCTCCGCAAAGACCGGCGAGGGCATCGACGATCTTCTGGAGACCGTCCTTCTGACCGCAGAAATGCTGGAGCTCAAGGCAAACCCGAACCGCGCCGGCAAGGGCTGCGTGCTCGAAGCGCGGCTCGACAAGACCAGAGGTCCGATCGCAACGCTTCTGGTTCAGAACGGTACGCTCCATCAGGGCGACCTCATCATTGCAGGCACTGCCGTCGGCCGCGTCCGTGTCATGACGAACGACAAGGGCTTACAGGTCAAAGACGCAGGTCCGTCGATCCCGGTCGAGATCACGGGTCTGACCGAGGTTCCCGCGCCGGGCGATGAATTTAACGCCGTTGCAGACGAGCGCATGGCGCGCCAGCTGGTCGAGCAGCGCAAGCAGAAGATCAAGGACGACGCCAACAAGCTCAACCAGAAGGTGACCCTCGAGAGCCTGTTCTCGAAGCTGCAGGAGGGCGAGATGAAGGAGCTGAACCTGATCGTCAAGGCAGACGTACAGGGCTCGGCAGAGGCAGTCAAGGCGTCGTTGGAGAAGATTTCGAACGACGAGGTCCGCGTCAAGGTCATCCACGCGGGCGTCGGCGCAATCAACGAGTCCGATATCCTGCTGGCTTCGACCTCCAACGCGATTGTCGTCGGCTTCAACGTCCGCCCGAACGATCAGGCGCAGGCGGCTGCAAAGCGCGACAAGGTCGACGTGCGGATGTACCGCGTCATCTACGACGCCATCAACGAAATCTCCGACGCCATGAAGGGCTTGCTCGCGCCCAAGTTCCGCGAGGCGATCATCGGTCACGCCGAGGTCCGCCAGACCTACAAGGTCTCTGCCATCGGCACGATCGCAGGCTGCTATGTCAAAGACGGCAAAATCACGCGCGACGCATCGGTCCGCGTCCTGCGCGACAACATTGTCATTCACGAAGGAAAGCTCGGCTCTCTGCAGCGCTTCAAGGACTCCGTCAAGGAGGTCGCTGCGGGCTATGAGTGCGGCATGTCGATTGAAAAGTACAACGATATCAAGGAAGGCGACATCTTCGAGTGCTTCGTGATGGAACAGATCAAAGAGTAACATTCTGGCAAAAAGCAGGGGCTTTTTGCCAAAAGGAAGGCGCCTCGACTGCGCGCAGAATTTGTGCGGCAAAGCCTCGCAAATTCCACACTTGCGAGGCGATAGGTATGTTTACCCGCAAGGAGTACGCGACATCCGTAAGCGGCAAAGCCGCTAACGGCTGTCCAGTCCGGTCGGCAGAGCCGCCGGATAAAATAAACTCACACTTTATTTCGCCATCTTCGGATGGCGAAACTCTGCGAGGCTGAATCATGCAAAAGGAGGTACTATGGCTTCCAATCGAATTGGACGGATCAATGAAGAGATCCAGCGCGAGCTTTCCGATCTGATCCGCTCGCTCAAGGACCCGCGCGTGCAGACGCTGCTTTCCATCACCCGCGTCGACACCACGCCGGATCTGCGCTACAGCAAAATTTATATCAGCGTCCTCGACGAGGAAAAGCAGAAAGACGCCCTGCGCGGGCTCAAATCCGCGGGCGGCTGGCTCCGGCGCGAGCTCGGCAGCAGCCTGCATCTGCGCTATACGCCAGAGCTGGTGTTCGAGCTGGACGACTCGCTCAAATACGGCGCGCACATGTTCGATCTTCTGTCGAAGCTCGAGGCGGAGCAGAAGGAAAAAGCGGGAGAGACAGGCAATGACGAGGCTTGAAACGGCGCAGATGCTGCGCGAGCACGACAACTTCATCATCCTGACCCATCGCCGCCCGGACGGAGACACCACCGGATGCGCTGCGGGGCTGTGCCTGGGTCTGCGCGCGCTCGGAAAGTCGGCTTGGGTGCTCAGAAACCGGCAGCTGACGCCGAAGCTCGCGCCGTTTGCCGAAGGGCTTCTGACGGATACCTGCCCGGAGGACGCGACGGTCATATCGGTGGACATTGCGTCGCTGGGGCTTTTCAGCTTTGATGCGGAGGCGCTTCATCTGGAAGAACGGCTCTGCTTTGCCATCGACCACCACGGGAGCAACGATTTATCGGTCCCGAAGCTCGTCGAACCGGACAGCGCCGCCTGCGGCGAGATCATTCTGGAGCTGCTGGAGCTGCTCGGCGTGACGCTGACGCGGCAGATGGCGGAGGCGTTGTATCTTGCCATCTCGACCGACACCGGCTGCTTCAAATATTCCAATACCACCGCGCACACCCATGCCGCAGCGGCAACGCTGATTGCCGCAGGCGCGGAGGTCTACCCCATCAACAAGGCGTTTTTCGACACGAAGAGCTTTGCGCGGCTGAAGCTGGAGGCGCGGCTGACCGATTCCATCGAGCTTTACGGCGGCGGAATCGTCGGGCTGTGCACGATGCCGAAATCGCTTTTAACCGAGCTCCAGATCTCGGAGGACGATGTCGACTCCATCTCAGGCTTTGCCCGCTCGATCGAGGGTGTGGAAATCGGCATCATGATCCGCGAGGTGGAAGACGGCGGCGGGAAAATTTCGCTCCGCACGTCAGAACACTACAACGCCTCCGAGCTTTGTAAGGCTCTGGGCGGCGGCGGGCATGCGGCAGCGGCAGGCGCGACGGTTCCGGGTGGAATCACAGGCGCGCGGCATGCCATTTTGTCGCTGCTGGCGCAGCGCGGGATTATCCGGGAGCGCTGATATGGCAAACGGAATTTTAATTGTGGACAAGCCCGACGGCTGGACCAGCCAGGATGTGGCAGCGAAGCTGCGGGGCGTGTTCCATGAAAAGCGCATCGGGCACGGCGGGACGCTCGACCCGATGGCAACCGGCGTGCTGCCCATTTTCATCGGGCGCGCCACGCGCGGGGTCGAATTTTTCGAGTCCGCGGAAAAAGAATACATCGCCGGAATCCGGCTCGGCACGGTCACGAACACCCAGGACATCACGGGCGAGGTTCTGGAAACGAACCCTGTTTCCGCGACGCGCGAGGATGTGCTTGCCGCGCTTCAAAAATGCACGGGAGACATCGAGCAGATGCCTCCCATGTATTCCGCCATCAAGATTGGCGGGCAAAAGCTGTATGAACTGGCGCGCAGAGGCGTCGAGGTTGAACGGCAGCCCCGGCAGATTACGATTTTCGAGCTGGAGCTGATGGGCGGCGCAGGCTGCGACTACACGCTTCGCGTCCGCTGCTCGAAGGGCACCTATGTGCGCACGCTCTGCCATGATTTAGGGCAAATGCTCGGCTGCGGCGCGTGCATGTCGTCGCTTCGCCGGACGAAGGCAGGCATGTTTACGCTTTCGCAGGCAATCACCCTGCCGCAGATTCTGGAATTCGCGAAGGAAAACGACCCGCAGGAGCTTTTGATGCCGGTCGACGCGCTGTTTTCGCAGTACCCGCCGCTCATTGTCGAGCTCGGGCAGGCAGAAAAGCTGCGCCACGGCGCGCAAATCAAGGACTGGCACTTTGCGCCCGGCACCTACCGGGTCTACAGCATCACGGGAGAATTTCTGCTTCTGGGCAAGGTGGAGAACACCATTCTGACCACGATCAAGAGCTTTTTTGAGGTTTGAGGGAACAAGACTTGAACAAACGACGTGTCATTGCGCTGGGCTTTTTCGATGGCGTTCACATCGGGCACGGCGCGCTTCTGAAAAAAACATACGAACGCGCGCGCGAGCTGGACGCGGTGCCGTCGGCAATGAGCTTCGATACGCATCCGGACACGCTGGTGTTCGGAACACCGGCAGAGCTTCTGAACACGATGGACGAGCGAAAGCATCTGATGCAGTCGCTCTACGGCATCGAGGACGTGATCTTCTGCCACTTTGACCGGGACATGATGAACATGCCCTGGGAGGCATTCGTCGAGGACTATCTGGTAAAAGAGCTTCACGCCTGCCATCTGGTCTGCGGGCACGACTACCGCTTCGGTGCGCGCGGCATCGGAGACGCACAGAAGCTGGCGGAAAAATGCCGCGCGCTCGGGCTCGGCTGCGATGTCATTGGAGAAGTGAAGCTGGACGGCATCACCGTCAGCTCGACGCATCTGCGAACGCTTCTGAAAGCGGGTGAGATGGAAACTGCCGTGCGCTTTCTGGGGCATGGGCACATCCTCTCCGGCCTTGTGCAGCACGGCGACAGCCGCGGGCATACGCTCGGGCTGCCGACGGCAAACCTCGCACTCGAGCCGGAGCTTTTAGTGCCTGCCTTCGGCGTGTATGGCGGCTGGGCGGACGCAGGGGAGCTTGGAAGGTTTCCCACGGCGGTCAATCTCGGCATCCACCCGACGGTCCATCAGCTGCCGCAGCCGGTTGCCGAAGCGTCGCTGCTCGGCTTTTCCGGCGATCTCTATGGAAAATTTCTGCGGCTGGAGCTGCTGTTTCAGGTCCGCCCCGAGCAGAAGTTTTCCTCTCTTTCCGAACTTACCGCGCAGATTGCGCGTGACCAGCAGACGGTGCTGCACCGTCTGAGCGGCGTATAACATACCGGAGGCAATCAAACGGCTTTGCCTCCGGTTTTGCCGCGCCCATTTTGTCGAAAGCCAGCGAATGCGCCGCGAGAACGGAGGAATGATTTTTTGCACGAGCATCATATTCCAAGAGTCCTTACCAGTGAAGAACAGCACCGCAGGATGCTGCAGACACCGGTTGCGAAGCTGATTTTGTCACTTGCCGCGCCGACCGTGGCAAGCCAGCTGATTTCCATCATCTACAACACTGCCGACACCTACTTTGTCTCGCAGATTTCCACGAGCGCTTCTGCCGCCGTCGGCGTGGTGTTTTCGCTGCAATCCATCATACAGGCATACGGCTTCGGCGTGGCAATGGGCGCAGGCAGCCTCATCAGCCTGCGGCTGGGCGAAAAGAAGGACCGAGACGCCAATATGTATGCGACCAGCGGCTTTCTTGCCGAGTTCGTGGGAGGACTGCTGATGCTCGTGTTCGGGCTTTTGTATCTGGAGCCTTTGATTCGCGTGCTGGGCGCGACGGAAACGATGCTGCCGCATGCGTGCGCCTATGGGCGGATTATCCTGATGGGCGCGCCGATCATGTGCGGCTCGTTCATTCTAAACTGTATTCTAAGAGCCGAGGGCGCGGCGGTTGCGTCCATGATCGGTCTGTGCTCAGGCGGCATTCTCAACATCGCGCTCGACCCGCTGCTGATTTTCACCTTCGGCATGGGCACGGCAGGCGCTGCCGTGGCAACCGTGATCAGTCAGTGCGTGAGCTTTCTCGTGCTTGCCGTTGCGTTTCTGCGCGGCAGAAGCATCGTTCATCTGCGCCCGAAGTATATCAGCCGCAGCCCGCGCGACTACGTGCAGATTCTTGCTGTCGGCTTCCCGACGATTGCCCGGCAGGGCATGGCAAGCCTTGCCTCGGCGCTTATGAACATACAGGGCGCAGTCTATGGCGACGCTGCCGTCGCGGCGCTTACGATCTCCAACAAGATTTATCTGCTTGTGCGCAACGTCATAATCGGCATCGGGCAGGGCTTCCAGCCCGTCGCGGGCTATAACTACGGCGCGGGCGACCGCAAGCGCACAAGGCAGGCGTTTATTTTTGCAACAAAGCTCGGTACTGTGATCTGCATCCTTGCCGCCGCTATCATTGCTGCGTTCGCAGAGCCGATCATCGGCTGGTTCCGCGCGGACGATCAGGTCATTGCCATCGGGCGGCTGGCGCTGCTGTATGTCTGCGCGGTCATGCCGTTTATGGCGTACTCCACGTTCGTCAACCAGCTCTATCAGTGCCTGGGCTTCAAGGTCCCGGCGACGGTGCTTGCCTCTCTGCGTCAGGGCATCTGCTATCTGCCGCTCATTTTCATCCTGCCGCATTTTCTCGGCTTGCAGGGCGTGCAGATGACGCAGCCTGGCTCGGACCTTCTGACGTTTTTCATCTGCATCCCCTTCCAGATTGTGTTCTTCCGCAAGCATCTGCGTGACAACGCCTGACTTGCAGCGAAAACAGCTCCGCCGAAAACCGGCGGGGCTGCTCTTTTTTTTCGCTATTATTTACAAAGGCGCCGGTTTTGGATATACTAACGGTATAGCTGTGAAATTTCCGTGAAAAAACCAAAATCGGGGGACGCGCCATGAGACGCCTGCATCGCGCCTGAGCAGTCTGTCTGGGCTGTACGCTGATGCTGCGGTCAGCGGCAGACTGTGCATCAACGCCTTTTCCGTAACCCAGCCGTATATTCTCGCGCAGAACGGCTTTACCAACACCGAAACCTCCATGATTACAACCGCCTGCTCGGTGACGTTTCTGCTTTGCATGTTCGGCATCGGCGCGCCCCTGACTACGGTTGGCTTGAGCGTCTGGGCGGCAGACTTTTCCTGCGCCGAACGGCGCGCGCAGAGCGTCCAGCGCTTTCAGCTCTGCTACGCCATCGGCGGGCTTGCCTTTTCGTTCATGCCCGGCATGGTGGCAGATCTCACGGGCAGCTACGCGCCTGCGTACGTGATTTTTGCGCTTTTCGGCGTCTTTTCGATTCTGACCGTCCAGTCGACCTACCGGCTCGGAAGCAAAGCCCCAATTTAAACGCCCGGGCGATTTTTCTGAAACTCTGAAAGCGAGGCTTTTTATGAATACCTGTATCAAATGCGGTCGGGAAATTCCCGACGGAGAGCTTTTCTGCAACGACTGCGCGCTGAACCCCGGCGCATCCGAGACGGTACAAAAGCCCGCTCCGGCGCTTTCCGGCAGAATGCAGAAGCCCGTCGTCCATCCGCCGAAGCCGAAGCCCCAGCCGCAGCCGGTGCAGCCCACGCCGCCGAAACGCCGGACGGGGCACGGCGTTGTGATTGCGATTTTGTGCGTCTTTACGGTTCTGAGTCTTTCTTTGAGCATCTATCTGCTTGCAAACAGCGCCTCGCAGCGGGTATCGCTGCGCCTGCGCGAGTCAGATTTGGAAGAGCGCGAGCAGCACCTGACCGTTCTGGAGCAGTCGCTCAGCGACACGCAGCAGGAGCTTCTCGATGCGAAGGACGAGCTGTCGCAGCAGGCGCAGACGATTGAAGAGCTGCAGCGAAGCTTTTCCAGCGCCCAGAGCACCGTCAGCCAGACGCAGTACGACATGACCACGCAGCAGGCGGAGCTGGAGCGTGCGACGCAGGAAAACAAAGCACTCCAACAGGAAAATGAGGCGCTCGAGCAGTCGGTCGAGACGCTTACCGCCACCAACGAGGAGCTTGCCTCGTCCAACCGCCTGTTTTTGTCGAAGTCCAAATTCATGGATTCCTATGTCGTGTTCGTCGAGAACGACGGCAGCGGGCTCTACCACAAATACGGCTGCGACGACTTCGCGCAGACCAGCTTCTGGGCATACAGCCGCAAGCTCGCCGAGGCAAACGGCTACAAGCCCTGCCCGCGCTGCTTCGGCTGACCCAAAACATACCGACTGCCTGCCGCATCCGCAAAGCCGCGGGTGCGGCGCGGGCCTGAAATGAGGTACTTATGAACGTTCCGGCACTGATTGAAAAGATGCTTGTGCTGTTTTTCGCGATGGCGGCGGGCTTTGTCTGCGGCAAGCGCGGCTGGCTTGACGACACGGCAAACCGCACCATCTCGCGCCTGGTCGTAATGCTCACAAATCCCATGCTGGCGCTCAGCTCCGTGATGGGAAAAGAGCGGCTGATGTCCAACTGGCAGGTCCTCGCGCTGACGGGCATTTCGTTCGCGCTGATTCTCAGCTGCATGCTTTTGAGCCGGGTTGTGGTGCGGCTTTTGCACGCGGAGGACGCAGACCGCGGACTTCTGCGCTTTTTGTTCAGCTTCTGCAACATCAGCTACATCGGCTATCCCGTGGTGCAGTCTCTGTTCGGCATGGACGCCTCTTTTTATGTGACGGTGCTGGTTTTGTGCTCGCAGCTGATCATGTGGAGCTACGGCATTCATCTGGTCTCGGGGCATGGAAAATTCCGCTGGCAGTGGAGCATTCTCAAAAATCACTGTCTGATTGCCTCGTCAACCGCGTACATCATCTATCTGACAGGGCTTAAGGTCCCGAACGTGCTTGCCTCGGCGTGCTCGTTTCTCGGGCAGACGACGTCGCCCTTAATCATGCTCATCACCGGAAGCGCACTGGCACTGATGCCGCTCAAAAACGTTTTTACCAACGGCAGGCTCTATGCGATGTATGCGATCAAGCTGGTGGTGCTGCCGGTGTGTGCGTATTTCCTTTTGCGAAACGTGCTGTCCGACGGGCTGCTGCTCGGTGTGATCATCACGTTTTTGTGCATCCCCTCCGCCACGAACGCGACCAACATCGCCTATCTCTACGGCGGCAATCACGAGCTGGCGTCCTCGGGCGTCATGCTCTCGACGCTTCTTTCCATGTTCACCCTGCCCGCACTCATGCAGCTTCTGTTTGGCTGATTTTTCCGGAGGTTTTTATGACCATTTTTGAGCAGCTTCGCGCCTACGCGCCCGTAAACGCACAGGAGGCGTCGGACCGGCGGCTGATCCTGCAATATGCCGAACAGTTCGGCAATCTCTTCACGCGCAAAAACGAGATGGCGCACCTGACCGCGTCATGCTGGATTGTAAACCCTGCGCGAACAAAAGCGCTGCTGGCGTATCACAACATTTATGACTCCTGGGCGTGGCTCGGCGGGCACGCCGACGGCATGGAGGATCTTCTTGCCGTGGCATGCAAGGAGGCAAACGAGGAATCGGGCGTGACGGCAGTGCCGGTCTCGCCGGAAATTTTCTCGGTCGAGATTCTCGGCGTCGCCGGGCATGTCAAGCGCGGCAAATACGTCTCCGCCCATCTGCATCTGAATGTGACGTACCTTCTGCAGGCAGACGAGTCTCAGGCGCTGCATGAAAAGCCGGACGAAAACAGCGGCGTGCGCTGGTTCGCCCTGCCGGACGTGCTGCCCAACATCCGCGAGCCCGAGATGCGCGTGGTCTATCAGAAGCTGATGGACAAGTGCGCTGCTTTGCATTTGTAATGAAAAAGCCGCTTCGCACCGGGATGGTGCGAAGCGGCTTCATTTTTCAGAGCGGTTCGAGCTTCGAGAGCGCCTGTGTGAAATAATCCGGCAGCTCACACTCGACGTGTACGGGCTTTCCCGTTCTCGGGTGGATGAAATCGAGCGCCGCGGCATGCAGGCACTGGGAATTCAGTCCCAACTCGGGCTTTTTGTGCCCATAGATCATATCTCCCACAATCGGGTGGCTGCGCCAGGCAAGATGCACGCGGATCTGATGCGTCCTGCCGGTTTCCAGCCTGCAGCGCAGGTGCGTATAGCCCCGGTAGCGTGCGATGACCTCCCAGTGCGTGACGGCGTTGCGGCTGTTTTTCTCCGTGACCGCCATCTTCTTGCGGTCCGTCGGGTGACGGCCGATGGGTGCGTCGATCGTGCCGGAGTCTTCCTTCAGATTGCCGCAGACGATGCACTCATAGGTTCTTGCCAGCGTGTGGTCTTTGAGCTGCGCGGAAAGATGCGCGTGGGCAGCGTCGTTTTTTGCCGCAATCAGAAGCCCCGACGTGTCCTTGTCAATCCGGTGGACAATGCCGGGGCGCTTTTCCCCGCCGATACCGGAAAGAGAATCGCCGCAGTGATGCAGCAGCGCGTTGACCACCGTCCCGTCCGGGTGCCCCGGCGCGGGGTGGACGACAATTCCCTTGGGCTTGTTGATGACAATCACATCGCTGTCTTCATAGCGGATATCGAGCGGAATCTCCTGCGCCGGCAGATCGGTCTCCTGCGCCTCCGGAAGCGTCAGCTCCAGCACCATACCGGCAGTCGATTTTTCGTTCTTCTTGAGAGGCTTCCCGTTTGCCGTGACCAGTCCCTGCGCCAGAAGCCGCTGCGCCTGGCTGCGGCTTAACTCCGGCACGAGCCTTGCCAGCGCGGCGTCCAGCCGCTCGCCGCTACTTTCCAGTCTCAGCGTCATTGCCCTGCTCCTTGCTCTTTTTCGGCTTGTCCTCCAGAAATTCCTTGTCCTTGATCAGAATATAGAGAACCAGAAGGATTGCGCCGAAGGTGATGAAGATGTCCGCGACATTGAACGTCGAGAACCACGGAATGCAGATCATGTCGACGACGAGCCCCGTCTGCACGCGGTCGATCAGGTTTCCGATCGCGCCGCCCGTAATTGCCGCCAGGCACCACAGCTCGAAGCGCTTGTGAATAAGCTTCTTTGCAACCGCGTAGATGACCAGCGCCAGATACACCGCCGTCAGCACGACGAACATCCATCTGCCGCCGCGAAACAAAGACAGCGCCATGCCGTCGTTTGTAATATAGTGCAGCTGCAGCCAGCCCGGAACGAGCGTGATGGTCGTGCCGGTCAGATGCTGCTGCGCAAGAACCTTTGTCAGCTGATCGGCAATCGCGATGGCAGCGGCAAACGCCGTTAACAGAACGTAAAACAAGGGCAAAGCCTCCTTCAATCAATTGCGGAACTGCGTCTTTTTATCCTATCACACAAGCCGCTTTTTTGCAATCATCCGCGCCCGAGAAGCTTGTCCATCAGCCCCGTTTTGCGGATGAAACGGTAAAGCGGCACACCGAGGATGTATAAAACGGCTGCCTCGCCCGCGCCGACCTCCGCGCCGAAAATCGCAAGTCCCTTCCAGAACTCGCCCGCCGGCATGTAAAGTGCCGAGAGCATCGCGCCGACCATCAGCATATTGCAGAGAATCGTCGGCAGCGGCAGAAGCCAGGTATTTTTGATATAGCGCGTGAGCAGGCAGGCAAGCAGCGTCGCAGCGGTGCCGACGATGATATCGAGCGCCGAGACCGTGGAGAAAAGATTGGCGATCAGGCAGCCGAGCGTCAGCCCGACGGTAAGCGTCGGCTCCAGCGCGACGAGCAGGCAGAGCGCTTCTGCAAGCCGGAACTGGATGTTTCCGTAGGCAAACGACGCAGTCAGAATGGTGACGACGGCATACAGCCCCGCAATGAGACCGTTGAGGGCAATCTGGCGTGAGGTGATGTGTTTCATGATACTTCTTTCCCTTTCTTTAGGGACAAAAAATGAGCGTATTTCCATACGCCCATCCTGCCGCGGCAGAATTTCTGCGCAGCAATCCCTAGTTTTGTTTAGAGACAGGATGGTTACGAACTGTCTGGTATTCGCGCGGTCTGCCGCCCTCCGGAAAGCGGTGCGCCGCAAGGCGTATTCTACCCGATGGCGCGGAAAAAATCAAGCCCGGCAGTCAGGGTGTATTCCCCGAAAAACGCAGAAAAACACGGAAAAACCGGTTTTGCCCTTGACAAAACGGGCAGAAGTGACTAAGATAAAGCAGTATCTGAATATTTCGCGATGATAAGGACAAGTACGGGTTTCCGCTGCGCAAAGAGAGCTGCCGGTCGGTGTAAGGCAGCGGCAAGGCTTCCCCGAATATCCCCTTGGAGCATCCGCCTGAAAAGACGTTCGTCTCAGTAAGCACGGACGGGACTTCCCGTTACAGAAGAAGAGTGTCCGGAGAATGCGTTTTCCGGGAATTCAGGTGGTACCGCGGTTTTTTCGCCCTGAGCTTCTGCTCTCGGCGTTTTTTTATTATACAGTCAAAAACATGATTTCACATGGAGGCATAGAGTAACGATGGAATACAAACAGACGTTAAACATGACGAAGTCGGGCTTTCCGATGCGCGGCGGTCTTCCGATGCGCGAGCCGGATATGCTCAAGCACTGGGAAGAACTCGATCTTTACAACGAGCTTCTGAAGAAAAACGACGGCAAGCCCCTGTTCTCGCTGCATGACGGCCCTCCGTTCTCCAACGGCGCGCTGCACATGGGTCATGCCCTCAACAAGTGCATCAAGGACTTCATGAACCGCTCGGCTGCCATGCGCGGATACTACACGCCCTATATCCCCGGCTGGGACAACCACGGCATGCCGATTGAGTCTGCCATCATCAAGCAGAACAAGCTCAACCACAAGGCGATGCCCATCCCCGAGTTCCGCTCCGCGTGCCACGATTTCGCGCAGCATTATATCGATGTCCAGATGGAAGGCTTCAAGCGCCTCGGCGTCGTCGCCGACTGGGAGCATCCGTATAAGACCATGTCTCCGAGCTTTGAGGCAGAGGAGGTCAAAGTCTTCGGCGCGATGTACAAAAAGGGCTATATCTATAAGGGACTCAAGCCCGTCTACTGGTGCTATCACGACGAGACCGCGCTGGCAGAAGCCGAGATCGAATATCAGGACGACCCCTGCACAACTGTGTACGTCAAGTTCCCGATGAACGATGATCTGGGTAAGCTCTCGCATCTCGATAAGTCGAAGCTCAACTTCGTGATCTGGACGACCACGATCTGGACCCTTCCCGGCAACCTTGCCATCGCGCTCAACCCCAACGAGAGCTACGTGATTGTCAAAAATGAGGATAACGGCGAGATGTATATCGTCGCAGAAGCCCTCTGCGAGAAGGTCATGGGCATCGGCAAAGTCGAGCATTACACCGTCGTCGAGTCCCATCCGGGCAGCTTCTATGAGAACATGCTGGCAAGCCATCCGTTCCTGCCGAAAACGTCTCGTCTGGTGCTTGCCGATTATGTCACGATGGACTCCGGTACCGGCTGCGTCCACACCGCGCCCGGCTTCGGCGCAGACGACTATCAGACCTGCAAGCGCTACGGCATGGACATGGTCGTTCCGGTGGACGACCAAGGCCGCCACACCGACTACGCAGGCAAGTATGCCGGCATGATCGTCGACGACTCCAACCCCGTCATTCTCAAGGACATGCAGGAAGCGGGCGTGCTGTTCGCCTCCGAGGAAATCGTCCACTCGTATCCGCACTGCTGGCGCTGCAAGAAGCCGATCATCTTCCGCGCAACCCCGCAGTGGTTCTGCTCGGTCGAATCGTTCAAGGACGAGGCGTGCGCCGCGTGCGACGATGTGCGCTGGCTGCCCGCATGGGGCATTGACCGCATGAAGTCCATGATCCGCGAGCGCAACGACTGGTGCATCTCGCGTCAGCGCCGCTGGGGTCTGCCGATTCCCGTGTTCTACTGCAAAGACTGCGGTAAGCCCATCTGCACGGACGAGACGATCGAAAAGATCTCGAAGCTGTTCGGCGAGTTTGGCTCGAACGTCTGGTTCGAAAAGGAAGCCGACGAGCTTGTTCCCGAAGGCTTCACCTGCCCGCATTGCGGCGGCAAGCACTTTGACAAGGAAACCGACACGCTGGACGGCTGGTTCGACTCCGGCTCGACCCACTACGCTTCCATGCAGAAGGACCAGGGCTTCTGGCCTGCGACCGTCTACCTCGAGGGTCTTGATCAGTACCGCGGCTGGTTCCAGTCGTCGCTTCTGACCGCAGTCGGCGCGCTGGGGAAAGGGGCTCCCTTCAAAGAGTGCGTCACGCACGGCTGGACCGTCGACGGTGAAGGCAAGGCGATGCACAAGTCGCTCGGCAACGGCGTCGATCCTGCGGACGTCTTTAAGAAGTACGGCGCGGACATCTGCCGTCTGTGGGCTGGCTCTGCCGACTACCATGTCGACGTCAGATGCTCGGACGCCATCTTCAAGCAGATCAGCCAGAACTATCTCAAGTTCCGCAACACGGCAAAGTTCTGCCTCGATAACCTGACCGACTTCGATCCCAACCATCTGACCGCGCCCGAGGCAATGTCGGAGCTCGACCGCTGGGCAGTCACGAAGCTCAACGAGCTGCTCGTCAAGTGCGAGGCTGCCTATCTGGACTATGAGTTCCTGACCGTTTCCCATGCGGTGAACGATTTCTGCGTTGTGACGCTCTCGAGCCTGTATCTCGATATCATCAAGGACCATCTGTACTGCGACGGCAAGGACTCCGCAGTCCGCCGGTCCGCGCAGAGTGCGCTGTGGATGATTCTCGACGCCATGACCAAGGTCTTCGCGCCGATTCTGGCCTTCACCTGCGATGAAATCTGGCTGCAGATGCCGCACCGCGCGGAGGATGACGCCAGAAACGTGCTGTTTAACCAGATGTCGAAGCCCTATACCGCCTATGCCCTGTCCGACGAGGAGATGGCAAAGTGGGAGACCGCGTTCAAGGTCCGCTCGGATGTGAACGGCGTTCTCGAAGCGGCAAGAGCCGACAAGCGCATCGGCAAGTCTCTCGAGGCGCATGTGGCGCTGACGGCTGTTGATGCAGCTGCTGCCGAGGCAGTCAAGACAATTGCCGGTATGAACCTCGCAGAGCTGTTCATCGTCTCCAACGTCGCCGTCACCGAGGAAAAAGCGCCTGAGGGCGCGGTTGTGGGCGCAGGCTCCAACTTCCCCGGACTGACCGTCGCCGTCACCGAGGCGACCGGCAAGAAGTGCCCGCGCTGCTGGATGCACTCGCTGGACGCTGACGAGCATGATCTGTGCCCGCGCTGCGCAGCCGTCTGCAAAGCATTGGATGTCGTTTTCGACTAAGCATATCTTTTATGGGGCGGGCAGCATTGTCCGCCCCGTTTTTACGCATAACAAAAGCCCGTGATCTTACGATCACGGGCTTTTTGATTGTCTCGCAGCGTTTCGCGTCCGCAGGCGCGGCGGCTTTTTCCGCAGTTATTTAGATGGTGGGCTGGTTTGCCGCTTCGATGATCTTGACGAACTTCTCGGGCACGAGGGATGCGCCGCCGATCAGACCGCCGTCGATGTCGGGCTGCGCCAGCAGATCATAGGCGTTCTTTTCGTTCATGGAGCCGCCGTAGAGGATAGAGATGGCACGTGCGATCTTTGCGCCGTAGAGCTTGCGGATGACCGTGCGGATGCTCTCGCAGACCTCTTCCGCCTGCTCAGGCGTTGCGGTCTTGCCGGTGCCGATTGCCCAGATGGGCTCGTAGGCGATGACCATCTTGCGGATCTTGTCCTCGCCGACGCCGCGCAGACCGCACTTGATCTGCATGGTGATCCACTCCTCGGTGATGCCCTGCTCACGCTGCTCCAGACTCTCGCCGACGCACATGATGGGAACCAGACCGTTTTCCAGCGCGGTCAGGACCTTCGCGTTCACGTCCTCGTTCGTCTCGCCCATGGCGCGGCGCTCGGAGTGACCGAGAATGACGTACTTGCAGCCCGCGTCTACGAGCATGTTCGCGGCGATTTCGCCGGTGTAGGCGCCGGAGGCGTTGGCGTTGCAGTTTTCAGCGCCGATGCCGACTCTGGTCTCGCGCATCGCGCGAACAGCTGCGGAAATGCAGACGGCAGGCACGCACAGCGCCACATCGCACCAGCGACCCTTGGGCATGATCGACTTGAACTCGGTCATGAATTCCTTCGTCTCGGACGGCGTCTTGTTCATTTTCCAGTTGCCGGCAATGACAGTCTTACGGTACTTTCTGTTCATGATGAAACTCTCCTATATATCTCAGTTCAAAATCGTTTCAAATTTCCAACAAATCATAAATACGCGCATGGGTAACAAATTTTCACAGCGCTTCGGATGCACGCCCTTCGATAACGCCACCGGCGAGAGATTTTTCGTCAGAAGAAGGCGCGAGGATGAAGGCGTACATTCTGTACGTCGAATCCGAGCAACGCACTTCTGGCGGAAAAGATCCGGCGGCGTCCGATCTGGACATGTTCTTTCGAACAATTTACTTATCCTGCAAGCACGCAATTCCGGGAAGCTCCAAGCCCTCGAGGAATTCAAGGGACGCGCCGCCGCCGGTCGAGATGTGGGTAATCTTGTCGGCAAAGCCCAGCTGCTCGCATGCCGCTGCGGAGTCGCCGCCGCCGACGATGGTGATGGCTTCGGAGTCTGCCAGCGCCTGCGCAACGGCAATGGTGCCCTTGGCAAGCGTCGGGTTTTCAAACACGCCCATGGGTCCGTTCCAGACGACGGTCTTTGCGCTCTTGACGGCGTCTGCAAACAGCGCTCTGGTCTTCTCGCCGATGTCCATGCCTTCCATGTCGGCAGGAATCTCGGAAACGTCGACGGTCTTCACGTCAATCGGTGCGTCAATCGGGTTCGGGAATTCGGCTGCAACCACGGTGTCGACCGGAAGCAGGAGCTTGACGCCCTTTTCTTCCGCCTTCTTCATCATGTCCTTGCAGTAGTCGACCTTCTCGGCATCAAACAGGGACTTTCCGATGCCATAGCCCTTGGCTGCCAGGAAGGTGTATGCCATGCCGCCGCCGATGATCAGCGTGTCGACCTTTTCCAGCAGGTTGTTGATGACGTTCAGCTTGTCGGAGACCTTCGCGCCGCCCAGGATTGCGACGAACGGACGCTCGGGATCTGCCAGCGCCTTGCCCATGATGGAAACTTCCTTCTGGACCAGATAGCCGCAGACGGCGGGCAGATAATCTGCCACGCCTGCCGTTGAAGCATGCGCGCGGTGCGCGGTGCCGAAGGCGTCGTTGACAAAAATATCGGCAAGGGAGGCGAGCTTTTTGGAAAGCTCGGGGTCGTTTTTCGTCTCGCCCTTTTCAAAGCGGGTGTTCTCGAGCAGCATAACCTCGCCGTCTTTCAGGGAAGCGGCAAGCGACTGCGCGCTCTCGCCGACGACGTCGGACGCCATCTTCACGGGCTGACCGAGCAGCTCCGACAGGCGGTCTGCCACAACCTGCAAGGAGAACGCGGGGTCTGGTCCGTTCTTGGGCTTGCCCATGTGCGAGCAGAGAATCACGCGCGCGCCGTGCTTGATGAGATATTCAATTGTCGGCAGGGCGGCAACAATACGCTTGTCGCTCGTGATCTTGCCGTCCTTGGTGGGGACATTGAAGTCGCAGCGGCAAAGAACGCGCTTGCCGGCAACGTCGATGTCTTCTACGGATTTCTTGTTGTAGTTCATCCAGATTCCTCCTTGTATGATGCTTACATGCCTTTCAAAACACGGGCGAATGCCCGGCTTCTTACCAGTCGATCATTTTTCCCTGCGCCTTCAGGTGCGGGAAGCCCTGCTGCCGCAGCGCCTCAAAGACACCAATTGCCGCGGAGTTTCCGAGATTCAGGCTCCGCGCTTCGGCGCGGATGGGGATTCTCACGCAGCTATCGAAATGCGCGGCAAGGAAATCCTCCGGCAGTCCCTTCGTCTCCTTGCCGAAAAACAGATAACAGCCGTCGGGATAGTCCGCCTCGTCGTAGCGCTTCGGCGCTTTGGTGGAAAACAGACGCATTGTCTTCACGTCGTTTTTCGAGAAAAAGTCGTCGAGATTTTCGTAGTCGCGCACGTCCACCAGATGCCAGTAATCCAGCCCTGCCCGCTTGACCGCCTTGTCGGAAATGTCAAAGCCAAGCGGACGAATCAGATGCAGTACGCTCCCGGTCGCCGCGCAGGTTCTTGCGATGTTGCCGGTGTTCGCCGGAATCTCCGGCTCCACCAGAACCACATGCAGCATAAAACCACGCTCCCTCCACGAAAACCAACTTTTAATATTCTATGACAGAACATCGGAAATTTCAACAGGAAAACGGATATTTGTGAAGAATTTCTGCGAAAAAATTTCTATCCTTCGGGGCTATGTTTTTGTGCATCTTCGGGAATTTTCCAATCAACCGGCGAAAAACCATACGAAACCAGAAATGCGTTGATCTGCGAAAACGGGCGGCTGCCGAAAAAACCGCGGTACGCGCTCAAAGGGCTCGGGTGCGGGCTCTGCAGCACCAGCCGCGGATACGGGCTTTTTTCCACCAGCGCCGCCTTCTTCTGCGCCTGCGCGCCCCAGAGAACGAATGCAACCGGCTGCGGAAGCTCTGCCAATGCGGCAATCACCGCGTCGGTGAAGCTCTGCCAGCCGAAATCCTTGTGGGAGTTTGCCGCATGCGCGCGCACGGAGAGGACGGTGTTGAGCAAAAACACGCCCTGCTGCGCCCAGCTTGTCAAATCTCCGCTTTTTGCCGCCGGAACGCCGAGATCAGCTTCCAGTTCCTTATAGATATTCTGCAGCGACGGCGGCAGTTTTACACCCCGGCTCACAGAAAAAGCCAGCCCGTTTGCCTGCCCCGGCTCATGATACGGGTCCTGCCCGAGAATCACGGCGCGCACACACGCGGGCGGAGTCCGCTCGAACGCCGCAAAAAGCTGCTGCGCGGGCGGATACACCTCCCCGCTTTCATACGCCGCGCCGAGCCGCTGCTCCAGGGAGCACCAGTACGGCTTCTGAAGCTCGTCTTTTAACAGTGCCTGCCATGCAGGCGGAAGCGTCGGTGTCATATGGTTTCCTCCCTACCGGTTCCGGCGAAGCCGCGCCTTTTTGCGCATACTTTACCACACAAACCGCACCGGTTCAAGATGGGAGCTGCCGTTTTGCAGGCACTTTTTCCTGTTGCAATTGAAGCGCTTGCAGACTATAATATAAATTACGTTATTATGTGAAAGTGCGGCTATCGGCACGAAAAGGAGGCGCGGGCATGGGACGGATTATTGCGCTGGTCAACCAGAAAGGCGGCGTCGGAAAGACGACGACGGCAGTCAATCTGGCAGCCGGACTGCACAAGGCGGGCAAGCGGACGCTGCTGTGCGATTTTGACCCGCAGGCAAACGCGACCTCCGGGCTCGGCGTGGATAAAAACGAGGTCGGCATCTCGACCTACGACATTGTCATCGACGGAAAATCCGCTGCCGAAGCGGTCATTCATACAAAATACGGCGATCTTCTTGCCTCCGGCGCGGCGCTTTCGGGCGCGGGCGTGGAGCTGGTGGGACTCGAGCGCCGGGAATACTGCCTGCGCGACGCCCTCGAGCCGCTGCGAAATAACTATGACTATATTTTCATCGACTGCCCGCCGTCGTTAGAGCTTCTGACGCTCAACGCCCTGTGCGCGGCAGACGAGATTTTAATCCCCGTCCAGTGCGAATACTACGCGCTGGAGGGCTTGTCGGACCTGATGACGACGATGCGCGCGGTCAAGCGCAGACTCAACCCCACGCTCGGCATTTTCGGCGTCCTTCTTACCATGTACGACGGCAGAACGAACTTCTCCGCGCAGGTCGCCGAGGAGGTCCGCCGCCATTTCCCCGGCAAGGTCTTTGCCGCGGTGATTCCGAGAAATGTCCGGCTCAGCGAGGCGCCGAGCCACGGACTTCCGATTTTTGCTTACGACCGGTTCAGCCGGGGCGCGGCAGCGTATGATGCGCTGGTGCAGGAAATTCTCACGAAAGGAGCTTGAGCCATGGCTTCCAACAAGGGACTGGGCAAGGGACTCGGCGCGCTGCTCGGCGAGAGCGCCATGCAGCCGGTCAATCAGCAAAGCCCGCTGCTGCTGCCATTGCAGAAAATCGAGCCGAACCGGCTGCAGCCGCGCAGGAATTTTGACGAGGAGGAGCTTTCGGCGCTTGCCGACTCCATCCGCCAGCACGGCGTCATTCAGCCGCTGACGGTCCGGCTTCTGGATTCCGGGTACTATCAGATCATTGCCGGTGAACGGCGCTGGCGTGCAGCAAGGCTCGCGGGCTTACGCGAGGTGCCCGTCGTCGTCATTGAAGCGGACGACAAAAAGGCGATGGAGCTGGCGCTCATCGAAAACCTGCAGCGCGCAGACCTGACACCCATCGAAGAGGCGCGGGGCTATCAGCAGCTGATCGGAGAATACGGGCTCACGCAGGAGCAGGTCGCGGACCGGGTCAGCAAATCGCGCCCGGCGGTGGCAAACGCGATGCGTCTACTCAGCCTGCCGGACGAGCTTCTGGCTCTGGTGGAGGAGGGAAAGCTCACTGCCGGACATGCCCGCGCGATTTTATCGCTCAAGGAAAAGCCGCAGCAGCTTGCCGTTGCGCAGAAGGTGATTCATCTGCAGCTTTCCGTCCGGCAGACGGAGGCAATGTGCAAGAAGCTCTCTAAAGCGGTAAAGACGCCCGAGCCGAAGCCGGTCGAGGTCGACTATCTTGCCGAGTGTGAAAAATCGCTTTCGCGCCGTCTCGGGCGCGGCGTCAAAATCGTCTCCGGCAAGCGCAAGGGCAAAATTGAACTGGAATATTACGGGCAGGAGGATTTGCAGCGGCTCTATGAGGCGCTGACGAAGACTCTCGGAAAGGAGCAGCCGTAATGGACGAAGAAAAAAAGACCACCCCCGCTGAGCAGCCCCAGCCGCCCGCGCCTTTGAGCGACGCGAGAAAAGCGGCGCTGCTGCGGTACATGGCAATTTTGTTTGCCGTGGCGTTTTTGCTGGTGCTGCTGTCGCTGATTCTGCAGACGCACAGCTCCAAAAGCACGATCTCGGAGCTGAGCGCCGCGTCGACGAGCGCGCTCGATAACGCCGTCAAGCTGCAGGAGCAGAACCGCGCCCTGCAGGAGGAAAAGCAGCAGCTGGAAGACGAGCTGGACGCCGTGCAGAAAAAGCTCGACGAGGAAACCGCGCTCAACGATCAGCTTCTGCAGGCGACGCAGGACGAGCAAAGCGATGCCAAGCAGGAGCTGCGCGACAAGGAGCAGGAGCTCGACCACACGCGCCTTGCCTATGAGGCGCTTCTGACCGCGATGAACTGCGACACGCACGAAGGAAACGTGACCTTCTCGCGGGCAATGGAAACGGTTGCGCGCTATCAGGAGTGCCTGTCTGAAAACGCGCTGGCGGAATTTGAAAAGCTGCAGGAGCAGTAAGAGGAGAGATACAGTATGATTGACATCCGATTTTTGCGGGAAAACCCCGAAGCCGTTAAGGAAAACATTCGCAAGAAGTTCCAGGACGCGAAGCTGCCGCTGGTCGACGAGGTGGTAGACCTCGATGCCAAGCGCCGCGCCGCGATTGCCGAGGTGGAGAGCCTCAAGGCAGCGCGCAACAAGCTCTCGAAGGCGAACGGTCCTCTTTACGGGCAGCTCAAAAAGTGTGACGACGAGGCGAAAAAGGCGGAGCTGCAGGCGCAGATCGACCGCAACAACGCTGCCGTCAAGGCAGACGACGACCGCCGGGCAGAGCTCGACCAGTCGGTTTCTCAGATGGACGCGCGCATCCGCGAGATCATGTATGTGATTCCGAATATCATTGACCCGTCCGTCCCGATTGGACCCGACGACAGCTGCAACGTCGAGGTCGAGCGCTTCGGAGATCCCGTTGTGCCTACGTTTGAAATTCCCCACCATGTGGATATCATGGCGTCTTTTAACGGCATCGACAAGGAATCCGCGGGAAGAGTCGCCGGCATGGGCTTTTACTATCTGCTCGGCGATATCGCGCGGCTGCATGAGGCGGTGCTTGCCTACGCGCGCGACTTTATGATCGACGAGAAGGGCTTTACCTACGTCATTCCGCCGTTCATGATGCACGGCGACGTCGTCAAGGGCGTCATGTCCTTCCCGGAGATGGAAGCGATGATGTACAAGATCGAGGGCGAGGACCTTTACCTGATCGGCACGTCCGAGCATACGATGATCGGTCGGTTCATCGATCAGGTGCTGCCCGAAGCGCAGTTGCCGCTGACGCTCACGTCGTATTCTCCCTGCTTCCGCAAAGAAGTCGGCAGCCACGGTCTGGAAGAACGCGGCGTGTACCGCATCCACCAGTTTGAAAAGCAGGAGATGATCGTCGTCTGCAAGCCCGAAGAGTCGATGGACTGGTATAATAAGCTCTGGAAAAACTCTGTGGAGCTGTTCCGCAATCTGGAGATTCCCGTCCGGCAGCTCGAGTGCTGCTCGGGTGATCTTGCCGACCTCAAGGTCAAGTCCTGCGACATTGAGGCGTGGAGCCCCCGCCAGCAGAAATATTTCGAGGTCTGCTCCTGCTCGAACCTCGGCGACGCGCAGTCGAGGCGTCTCGGCATCCGCGTCAAGGGTGAAGACGGCAAGACCTATCTTCCGCACACGCTCAACAACACCTGCGTCGCGCCGCCCAGAATGCTCATCGCGTTCCTGGAAAACCATCTGCAGGAAGACGGCACGGTAACCATCCCGAAGGTTCTGCAGCCCTATATGGGCGGTAAAGCCGTCCTGGTTCCCAATAACAAATAACCCCGCCGGATCTTTTCCGCCGGGGCGGCGTTGCTGCAGGCTCGACGTACACGCGGTACGCCTTCGCCCTTGCGTCTTGCCCTGACGGAAAATCTCTCGCCGGTCCTTCATCGCGCGCCTGCGTATGGTGCATCTGAAAAAGAAGCAGAGAGGAGCCCTCCCTTATGAAAAAATTCTTTAACGAATTCAAGGAGTTTATTACCAGAGGCAACGTTCTGGATATGGCTATCGGCGTGATCATCGCCACCGCCTTCGGCAAGATCACCACGAGTCTTGTGGGCGACGTGTTCATGCCGCTCATCGGCTACCTCATCGGCGGCATCGATCTGTCGGCGCTCAACATCACGCTCAGCCCCGCCGTGCTGGATGAGGCTGGCGAGGTGGTCAAGGACGCGGTCGTCATCGGCATCGGCACGTTCCTGACGACGGTCATTGATTTTATTCTCGTCGCGTTCGTCGTCTTCCTGGTGGTCAAGGCGTTCAACACCGCGAAGAAGAAGCTCGAAAAGCCCGCCGAACCGGAGACGCCGCCCGAAGAGCCGGAGCCCACAAAAGAAGAGCTGCTGCTTACCGAAATCCGCGACCTTCTCAAGAAGCAGTAACGACATCATTCATGGCGTTTCGACCCGTTTCGACAATTTTACCAAAACATGTCGGAAAATGTCCAAAAATTCATGTCTGAAAGGGCTGTTTTGGGCGTTTTTCGACATTCTTTTTTGTTGCATTTTTCGGCAAAATCCGATATGATGAGCATACAAATATTACCGGTTTTATCCCGCATGAAACCGGCGGATTCTAATCCCTATACGATAAAAACAAGAAGGATAAAGGGGGAACCTGACATGCAGGACACACTGGAATCCAAACTCGAACTGTTCAATTCCTTTTCCCAGCCGGTCATTCTGGTACGGGAGGGCAAGGTTGTCTACGCCAACCACGCCGCTGCCGCCTGCGGCATCGACGCTGCGCAGGATGCCGGAGAATTCGTCGAAGAAGCGGATGAGGGCTTGCGGCTTCGTCTGGGCAGCATCTGCGCGCGCGCGCAGCGGCACGAGCTTTCCGACGCCGTACTCTACATCGCCGATGAATACTGGGAGGGCGCGCGGTTTTCGCCCGACACGCTCTTGAACGTCGCGCAGGCGATGCGCACGCCGCTGACCGATATGTTCACCGTCTCGGCGCCGCTTTTTGTCACGCTCGAGGAGATGGAGGACCCGGCGCTCAGCCGCGCCGCAGCAAGTCTCAACAAGAGCTTTTATCAGCTGCTGCGGCTGATGTGCGATCTGACGGAAATGCCTGCCGTCACCGAGGGAAATGTCAAGGTGCGGCTGGAAAAGCTGGAGCTGTGCGCATTTCTGCAGAGCATTTTCACACAGGCGGAGTCGCTCTGCCGCACCTGCGGGCGCACCATCACGCTGCATCTGCCGGACAAGACCGTCCACATCTGGGCGGACCGCGACCGGCTGGCGCGCGCAATCTACAATCTGATTGCAAGCGCCGTGCGCCACACGCAGGAGGGAGCCGAAATCACCCTTTCGCTTCTTACCGCTGCGTCCGTCGCCGTCATTGAAATCCACGACCCGGCAGCGCCGGGCGACCGCCTCAGAGGCACGCTGGATCTGCCCGAGACGCGCAGCGAGATGAAGACCATCGACGCCGACGCCGGCTTCGGCTTTGCCATCGCCCGCGCGATTGCCCGCTCGCACGGCGGAACGCTGATTGTCGGCGCGGGAGACGAGGGCGGCACCACCGCCGCCATGTCGCTGTCCCTGCAGACGCCGGACCGGAAGACGCAGGAGCTGCACGCCGCCACGGCAAAGTTCGACTACACCGGCGGCTTCCGGCAGGAGCTGATCGAGCTCTCCGACGTCCTGCCCGCATCGGTCTTCGACACGGTCAATATCGATTGACACGCAACACGCAAAAGGACCTGCCGCAAAATTGCGGCAGGTCCTTGTTTGCGTGAAATACCTCGTAGAGTTTCGCCCCGCAGGGCAAAATAAAATGGAAATTCATGTTATCCGGCGGCTTCGCCGACCGGACAGGACAGCCGTTAGCGGTTTTACCGCTTACGGATGTCGCGTACTCCTTGCGGGTAAACATACTGCTCACCTCGCAAGTTTGGAATTTTGCGCCTCCGGCGCAAAATTATGCGCGCAGTCGAGGCGCAGTCCTCTTTGTCAAAAAAGCGTCAGCTTTTTTTGACAGCCTCTGAAATCCGGAACAGGCGTCTGGCATTTTCGCTCGTTGCCGCTCCGACCTGCTCCGAGGAAAGCCCCCGAAGCGCAGCGATCTTTGCCGCGACGTAGGGAACCAGCGACGGATCGTTGCGCCGCCCGCGAAACGGCTCGGGCGCCATATACGGGCAGTCGGTCTCGATCAGAATCCGCTCGAGCGGAATGCTGCTTGCAACCTCGACCGCCTTGCGCGCGTTTTTGAACGTCACAACGCCGGTAAAGCCGATGTACCAGCCGCGCTTTACCAGCTCCTTCGCCATCTCCAGGCTTCCCGAGAAACAGTGAAACACGCCCGTCACATCCGGGAATTCGTCGATGATCTTCAGCCCGTCCTCGTGCGCCTCGCGCTCATGGACCACAACCGGAAGGGAACACTCGCGCGCCAGCTGCATCTGCAGCCGGAAGGCGTGCTTCTGCACCTCGCGCGACACGTCTTCATAGTGATAGTCCAGCCCGATCTCGCCGATTGCCTGCACGCGGGGGCTTTTGCAGAGCGCACGGTACACCTCGATGCGCGCCGCGTCCACGTGGTCTGCGTCGTCCGGATGACTGCCGACGGCTGCCCAGATCCAGTCGTAAGTCTGCGCCAGACGCACCGAATTCTCAGAAGACGGCAGATCGCAGCCGATGTTCATCATTGCCGTCACGCCGTTTTCCTTCATCCGGGCAAGAATATCGTCAAAATCCTCCTGAAACCGCCCGTCGTCCAGATGCGCGTGGGAATCAAAATACATGCTATGCCTCCTGTTCGTGCTGCGACAGCCAGATCAGCAGCACCGCAATATCGCTCGGCGAGACGCCGGAAATGCGCCCGGCCTGCCCGATGGAAAGCGGGCGAATCTCCTGCAGCTTCTGACGCGCCTCGACGCGAAGCCCCGTGATGGAAAGATAGTCGATGCCGTCCGGCAAAAGCCTGTTTTCCTCGCGCGAAAGCTCCGCGACCTGCCGCTGCTGGCGCTCGATATAGCCCGCATACTTCATCTGAATCTCGACCGCCTCCTGCACCGCGGGAGAAAGCGCCGGGCGCTCGGGGTCAAAGGGCGCAAGGGCCCGGTAGCCGATCTGCGGGCGGCGGATCAGATCGGAAAGGCGCGCCGATCCCTTGACGCTTGCAGTATCGTGCGCAAGCAGCATTTCGTTGAGCGCCGCGCCTTCTGCAATGCCGGTCGCCTCCAGCCGTTTGATCTCCCGGTCAACGGTCCGGTATTTTTCCAGCACCGCCTCATACTGCTCGTCCGACACCAGCCCGATCCGGTGCCCGATGGGGGAAAGCCGCTGGTCGGCATTGTCCTGCCGGTGTAAGAGCCGGTATTCCGAGCGCGAGGTCATAATCCGGTACGGCTCGTTCGTGCCCTTGGTCACCAGATCGTCAATCAGCGTTCCGATATAGCCGTCCATGCGCTTCAGGATCATCGGCTCCTCGCCCTTGATTTTGAGCGCCGCATTGACGCCCGCAACGAAGCCCTGCACCGCCGCCTCCTCATAGCCCGAAGAGCCGTTGAACTGCCCCGCGCCATATAGCCCGGGGACCTTTTTGCTTTCCAGCGTCGGCAGAAGCTCCGTCGGATCGACGCAGTCGTATTCAATCGCATACGCCGGGCGCATCATTTCCGCGTGCTCCAGACCCGCAATCGTGTGGACCATCGCAATCTGCACATCCTCGGGAAGACTCGACGACAGACCCTGAATATAGAGCTCGTCCGTCCCCAGCCCGCACGGCTCGACAAAGAGCTGATGGCGCGGCTTATCGGGGAAGCGGTCGATCTTCGTTTCGATCGACGGGCAGTAGCGCGGACCGACGGACTCGATCATGCCGTTAAACAGCGGCGAGCGCGCGAAATTCTCCCGGATGATCCGGTGCGTTTCCTCGTTGGTATAGGTGAGATAACAGACCGCCTGATTCTGCACCGCTTCTGTGGTCGAGAACGAAAACGGCACGGGCTGCTCGTCGCCCGGCTGCAGCTCCATTTTGGAAACATCCACCGAGCGGCGGTTGATGCGCGGCGGCGTACCGGTCTTGAACCGGCGCATGCGAAGCCCGAAGGCTTTCAGGCACTCGGTCAGCCCGATGCCCGCCTGCATGCCGTCGGGACCCGAGGAATAGGCGCACTCGCCGGTGATGACGCGCGCGTCCAGATACGTGCCCGAGGCAATCACGACCGCTTTTACTTCATACACCGCGCCGAGCCGCGTCGTAACAGACGAAATGTGCCCGTCTGTCAGACCGACGGAGACGACCATCGCCTGCTTGAGATCCAGATGTTCCTGCCGCTCGAGGACGCGCTTCATATCCTCCTGATATTTCCGCCGGTCTGCCTGCGCGCGCAGCGAATGAACGGCAGGACCCTTGCCGAGGTTCAGCATCCGGTACTGGATGCAGCAGCGGTCCGCCGCCTTTGCCATCTCGCCGCCCAGCGCGTCCAGCTCGCGCACGAGATGTCCTTTTCCCGTGCCGCCGATTGCCGGGTTGCAGGGCATGTTGCCCACCGCGTCGAGATTGATCGTAAAGACGACCGTGCGCAGCCCCATTCTGGCGCAGGCAAGCCCCGCTTCGATTCCCGCGTGCCCCGCGCCGACCACTGCCACATCATAGCTTCCCGCCGCATAATTCATACCCATCGCCTCCGGTTTCCGTTTAAGATATTATTTTAGCAAGCGTATGGGCGTTTTGCAAGAACGCAGCCGCGTTTGCAGCAAAAAAAACGTCCTGCGCCCCATTTCGCCGCCATCCGCGCGCGAGCCGGCGTACAATGGCAGAAAGGGAGGCGCAGGACATGCAGAATTTTGGGGAGCTTGTGCGCGCAGCGCGCGAGAAAACGCTGCAGGACAACCTGTCGGTATCCGAAGACATGCAGCAGCGGCTTGCCGGTGCCATGCAGACCCGGATTCTCAAGCAGCTGTGTGCGCTGCTGCTCGACCCGGACATGCCGGACGAGCAGGCAATCACGCGGGCGCGTGCGCTTTGCCTGCAGGCGCAGCTCTTTTTCCGGGAGCACGGCATTTAGCCGCCCGGCGCAAAACCCGCATGGAACGAACTTGCAAATTTATCCCGCGCGACCGCTTTCGACGGACAATTGCCGCAAGCTGCGCTATACTGAGCGTACAGCTTATCCAATGCGAGCGCACTTCATATCCCGGACGGCATGCGCCGTCAATCCCACAACCATGCCCCCGACCAAATACCGGTCGGGGGAACTTTTTTCAAAGCAGCTTCGTTGTTTTGAAAAAGGCTGCGGGGGCTTCAGTAGCGCAGGCAGCGACGCAGGCGGCGCTCGGCGCGCTGGATGGTGCGGCAGACGGTCGATTTGCAGACGCCGAACTCCCGCGCCAGCTCCGGCATGGTCTTTTTGTCCACATAGTACCCGAGCACGGCGCGCCGCTGCTTTTCCGTCAGCTCGTTTTCAATCACGCGGTGCATGCGCGCCAGCTGCTCCTGCCGCGTCAGGCGCGGACCCTGATAGCCCTCATACCCGATAGCCTTCATTGCGGTCATATCCCCTTTCATAATAATGTGCGGTCAGTTCCGCCAGCTCGTTCATCTGCCGGAGCATCGGCGCCAGCGCTGCCATCCGCCGCTCCAGCCAGAACAGCTCCTGCGCGTCCTGCGTCATTTTTTTCCGCCGGCGCAGCTCGGAAATCCGGACGCGCAGAAGCTGCGCGCTGCGTTCATACTGCGCCGAAAGCTCCCGCAGCGTCATGCGCGCCACTGCGGCAGCATCGCCGTGCGCTGGCGGCTGAGAAAATACGACTTCGCGTACTCGCCCAGACACTCCGGGCAGACATAGCGGTCGTCCATCTCATAGTACAGCTGCCCCAGATAAATTTCCCCGCCGCAGCAGCCGCAGATGGCATAGGCGCTCTGCTGTTGAGGGTCGGCTTGCGTTTGCCGGGTGTTTGCCATGGTTTGTTCCCTCCCACCGGTTCCTGCCGTTTTCGGCAGGATATACCATTTATTTCCAATAACAGCATACTACAGGACTCGGTCGCTGTCAAGCAGAATTTTACATATTTTGGTATATTTTGACGCAGTGTGTCGGCTGCGGAGGTTCTGCCGCGCCGTTATCCTGACGCGGCATATTGACGAAAGGCATTCTTTCGGGTATGATGATGGCAGGCATTGCCGCTGCGCGGTGCCTGCGGCTGAAAAAGGTGTGTGCAGCCGGAAACAAATCCGCTCTCTGCCGGGCAGGGTCTGCCGGGATGAACCTCAGGGCGGGTTTCAGAACGAAGACAGGGAGAATGTATGGACGACATTGCCATGATGCGCGAGGCGCTCGCGCTTGCACAGGCTGCGGCGGACGACGGCGAGGTGCCGGTCGGCTGCGTCGTTGCCATGCCGGACGGGCGCATTGTCGGGCGCGGGCGAAACCGCCGGGAGAAGGGGCGCTCTGCCCTTGCCCATGCGGAGCTTGAGGCAATCGGCGAGGCATGCCGGACGCTCGGCGGCTGGCGGCTTTGGCAGTGTACGCTCTATGTGACATTGGAGCCATGCTGCATGTGCGCGGGGGCAATCACCGGCGCGCAGATTCCGCGCGTGGTCTACGGTGCAAAGGACCCCAAAATGGGAGCCGGCGGATCGCTGGTCAATCTTCTGTGTCTTCCGGGGTGTTTTCGCCCCGCGGTAACAACCGGCGTTCTCGAAGAGGAGTGCCAGGCACTTTTGCAGACCTTTTTCCGCTCGCTTCGCGAAAGAAAGAAACTGTTGCGCGAATCAACGAGAGGTGAGGAGTTTGAACTATAAAATTACATCCGATTCCACCTGCGATTTAAGCTGTGAGCAGGCAGAACGGTATTCCATCGGCATTCTGCCGCTGTATGTCCAGCTGGGAGACAGGACTTATCAGGACGGCGTCGATATTTTTCCGGACGATATTTACCAGCACATCACAGCCGGCGGCGCGCTGGCGACCACGGCGGCAGTCAATCTGTCTGACTATGTGCGCGCGTTTTCCGCGCTGTCGCGCAAATACGATTTTGTGATCCACATCTGCATTTCGCAGGAATTTTCCTGCTGCTATCAGAATGCGTGCCTTGCCGCGGCAGAGTATGAAAACGTCTACGTCGTCGACTCGCGCAATCTCTCCACCGGACACGGGCTTGTCGTTCTCGAGGCGGTCCGGTGCGCAGAAGAAGGCATGGAGCCTTCGCGCATTGTCGAGCATTTGCACGAATGCACCGCCCGTGTGGACGCCAGCTTTATTTTAAGCCGCCTCGACTACATGCAAAAGGGCGGCAGATGCTCATCTGTTGCGGTGCTGGGCGCAAATCTTTTAAAGCTCCGCCCGGCAATTGAGGTCAAAGACGGCAGGATGGGCGTCTGCAAAAAATACCGCGGCACGTTTGAAGCCTGCGTCAAGGCGTATATCAAAGACCGCCTGCAGGGCAAGACACAGCTCGATCTGCGCCGCGTGTTCATCACCCACTCCGGCGTGCCGGACGAAATCATCGAAACAGCAAAAGCTGCCGTTTTAAGCTATCAGAATTTTGAGGAAATCTGCGTCACGCGCGCCGGCTGCACGGTCTCCAGCCACTGCGGACCCGGCACGATCGGCGTTCTGTTCCTGTATGAACGATGAAAGGTAAGCCATGAAAGAAACGTTGGAGCGTCTGCTCCCGAAGCTGAATCTGTCCTTGACATCTGCGCAGCTCGATACGCTCGCGCGGTTTGGTTCGCTGCTGCTGGAAAAAAATCAGGTCATGAATCTGACCGCCATCACAGAGCCGCAAAAGGTTGCCGAGCTTCATTTTTACGACTGCCTCGCGCTTTTGAACGCGGCGGATTTCCGCGCGAAGCGCGTGGTCGACATCGGCTGCGGCGCGGGCTTTCCGGGCGTGCCGCTGAAAATTGCGGAGCCGTCGATGGATCTGACGCTTCTGGACTCGCTCGGCAAGCGCATGGACTGGCTGCGCGAGGTCCTGCCGGAATTGCAGGTGGAGGCGAACGTCGTCACCGCGAGAGCCGAGGAATATGTGACGGTCTGCCGCGAGAGCTATGATATCGCGGTCTCCCGCGCCGTTGCGCGGCTCAACATTCTCTCGGAGCTGTGCCTTCCCTATGTGAAGGTCGGAGGCTGCTTTGTCGCGATGAAGGGGCAGCTGGCAGATGTCGAGCTGGACGAGGCGAAGCGCGGCATCCGGCTTCTCGGCGGGCGCGTCGAGCGCGTGTATGAATACGAGGTGGAAGACGCCATCCACCGCGCGGTCGTCATCCGCAAGGAAGCCCCCACGCCGTCCAGATATCCCCGCCCCTTTGCCAAAATCAAAAAGACGCCCTTATAAAAAATGGAACCGCCCATCAGAGCTAACGTCTGATGAGCGGTTCTTATCGCTCTCGGGGGGAAAGCGGGCGCCGATCCAGATTCAGGGCGGCACCGCACAATTCGGCAAGCGGATTCGGCGAGAGATTTTTCGTCAAGGCAAGGTTTGGAAAGCGAAGGAATACTTTGTGTACCCGCGAAGGGCATGCCCGCATCCGTATGGCTCCTTTGTCGCCAACGGCTGCGACATATTTCTCGCTTTTCAAACCGCAGAATTGGCGGAAAAGATCCGGCGAAGCATGCAGACGCAATTGCGCGGTGTTGCCTTATTTCTGCAGGTCCTCTGCGCGCAGATACTTGCCCAGAGGCTTCTGAAGAATTGCTACGACAACCAGCGTCAGCACGAGGCTGAGAAGCAGGAAGCTGCCGTTATAGAGCGCGGAGTAGATCCACGGAGAGGTCATGGTCATGCCGAAAAATTCGTCCGGCATATATTCTGCCCAGAGCGTCGCGCCCGTGACATAGTGAACGAGGAAGCGCAGGAACGTGCCGAGGAGCGACCCCCAGTAGATGCCGTTCTTCTTGCCCTTGAACAGACCCGCGAAGCCCATCACGGCAAACGCCAGCAGATAGTCGCCGATGATCGACTGCCAACCCGCGGAGTACGCGACATCCAGGAACAGCTGCAGCAGTCCGAAGGCAAACGAGACCAGCAAGCCCGGTCCGAAGCCCCAGCGGATGCAGAAGACAAAAATCGGTAGCATGGACAGCGTCACCGAGCCGCCGTTCGGCAGCTGCCAGAGCTTGATGTAGCCCAGCACCTGCGCCAGAGCCAGCATGATGGCGCCCTCGCACAGGCAGCGAAGCGTCAGTTTGCGTTTCGTCATGGAAAAACACCTCATAAAAACAAAGATACCGCCTACAACCGGATGTGGTGTAGAGCGGCAGAACGATGTTGTACGAATCAGCTTCCTACGCCGGCATTACCCGGATCAGGTTAAAGGGACAAGCGCAGCGCGCAATCTCAGCCGGTTTCCCAGCGCCCCTGTGTTCGATTGTATGCGGTTCACCCTTATTATAGAAAGCGCGCCGCGTTTCGTCAAGCTTTATTTTTGCCGCATTCTCCAAAAGCCGCGGAATTTTTTTGAATGCCCTCTTGCAAAAGGCGGAAAAACCGATATAGTAGTATCTGATGACCTCCTGTGGAGGACACAGCCGGAAAGGAGCGATTATATGAAGCATACGCTGTTTCGCGAGAGTTCCATGACCGAAGGACCGGTTTTGCAGGGCATGCTTGCCTTCTTCCTGCCTATCATGCTCGGGACGCTGCTGCAGCAGCTGTATTCTGCGGTCGACGCGGTGGTCCTCGGACAGTTTGTCGGAAAAACCGCGCTGGCAGCGGTCGGCGGGTCCGACATTGTTCTGATCAACCTCATTGTCAATTTCTTCGTCGGCTTATCCTCCGGCGCGTCGGTCGTCATTTCGCAGCACGCGGGCGCGCAGGAGCATGTGCAGGTGAGCCGGGCTGTCCATACGGCGGTCTTCCTTGCCATCATCGTCGGCGCGCTGACGATGCTTCTGGGCACGTTCGGAGCGCCTCTGCTGCTGCCGGCACTCAGTACGCCCGAGGACACGCTGCAGTATTCCAAAGACTATCTGGTCTGGTATTTTGCGGGCATGATTCCGTCCATGATCTACAACATGGGAAGCGGCATTCTGCGCGCGCTGGGAGACTCAAAGCGCCCGCTGCTGTTTCTCGTGGTCTGCACGATTGTCAACACCATCCTCGACCTGTTCTTTGTCGCCGTTCTGAAGCTGGAGGTTGCGGGCGCGGCAATTGCGACGAGCCTGTCACAGCTCATCTGCGCGTGGCTGGTCATCCGCACCTTGCAGCGCGCGCACGGAGACTACCGCCTGGACCTCAAAAAAATCCGCCCGGACGGGTGGCTGCTCAAGCGCATGCTCGTCATCGGGCTTCCCGCCGGCATTTCCAGCGTGCTTTATAACATTACGAACGTCTATGTCCAGAAGGCAATCAATCTGCTCGGCACGGACACGGTCGCGGCGTGGTCGGTCTACTGGAAGCTCGACGGCATCTTCTGGCCGATTTCCAACGCCATCGGCATTGCCGTCATGACCTTCGCGGGGCAGAACTACGGCGCGCGGAAAAAAGACCGGATTCTGCAGACCATGCACGTCGGCATCGCGCTGCACCTTGCGATATGCGCGCTGATCGGCGGGTTCATCTACTTCACGCGCGACTGGACGATTCGTCTGTTCAACTCTGACCCCGCAGTCGTCGAGCAGGGACGCGTGATTATCACCTATCTTGCCCCGTGCTACTTCCTGTTCTCGGCGACGGAGGTGCTGTCTTCCATGATGCGCGGCGTCGGAAATGCGGTCAAGCCCACAATCATCACGCTCTTCGGCGCGTGTGTGCTGCGGCTGATTCTGCTGTTCACCATGACCTTCCCGCACCTGAGCAATCTCACCATCGCCCTGTGCTACCCCATTACCTGGACGGCAGCGTCCGTGATGTTCCTGCTCTACTACAAATTCGGCAAATGGCTGCCCGCCTACCCGCAAAAGCAGCCGGACATCGGCTGACCGATAGAAAATCCTCCGCAGACCTGATCTGCGGAGGATTTTTGTGTTATGGATTCGGGACGGTAAGGCTGTCTTTTGCCGTCCAGTTTACGCCCTCGCCAGTTTTCTCTAACGTGAGCGTGTAATCATACTCCGCTGCGTCGTCCGTCTGCAGCCGGAACGTCACCGCGCCGTCTCCGAGATAGGCAAAGTCCGCGTCCTGCGCCGTTTTTGCCACAGGTCCTGCGCAGTAGGAATATCCGTCTTCGTCAAAGAAGCGCACAAGCGTGGATTCCTTGCCGTCCCAGTACAGTGCTGCGCCGACGCAGCCGTTCGCCCTGTCCGGCGTAACGAGGCAGTCGATGAACACCCAATCCGGCTCCTGTATGTTCTGATACATCCGGCGAATATCTTCCTGCGTCCATTCGTGTTCCGGCTCGGCGGGTTTTTCCTGCCCTTCCGGGGTCTGCGCCGGAGCGGACTGCTCCGAGGACAACGCCAGGACGGATGATACCGCTACCGGGCTGGGCTCTGCGGGCTTTGCGCAGGCAGCAAGACCGAAAATCAGCGCCGCCAGCAAAATAACAAGCTTTCGTCTTCTCATAAGCTGCCCTCCCGTGCGCCGGTTACGTCTCGTCCTGCCCGGATTGCGCCCCATCGGGGTCCGGGAACCAGGTGAACATGCGGGGGTTATTTTCGATCGAATCCGGGTCGATGCCGTTTGCCTCGCACCATCGGAAAAACGCATGCTTCAAAAAGGGATTGAGGTTCTGCATCGCGCTGTAGAGATTGATCTCATCCTTACCGATGAACAGAATCGTGTTGATGCCGCCGCGCGTCATGACGCTGCGCTGCCCGCGAATGTCCTTGTAGCGGTATTCCTTTTTGCCGCCGCGAAGGGTTTTATACAGAAAGCCGTCTTCCCCGTAGTAGATGGAAACGGAGAAGTATGTAACAAGCAAAAACGCTCCCATCAGCATCGCGCCCACGCAGCAGATGGTCAAGAGCGTGTCGCCCTCCTCCGGCATCCAGAATAAAAGCGCCATCAGCGGGAACACCAGAAGCAGGACGCCGAAGACAGCGCTCTTGCGCGGCGGGCGGACGACGGTTTTGCTCTTTTCCAGCTCGTGCTTCGGAAAGAGCTTCTGGATCAGCTTGTCAATGAGAAAGCAGATCAGGAAAATAGCCGCGCAGAAGCCGAGCAGAAGGACGTATTTCATTCGTCCACCTCGGCAGAGATCACCGCATCGACCGGAATATCGTAGTCATCCGTTTCCAGATGGTCGAACATCTGAAAGCCGTAGCACAGCGCAAGCGTCGGGTGCGCCGGATGCGCGGCGAGGAACTTATCATAGAACCCGCCGCCGTAGCCGCAGCGGTGCCCCTCGGGGTCGAAGGCGAGCCCCGGCATCAGCACCAGCGCCGTCTCGTCGTCCGCCTCGGGTTCGTCTGCAATCGGCTCGGGGATGTTATACGCCCCGGGCGCGACGGCACTCAAATCGTCCAGCCACAGAAATTTCATCGTATCGCCATATACCTTCGGCACGGCGACGCGCTTTCCATCGAGCTGCGCCTGCCGGAGCATCGGCACGGTGCGCACCTCCTGATTGTACGGCAGATACCCGTAGATGCTCTTCGCCTGCTGATAGAGCGGGTGCGCGCGGAACAGCGCTGCAAGCTTTTCGCTGCAGGCGTCGATCTGCGCATTTGTCATGGCGCGCTTTTTGGCGCGGATGACGGCGCGAAGCTCCTTTTTATCCATGGTTTTCCTCCTGTCTGGCTCTGTTTTTCTCTATTTTAGTACAACCGCTGCCGTTCGTCAATGCGGGAAACGGTTATAATATACACCGGGAGAAAGGCTTGTGCCGGACAGCGCGGCAAGCTCGGAAACGGTGCAGAATTCAAAGCCCTGCGCGCACATCGTGTCGATGAAGGTCATCGCGCACGAAACGGAATGCGCCGTCAGATCGTGCATCAGGACGATATCGCCCGCCTGCGTGTGGGAAAGCAGGTATGGCAGCACCTGTGCGGCTTGGTTTTTATCCCAGTCGTGCGGGTCCACGGACCAGAAAATGACGGACAGCCCCAGCTCCTTCGACGCCTCCAGAAGATCGGCAGAGTAAAGCCCTCCCGGCGGGCGAAACAGCCTTGCCGTCACGCCGGTCGCCTCGGTGAGCTTTCCCATGCACTCGGTCAGATCTTCCAGCGCCTCCTGCTTTGTCATGTGCTGCATATAATCGTGCCGGTCGGAGTGAAGCCCCAGCTCGTGCCCGTCCTCTGCCATGCGCTGCGCAAGCTCGGGGTACTGCGCAATGCGGTAGCCGCAGAGAAAAAACGTCGCGTGGACGTTCCGCTGCGCAAGCCCGTCCAGAAGCTGCTGCGTGATTTCGCCCGAGGGTCCGTCGTCGAAGGTCAGGGCGATATAGCCCTTCGTTTCGCGCGTGTTTCCCGCCTGCGCGGCACTCGCGCAGGAAAAGAAAAGCGCCAGTGCCAGTACCAGCGCTGCGATTCGTTTCACAGCCATCGCTCCTCTGCGTAGAAATCCGTAGTAGTATGCGCAAAACGGGCGCGGATATTTGACGGCGGGGCGAAAATGGAGTATGATGTAGTTGTAAAACTTTGCCCGCAAAGCTGCGGGCGTATGTGAGGAATCTATGCTGGAAAAATTACGACTGGTTGAAGAACGATATCTCGAGATGGCAGAGCGCGCCGGGCAGCCGGACTTTTACGCAGACCCCAAGGCAGCGTCAAAGCTCCTGCGCGAACAGAAGCGCCTCGAGCCGATTGTCACTGCCTATCGCAGCTACCACAAAACAGAGCAGGAAGCGCAGGACCTGCGCGGCATGCTGGATGCGGGCGGTCTGGACGCGGAGCTGAAGGAGCTTTGTCAGGAGGAATACACCGCCTGCAAGAAAAAGCTGGAAACGCTCGAGCAGGAGCTCAAAATTCTGCTGTTGCCGCGCGACCCGAACGACGACAAGAGCGTCATTGTGGAAATCCGCGGCGGCGTCGGCGGCGAGGAGAGCGCGCTGTTTGCCCACAGCCTGTACCGGATGTATACCATGTACGCGCAGTCGAAGGGCTGGAAGGTGACGTTACTCAACTACAACGAAACGGAGCTCGGCGGCGTGAAGGAAGCGGATTTTGAAATAGACGGCGACGGGGCATACTCGCGGCTCAAATTCGAGTCCGGCGTCCACCGCGTGCAGCGCGTGCCGGAAACCGAGTCCGGCGGCAGAGTCCACACCTCGACCGCGACCGTCGCGGTGCTTCCCGAGATGGAAGAAGCGGAGGTCGATATCCGCCCCGAGGACATCGAAATGCAGGTTTTCCGGTCCTCCGGCGCCGGCGGGCAGCACATCAACAAAACGTCCTCCGCAGTCCGGCTGATTCACAAGCCGTCGGGGATTGTTGTTTCCTGCCAGGAGGAGCGCTCACAGGTCCAGAACCGCGAAAAGTGCATGCAGATGCTCGCCTCCAAATTATACGAAATTGAGCAGGAGCGCATCAACTCCGCCGTCACCAGCGAGCGCCGCAGCCAGGTCGGCACCGGCATGCGCAACGAACGCATCCGCACCTACAATTTCCCGCAGGGCAGAGTCACCGACCACCGCATCGGGCTGACGCTCTATAAGATCGACGCGATCATGGACGGCAATCTCGACGAGCTGATTGACGCGCTCGTCACCGCCGATCAAGCGGAAAAGCTCCAGTCGAGCCAGAGTGACACATAATTTTCCAAAAAGAAGGAATTTCATGAATACGATTTACTTTGATGCGCTGACGCCGGAAACCGTCCGGCAGGCGGCGGAGATTATCACGCGCGGCGGTCTTCTCGGCATTCCGACCGAGACGGTCTACGGGCTGGGCGCAAACGCACTGAACGAAGAGGCAGTGCTTCATATCTTCGAGGCGAAGGGGCGCCCGCAGGATAACCCCCTGATCATCCACATTCCGGACGCTTCGTGGCTGGCGCGCTACTGCGAAGACGTACCGGACGCGGCGTACCGGCTGGCAGAGCGCTTCTGGCCCGGACCTCTGACCATGATTCTGCCGCGCAAGAAACTTGTCCCGCTGCGCACGACGGGCGGTCTGGAAACCGTCGGTGTCCGCTGCCCGGACCATCCGGTGACGCTCGCTGTCATCCGCGAGGCAGACGTTCCCATTGCCGCGCCCTCCGGCAATACCTCCGGCAGACCCAGTCCCACCTGCGCCAGCGATATGCGCGAGGACATGGACGGCAAAATCGACGCGATTTTTGACGGCGGACCCTGCCGCGTGGGCGTGGAATCGACGATTATCGATCTCACATGCCAGCCGCCGCGTCTTCTTCGTCCGGGCGGACTGCCGCTCGAGGCATTGCGGGAGGTTTTGGGCGAGGTCGCGGTCGACAAGGCGGTCGTGAGTTTACTCAAAGACGGGGAAAAGCCCAAAGCGCCCGGCATGAAATACCGCCACTACGCACCCAAAGCGCCCGTCACCGTCTTCACGGGAGACCCCGCAAAAAGCGCGCAGTACATCAAAGACCACCTGCCGGAAACTGCGGGCGTGATCTGTTTTTCCGAGTTTACCGGGCTGTTCCCCGGGCATATCATCCACGACCTCGGTCCGGTCGGCGATAAGGCGGAGCAGGCGCGCCGGGTTTTCGACGCGCTGCGCGAGTTTGACCACGAATCGGTCGCGGAAATTTACGCCCAGTGCCCGGACGCGGCAGGGCTTGGGCTTGCCATCGGAAACCGGCTCAAGAAGGCGGCAGGCTTCCATGTCGTCGAGGTGTAGCATGAAAACGATCGGCATTACCGGTCCCACCGGCTGCGGCAAGACGACGTTTCTGCAGGAAATTGCCGCGCACGGCGGGGTCATCGTCGACTGCGACGCGCTGTATTACGAGCTTCTGAAAACCGACCCGGCGCTGAAAGCCGCGCTGCAAAAAGCGTTCGGCAATGTGTTTCTGCCGGACGGCTCGCTCGACCGGAAGTCGCTTGCCGCGCGGGTGTTCTCGAACAGGCAGGCGCTCGATACGCTCAACGAGATTGTCTTTTTTCACGTCGGCGCCGCCGTCGAGAAGCTGCGCGCGCAGGCGAAAAAAGACGGCAAGCCGCTGTTTGCCATCGACGCGATCAATCTTCTCGAGTCCGGCATGGGAAACGGCTGCGACGTGACGGTCGGCATTCTTGCCCCGAAGCCGGTGCGCCTGGCGCGCATCATGGCGCGCGACCATCTTTCCGAGCAGGCAGCGCGTGCCAGAATCGACGCGCAGAAGCCGGATGAATTTTACCGTACAGGCTGTCAGGTGCTCCTGACAAACGATACATCCCTCGAGGCGTTCCGGGACGCATCCCGCCGCCTCCTGAACGACATCACAAAGGAGGAAACCCCATGACCAAAGAACAAAGAGACGCCCTTCTCTATCAGCCGAAAAACGGCTACGACCGCCTGACGCAGGCGGAAGAACAGGAACTGAATGCCTACTGCGAGGCATACAAATCCTTCCTCGACCGCTCCAAAACTGAGCGCGAATGCGTCTTCACCGCCATCCTGGAAGCGGAAGCGAGAGGCTTCGTCGCGTATCACCCCGGCATGCCCATCAAGACCGGCGACAAGCTCTACTGGAACAACCGCGGCAAGGCGATCATGCTTGCCGTCATCGGCGAAGAGGATCTGTCGCACGGCGCGAACATCGGCGCGGCGCACACCGACGCGCCCCGGCTCGACATCAAGCCGAATCCCCTCTATGAAGACAGCGAGCTTGCCTATCTCAAGACCCACCACTACGGCGGCATCCGCAAGTACCAGTGGGTGACGGTGCCGCTGGAGCTGCACGGCAAAATCGTCCGCCGCGATGGAAGCGAGGTTTACGTCACCATCGGCAATGATCCTTCTGACCCGCAGCTCGTCATCACGGACCTTCTGCCTCATCTCGGGCGTGAGCAGGGCAAAAAGCCCCTCAACGAAGCAATTCCGTCTGAAAGCCTGAATATTTTAATGGGAAGCCGTCCGGAAGCGGACGACGACGGCAAGGACCGCGTGAAGCTCTCGGTGCTGCGGCTTCTGAACGAAAAATACGGCATCGTCGAGGAGGACTTCATCTCCGCCGAGCTGGAAGCGGTTCCTGCCGCGAACGCGCGTGACATCGGTCTGGACCGCAGCATGATCGGCGCGTATGGGCACGACGACAGAGTTTGCGCCTATGCAGAGCTTGCCGCGATCTTCGACGCGAAAAGCCCCAGAAAGACTGCCGTGTGCATCTTTGCGGACAAGGAGGAAATCGGCTCCGAGGGCGTGTCCGGCATGCAGGGCGAGGCGTTCGAGTACTTTATGGAGTGCCTGTGCAAGGCGCAGGGAACGGACCTTCGCACGTGCCTGGCAAATTCCTTCTGCCTGTCCGCCGATGTGTGCGCCGCGTTTGACCCGGGCTTCTCCGAGGTCTTCGAGCGCAAGAACGCCGCGTATTTAAACTACGGCGTCGGTCTTTGCAAATACACGGGCGCGGGCGGCAAGTCCGGCGCGTCGGACGCTTCGAGCGAGGTCGTCGGGCGCATCCGCAAGCTCCTGAACGATCATGACGTTGCCTGGCAGATGTGCGAGCTGGGCAAAACCGACGCGGGCGGCGGCGGAACGGTCGCAAAATACATGGCAAAGCGCAACATCGACACGCTGGACGCGGGCGTCCCGGTCCTTTCCATGCACGCGCCGTTTGAGGTCGTCTCCAAATACGACTGCTACATGACCTACCGCGCGGTAAAAGCCATCTTCGAAGAAAACTAAAAGCTCTGTTCTAAACGTATCGCCTCCGCCATAATTTATGACGGAGGCGATTTTCATGTGCTGTATCCTGCCGCCCGGCTATTTGACCTCCGGGCGTCAAAACCGGTATCTCAGGCAGCTGCGGCGCACTGCGCCCTTTGCCTATGTCAAAACGCTCACGCGCACGGCAGGCGGAAGACCCGTCGTTGCCATTCAGCTCGGCTGCGGCAGCCACAAGGTCCTGCTCAGCGGCACGCACCACGCCAACGAGTCGATCACGGGCACACTTCTCTGGGAGCTGCTGCTTGCTTACTGCCGCGCCATCTGCGAAGACGGCTGCTTCGGCGGCAAACCTGCCCGCGCGCTCTACCGCAATTCGATGCTCTACTGCGTGCCGCTTGTCAACCCGGACGGCGCGGACCTCGTCGCGGGCGAAATTCCGAACGCCTCGCCCGAGTATCAGTCTGCCGCGCAGCTTGCCGCCTCGTATCCGCAGCTTCCGTTTCCTTCCGGCTGGAAGGCGAACCTGCGGGGCGTCGATCTGAACCTCAACTATCCGGCAAACTGGGACAAAGCAAAACAAATCAAAGCTTCTCTCGGCTTTGACCGCCCGGCGCCCCGCGACTATACGGGCGAAAAGCCCCTCGATCAGCGCGAAACAGCGGCGCTTGCCGCCTATACTGCCTGCGTGCGCCCGGGTCTGCTTCTTGCCTATCACACGCAGGGGCGCGTCATTTACCCCGGCGGCGCGGCGCTCGATCCGCCGGGGTCCGCCGCGATTGCCGCAAAGCTTTCCGCCGCGTCCGGCTACGAGGTGCAGAACGTTCCGCCAGAGTCGAGCAACGCCGGCTACAAGGACTGGTTCTTAGCGCGCTTTCACCGCCCAGGCTTTACCATCGAGGCAGGACTCGGCGAAAATCCGCTGGAATTGTCCCAATTGCCGCAGCTGCTGCTGGAAAACGAACCGCTGCTCGCCGCAGCCCTTTCTCTATGACGCGCGCAAAAACCCCGCCAGAAAATCTGGCGGGGTGCGTTTTTCGATATCAGCCGGCTGCGTCCTGAGAGTTTCCTTCGAAGGTCTCGATGCGGCGGATTTTGCCGCCGATGGCAGCGAATTTGCCGATGATGTCTTCGTAGCCGCGCTCGATATAGTGCGCGTCTTCAATCGTCGTTGTGCCCTCGGCGCAAAGAGCGGCAATCACCATCGCCGCGCCCGCGCGCAGATCGCACGCCCGGACCTCGCAGCCGTGCAGCTGCGTCACGCCGTCGATGACCGCGGTCTTGCTCTCGACCTGAATGCTCGCGCCCATACGGTTCAGTTCCGCCGTGTAGCGGAAGCGGTTATCATAGATGCCCTCGGTGACGAGGCTGGTTCCCTCGGCAAGCGCCATGCACACGGCAATCTGCGGCTGCATGTCGGTCGGGAAGCCCGGATAGGGCATGGTCTTGACATTGGACCGGCGCAGGCGGCGGTCTGCCTCCACGCGGATGGAATCGTCAAATTCCGTAACCCTCGCGCCCATCTCGCGCAGCTTCGCCGTGATGCAGTCGAGATGCTTCGGAATGACGTTTTCCACCGTCACGTCGCCGCCGACTGCGGCTGCCGCCGCCATATAGGTGCCGGCTTCAATCTGATCGGGGATGATCGTATAGCTGCCGCCGGCAAGCTTTGCCACGCCGCGGACTTTGATGACGTCGGTGCCAGCGCCGGAGACCTTCGCGCCCATGGCGTTGAGGAAGTTTGCAAGATCGACAATATGCGGCTCTTTGGCGCAGTTTTCAATGATCGTCATGCCGCTGCACAGCACGGCCGCGAGCATGATATTCATCGTTGCACCGACGGAGACGATATCCAGATACACATGTCCGCCCTGCAGTCCGCCCTCCGGCGCGTCCGCGCAGACATAGCCGCCGAGCTGCTCGACGCTTGCGCCCATTGCCTCAAAGCCCTTGATGTGCTGGTCGATGGGGCGGACGCCGAAGTTGCAGCCGCCGGGCATTGCCACGCGCGCGTGACCGAATCTGCCGAGCTCGGCTCCGATGAGATAGTATGACGCGCGGATGCGGCGCACCAGGTCAATCGGCGCCGTCGCGTTTCTGACGTGCGAGCAGTCGATTTCCAGCGTGTTGCGCCCGAAGCGGCGGATGCCCGCGCCCATATTTCTTAAAATTTCAAGAAGCAGCCGCACATCGGAAATATCCGGTACGTTTTCAATGCGGCACACGCCGTCTACCAGCAGGCTCGCCGGCAGGATCGCAACCGCGGCGTTTTTCGCGCCCGAGATATTCACATGACCGGACAGTCTGCTTCCGCCCTGAACGATATATTTGATCAAAGTTCAAATCCCTCTTTGAAAAGAGTATTTCCTGAAAGCTCAGAAGTTACGATGCCAATTCGTGCAAGCGCAGGAAGGCTTTGTTCGCGCGCTCAAACCACGGCAAGAATAAGAATACCACAAGCCCGCGGCAATGTAAAGGAAAAATGACAATTCGGGAACAAATTTCTTAAGAAACTTTTAAGAAATTTGTTTTGACGTGCTCCGACACGCTACGACGCAAGCTGACGCACTTCGCGCGTGATGCCATTGACATAGAACGAGCCCGCGTCGGTTTCAATCCGCCAGACCGGCACAAAGCGCAGCGCGCTCGATGCGGTCTCGGAGTGGACATAGCCCTGCTCGCACGAGACAATCTCACTTCCGACCCAGCCGAGGCTGTCGCGGCTGGACAGCAGCGCCACCAGCGCGTCCGCGCAGGAGATGCACGCTCTCTGCGACACGCGGACGATCTCGCCCGCGGGGTAATACGTCCCGTCCGCGCGCGAAAGGGCATTGTTGCGATAGGTAAACGTGAGCGCACTTTCAAACACCGGCACGCCGCAGAGGCTCTGCACCGCCGTGACGCTGTAGACGCCCGCGGACAGCCGCACCGGCTCGAAAATTTCAGCAATGTCAAAGTCCATCGAGCGCAGATACCGTCTGGTTGCGCGCGTCAGATCGTGCGCCGCCGAGGCGTCTGTGAAGCGCCCTTCGAGCTGCCCGGAGCGGCTGAGCTGCAGCGTGTTGCTGCCGGCAGAATACTGCGCCAGCATCCGCGCCGGAGCCTCTTCTTCCGCCGCCTTGCCGCCCAGAAGCGCCTGCGCGGCAGGCTTTGCGTCGGGGTTTTCCAGCTCGATGCTGTAGAGCGTCTGGCTGGCAGGAAGGCTGGAAGCGTCGAGGCTGAGCCCGTAGCTTTCATAGAGCGCTTCGAGCTTTTCATGGACCTTCTTTTCGCTGCCGACTCTTGCCGCCTGCGTCGGAACCACAGCGGGCAGAAGCCCGATAATTGCCAGCGCCAGAATCAGCAGAATCAGATTTTTGATTTTGGAAACAGACATGCGCCACCTCCCGTTACGACTGCCAGCCGGCGGTAATTCCGGCGGACGTGTCGCTGTAGACCAGACGAAGCGCGCTTCCTTCCGGCAGAATCGCCGCCGCCTGCGCGGGCGGAAGAACGGAAAGCGTCTGCGTCGTCAGCGTATAGGCGCGCAGCACCAGCCGGACCTGCACAATGGATGTACCCGAGAAGCGGACCTCCGCGCCGTAGCCGCCGGCGGGCAGAACGGGAATGCCGCTGAGGAAATAGTCGAAGGTGCAGACGCTCTCACTGCCGTTTTGTTCAAGGTCTGTCAGGTAGAGGCGAGCATCGGAGTTAACTCCGGCGGTCATGGCGGAAAGAAGGCTCCTGGCGCACTCGACCAGCTCTGCCTGCTCGCCCGACGCCGCCTGAAAGCGTGTGGACTGCACGTCGGCGCGCAGAAGAAGCTCGCCCGACGCCGAGATGGACAGCGCGTAGCCGGTCTCGGTGTAGGTGGTGTTTCCGGCGTCGTCGGTGTAGCGGGCGTCGCCGTAGGGATTGAAGCCCAACGTCGCGGCAAGGGCGTCGGAAAAGCGCGCATCACAGGGATTTGCCGCTTCGGCGGCATGAATCTGCGGCGTCTGCCCCGGAAGAAGGCTCAGGGGCTCTACGGAGGAAAAGCGCGCCTGCGCGTCTTCAAAGGCGAAGAAGCTGCCGTCCGGCGTGCAGCTTTGCAGAAGCTGCTCGAGTGCGTCGCCATCGAGCTGCGTCTGGCAGACAAACAGCTCGTCTCCTACCAGATACAGGTTCACCGCCGCATCCTCGTTTGCCAGAATCAGCCACTGCGCGCGGACACTCTCGTCCAGCGCCGTTTCCACCTGCAGCCATGACGCGGCAAGCGCCGGGGAAATTTCGCCCGGATAGCGGAAGGCGACCGAGGTCTTGCCGAGCGCGGTCTGAATACGAAGCGCGGTCGTACGCTGCGGCTCCTGCGCGCCCTCCAGCGCCTGCCCGAGCGCCGCGCCGAACTGCTCGAAGGCAGTATCCAGCGCGGCAGTGTCAAACTGGAAGCTGGTTCTTCCGGCGGGGGTTCGCACGGAGACGGCAACCGGCTGCGCCGCGCCTGTGACGCTTGCGGCGTCTGCCATCGGTGTTGCGGTCAGCTCGCCCTGCGTCAGCCCCATCACGGAGGCAAACGGGCGCACCAGCGCCGCCAGCCACGGCGTATCCGTCACCGTCTTTGCCGGAAGCGCCAGAACCGTCAGCGCCAGAACCGTCAGCGCCAGAACCGCAATAAGCAGGCTTTTTGCCCGTTCGAGCCATTTTCGTCTGCGCATGGTCTGCCTCCTTTCTCAAAACTGTCGTCTTGCTTATTTTTCGGGCGGCGCGGCAGGCAGCGTGATGCGCACGTCGGTGCCTTCGCCGTAGACCGAGTCGATCTTAATTTCGCCCCTGTGCTGCGAGAGAATCTCGCGGGCAATGGACAGTCCGAGACCCGTGCCGCCGGACTCGCGGCTTCGCGCCTTATCGACGCGGTAGAACCGCTCAAACAGCCGCGGCAGGTCTTTTTCGGGGATGCCGATGCCGTTGTCGGTCACGCGGACGAAAACGGATTTGCCGCTTGAGCCTGCGTAGATTTCGATCTTGCCGCCGTCTGGCGTATATTTGATCGCATTCGAGACGATGTTCATAACCACCTGCTCGATACGCTCGCGGTCGCCGAGCACGTCGGGGATATTGTCCTCGCAGTGGAACACCATCGTATGGTGGTGGTTCTGCTCGGCGTTCAGGCGCGCCGCCTCGTATACATTCGAAATTGCCTTGGCAAACGAGAAGCGCGAGATGTTCATCTCCATCTTGCCGTAGTCGATCTTGCTGAGTGTGAGAAGGTCCTGCACGATGCGGGTCATGCGGTCGGCTTCATTGATGATGACGCCCATGAAGTTATCGTGAAGCTCGCGCGGCAGCTCGTCTCCGGCGGAGACGATGGTTTCGGCGTAGGATTTGATGTTGGTCAGAGGCGTCCGCAGCTCGTGCGACACGTTCGCGACAAATTCGCGCCGCGACTGCTCGCTTTTTCTCTGCTCGGTCACGTCGTGGATGACGACCAGCGCGCCACCCTGCGTCTGATCGGAGGAAAACGGCGCCATGAAAAGCTCCAGCTCCCGGTCGCCCGCCGTCTTCTGCGCCTCTAAATACTGCGGGCGCTTCAGGGTCAAAAGCGTGTCCAGCTCCGCCTGATCGGCGAATAATTCGTCGAACGTCGTCGTAGGGGCGAGCGGTCTTGCCAGCATCTGCGTCGCGGCGGGGTTGCAGTGGATGAGATTGCCGGACGCAGAGAAGGCGACGACGCCGTCGGTCATGTGCAGAAACAGCGTTGAGAGCTTGTTTCGCTCGTTCTCGGCTTCTGAAATGGTGTCCTGCAGGACCTTTGCCATGTGGTTGAAGTTCCGCGTCAGAACGCCGATCTCATCCTGTCCCTCGACCTCGATGCGCTGGGAAAAGTCGCCCGCAGCGACCTGCCGCGTACCGAGGGTCAGCGCGCGGATGGGCGTGATGAGAATCTGCGCAAGAAGGAACGACAAAACGACACAGATCACAAGACCGAGTCCCAGCGCGCTCAGGATGATGGAAAACAGCTCTCCCGTGAGCGCGTCGACCGTTGCGCGGCTGTCTAAAATATAGACGATGTACGTGCCGTCTGCCGATGCAATCGGAACGGCTAAGTCCATGAAGCTGCTCGTGATCGAGCTCTCCTGACCGACCTCGCCGTTCATCGCCGTCAGCAGGTTCGCTGTCATGGAGACCGAGGTCTGCTGGTTAGAGCTGGCAAGGACATTTCCGGTTTCGTCCAGAATGTAGACGTTTCGCGTCGCAATATCAATGCCGAGACCTGCCTGCGCCATCAAGAGCTCTTTCATCCGCTCGGGCGCATTCTGCTCCTGCGCGGGAATTTCCTGCAGCTGACCGATGAACTCGGGCGAGAAGGTTTTTTCCATCTGCTCGTAGAACTGGGAGATATAGAAGTTGCCGACGCCGTTGATCAGAAACGCGCCGATCACACACATCAGGGCAAGAATCAGGATCACCATGATCATGACCAGCTTGGTGCGCAGAGACCGCATCGTCCCGCCCTCCTTTCAGACTCTTATCATTTCTGCCTCTTATTTCTGCCTCGCAGAGTTTTGCGCCCGCAGGCGCAAAATGGAATAGAAATCCGTTTTTTCCGGCGGCGTGTACGTCGGAAAAAACTCTTTACGGCTTGCAAGTGTAGAATTTTGGTCCTTTGGGCCAAAATTATGCGCGCAGTCAAGACGCATTCTATTCGGGAAAGACTGGTCTTTCCCGAAACTTCTAGGGCGCAAAGTAGTAGCCCGCGCCGCGCTTGGTGAGAATATACTGCGGCTTTCCGGGGTCGTCCTCGATCTTTTCGCGCAGGCGCCGGACCGTCACGTCTACGGTGCGCATGTCGCCGAAATAATCGTAATTCCAGACCTTCTGCATGAGATCCTCGCGCGTGAAGACCTTGCCCCGCTCGCGAATCAGGTGCATGAGAAGATCGTATTCCTTCTGCGTCAGGTCGACCGGCTCGCCGGATTTTGTCACCGAGAACGTCGACGGCTCGATGGTCAGCGCGCCCGCGGTCAGAAGCGTCCCGACGGAGGCTCTGGCGTTTAAATCCAGGCTTCTTCTTCGGATGTTCGCCCGCACGCGCGCCATCAGCTCGCGCATGGAAAAGGGCTTTGTCATATAGTCGTCCGCGCCCGCCTCGAGTCCGAAGACCTTGTCCGTCTCCTCCTCGCGCGCGGTCAGCATGATGATGGGCACGCTGCTTCCCGCCTCGCGCAGATTCTTGCAGATGTCAAACCCGTTCATCTTGGGCAGCATCACGTCAAGTAAAATCAGGTCCGGGTCTTCGGTGCGCGCCAGCTCGAGCCCCGCTTCGCCGTCGAGCGCCTCTAACGTATCATAGCCCTCGCGCTTGAGATTGAATTTCAGAATTTCCACAATTGCCCGCTCGTCCTCGACGATCAGGATGCACTTTTTTTCTTCCATGGAGCCTTCCTCCTTTTATACGCAGCGCCGCAGCGCCTTCGGATAGTGATTTTTGAGCGTCCGCCCGTCGCCCTTTGCCCAGCCGAGGCTTATACGCTCGACCTGCACCAGCGTCCAGCCGCGCGCGTCTCCGGCAAGCACGTCTCCGGCAAGATAGCGGCGAATCTCTTCGCCTTCCGCCGGGAATGAAACGCAGCTCGGAAGCTCTTTCAGCCACAGCGCCCAGGCGTGCGCGGGTCCAAAGCGGTTTTTGAGCACCTCTCCGAGCTCCAGCCCCGCGCGCAGCACATGAAGCCCCTTGAGGCTCGGAAGGTCCTCCGGCGCCAGATACACGTTCTGCCCGAACAGGACAAGCTTGCCCTCCGGCAGCGCGGCGCCCGTCTGCTTGCAGAACGTATCCAGCTCCTTCGGACGCTTTGCCGCAGGCTCCAGCGGAAGTTCTTCTCCCGGCGTATCGCCGGCTTTTCGCAGCACGGCGCAGTAGTGCCCCTCGCCGAGAAGCCGGTGCGGCATCAGCCGGAAGGTCTTTTCCAGACCCGGCATGGGATCGGAAATCCAGTCGGGACGCCCGGGAGAAAACCACGGCGCGAAGGTCTCTTCCACGGAAAAGTCCGGGTGCGCGCGCAAAAACGCGCTGACGCTTGCCTCGTTTTCCTCGGGCGCAAAGGTGCAGGTCGAATAGACGAGCCTGCCGCCCGGGCGGAGCATGACGGACGCCGAATGCAGAATCTCCGCCTGCCGCCGGGCGCACATAAGGACCGTTTCCTCCGACCATTCTGTTACCGCAGCCTCTTCTTTTCGGAACATGCCCTCGCCGGAGCAGGGCGCGTCGACGAGAATTTTATCGAACCAGCCCGCAAAGCGCATCTCCAGCCGCTGCGGATGCTCGTTCAGGACCAGCGCGTTTGCGATGCCCAGCCGCTCGATGTTCGACGCGAGAATTTTTGCGCGCTTGGGGTTGATCTCATTGCAGACCAGAAGCCCGCGCCCGCGCATCTTTCCTGCCAGCTGCGTGGATTTTCCGCCGGGCGCCGCGCACAGGTCCAGAACCCGCTCCCCGGGCTGCGGGTCCAGCAGCGCCGCAGGCGCCATCGCACTTGCCTCCTGCAGATAGTAAAGCCCTGCCTCGTGATAGGCAGACTTTCCGGGTCTTGTCTCCGGGTCATAGTAAAAGCCGCACGGCTCCCACGGCACGGGGCGCAGCGAAAAGCCGGACAAATCGGGAGGCGCCTGCGTTTTCAGCGGATTCAGGCGCAGCGCAACCGCGCGGGGACGCGAGAAGCTGTCGAGAAAGGCGCCGTACTCCTCTGCCAGCAGGGTTTTCATGCGCTTTGTAAAAGCCTCCGGAAGCATGCGCTTCACCTCCCAAAGAAAAATGCCGATACAAGTTTATTATACTGCATGACACGAAAAATGAAAAGAGCGGTTTTGCAGGCCCGCGCAAAAAAGCGGAGCGCTCCAACCCGGAACGCTCCGCACATATTCCGAGCAGGGAAACGGCTCAGAAGAAAGACGGCGCTTCCTCCTGCGCCTCGTCCAGCTGCTCCAGAAGCGTCTCAATTTCGCTCTCGCCGAAGACCGCAATGCCGTTTGCTTTTAAGAGCTGCGCGGTCACGCCGTCGCCCGGAACGCGCGCGCCGGTGAAGCTGCCGTCGTAAATTTCGCCCGCACCGCAGCTGGGGCTGCGCTCTTTCAGAACCGCCTTTTTGCAGCCGAAGATGCGCGCCAGATGCAGTGCCTGCTCCGCGCCGCGCTGAAATTGCGCGCTCACATCCGCTCCCGTTTTCGTTACTACGCCGCCCTCGGTCCGTTCCGCCGGCTCGCGCGGGGTGGGCAGTCCTCCCAGCTGCTCCGGACAGACGGGCACCAGCTGGCAGCGCCCCATGAGCGCCTCCACAGAAAAAACGGGGTTGCTGCCGCCGTCGTAGCGGCACGCCGCGCCAAGCAGGCACGCACTGATCAGAATCGGTTCCATGTTACATCCTTTCTCCGTTCAGAACGGCGTCGGTTAACGTATCTCCGTCATAGACAAGCTTCAAGGAAAAAAACGGCACATGCAGGTCCAGAAGCCGCAGGAAGATTTTGTCGCCCTCCCACTGCTGCAGGTCGACCAGCCGCTTTTTGTCGATCCACTCGAGAACGCCCTCGTCGCACTCGCGCAGCTGCCCTTCAAAGCCGGTCGCGTGGAACAGGTGCATATACTCGGTCCAGTCGCCATTTACGAACGTGACAATGCCGCAGTAGCGGTAGTCCGTCAGCCGGAGCCCGGTTTCTTCGAGCACCTCGCGGCAGACGCAGTCCTCGGGGCTCTCGCCGGGCTCGAACTTCCCGCCGATGCCGATCCACTTGTCTTTGTTTTCATCGTTCTCTTTTTTCACGCGGTGGAGCATCAGATACTGCCCGCCGCGCTCCAGATAGCAAAGCGAGGTGTTTTTCATGTGTGCCTCCCGATGGTTCGTTGTGCCTTCTATTGTATCAGGCTGCGCGGCGAGTTGCAAGAGAAACCGGTCTTTGGCGGAATGCTGTAAAAATGCAGTCGGTTTTTGTAGAAAATCACGGTCCCAGTCCGCCCGCTTTTGTGGTATAATACATATATTCTGGTCAAGCTGGTTCCAAATCCACATTCTTGGCAGCTTGATAACAAAAAAGGAGGGTAAACCCATTGTCCGGGAGACTCCCGGTGCGGCATTGTGGAGACATGCCGTAATACGTTCGCCAAGCCCGGCGTTCGTGAGAATGCGCCTTGCGGAGGCAGCGCAGTCAGAGTCAGAACCTATGGCAGAAGTCAAATTGGTAAATGTCAAAAAGATCTATCCGTTTATCAGCGGAGAAGAGAAAAAGAAGAGCAAAAAGAAGAAGGACGACGAGCCCGTCAAGGAGAAGGCAAACCTTCAGATCACCGACAAGGGCGTCGTTGCGGTGCAGGAATTCAACCTCGACATTGCCGACAAGGAATTTATCGTCCTCGTCGGTCCGTCCGGCTGCGGCAAATCGACGACGCTGCGTATGATCGCAGGTCTGGAAGAAATCACGGAGGGTGAGCTCTACATCGACGGCAAGCTTGTCAACGATGTTGCGCCCAAGGACCGCGATATCGCGATGGTCTTCCAGAACTACGCCCTGTACCCCCACATGACGGTGTACGACAACATGGCGTTCTCCCTGAAGCTCAAGAAGGTCCCGAAGGCAGAGATCGACCGCAAGGTCAAGGAAGCCGCCGAAATTCTCGACATCACGCAGTACCTCGACCGCAAGCCGAAGGCGCTTTCCGGCGGTCAGCGGCAGCGTGTCGCGATCGGCCGCGCGATCGTCAGAAGCCCGAAGGTCTTCCTGATGGACGAGCCGCTCTCCAACCTCGACGCCAAGCTCCGCAACCAGATGCGCGCCGAGATCATCAAGCTGCGCGAGAAGATCGACACCACCTTCGTCTACGTCACCCACGACCAGGTCGAGGCTATGACGCTCGGCGACCGGATTGTCATCATGCGCGACGGCTTCATCCAGCAGATCGGAACGCCGCAGGAGGTCTTCAACCATCCGGCGAACCTCTTTGTCGCGGGCTTTATCGGCACGCCGCAGATGAACCTGTTCGATGCGACGCTGGCAAAGAAGAATGACAAGTACGTCGCGACCATTCTCGGTCATGACTTCGAGCTGCCCGAGGCAAAGCAGGCTGCGCTCAAGGCGATGGACAAGGTTCCGTCCGATGTGATCGTCGGCGTGCGCCCGGTGCACGTGCATCTGGCAGACAACGGCATCGACGCAACGGTCGATGTGTCCGAGCTGATGGGTTCGGAGCTTCACCTGCATGTGAACTCCGCAGGCAAGGACGTCGTCATCGTTGTTCCGACCACGGATATCGACATCGACTCCGTCCACGGCGGTCATAAGGCCGTCAAGTACTCCTTCCGCCCGGACCTGATGCACTTTTTCGACAAGAAAACGGAGAAAAACCTCTTCTGAGATCTTTGATTTTTATAAATTCGGGGCGCGCCGCTTGCGGTGCGCCCCTTTTCTGCGCACCGGGCTGGACTTTTGCCGCGCAGTTTGTATAATAAAGAGCAGAAAAAGAAACGAGGACGCGAACATGGACGAAATCAGAATCAGCCACGTGGAAAAGAGCTACACGACCCTGTCGACAGACCTTGTCATCGGAGGCGCCAAGCGCCCGAGCCGGACGCGCAAGGTGCTGCAGGACGTCAATCTGACCTTCCCCGCCGGAAAGCTCTCGGTGCTCGTCGGCAGAAGCGGCTGCGGCAAAAGTACGCTCTTGAAGCTCCTCGCCGGAAAAGAAGCGCCGGACGCGGGGGAAATCACGCTCCCCGAGGGCTGGCACACAGCACTTTTAAGCCCCGAGCCGTATGTCATCACCTGGACCAACGTGCGGCAGAATGTGGCGATGGCGTCCGGCGTCGGCAGAACGCCCGAGGAGCGCTATGAGCACGCGATGGAGTATGTGAAGCTCGTGGGGCTGGAGGACTACGCGGACTTATCGCCTGTGGAGCTGTCGACCGGCATGAAGCAGCGGCTGGGACTGGCGCGGGTGCTGGCGAGCCAGGCGGAGGTTTTACTCATGGACGAGCCGTTTGCGTCTCTGGATTTTCTCACGCGCGCGGAACTGCAGCATCAGGTCCTGCAGCTGCAGCAGAAGCTGCCGCGCACGATTCTTCTTGTCACGCACCAGCTCGATGAGGCGCTGCTGCTCGGGCAGTCGATCACCGTCATGCATCCGCTGGGAAAGACCGAAACCTTTGACCTTTCGCACCTTTCCTATCCGCGCGATCTGGAAGACCCTGCGCTGAAGGCGCTCCGATGCGCCGTCACCGAAGCGTGCCGGAAGGATTGAGGCGGCAATCTCAAAAAAATTGTGTGCCCGCGCAAAAAAGCATTTGCAAAAATGCGTGGGGTGTGCTAAGATACACTTGAACTTCATAGAAGGACAGCGCGTGTGCTTTTTGCACAGGCGGAATGGGGTGAGAAGCCCCGCGAGTCGGTCACTGTGATGCGTTTACGCTAAGTCAGATCTGCCGAGCGCTGCCCTGAACCCACGCCGTTACCGGGGTCGAACGTGTATCTCTCATCGGGGGAGTATATCCGTGCGGCTGCGTAGATGGCTGTGCGGATTTTGTTTGTATTTGCCGTCTTTTTGGGAGAAGGCGGTGATTGCAATAGATGTCTCTCTTGACTCCGGCAGTTAAGACCACTTGCGCTCCCCCTGCGTGAGATCTGCCAATAAGACCGGGCGCCTGCTGACTGGGAACCAGCGGGCGCCCGTCTTTTTTGCAGAGCGGAACCACCGGCGCGCACGCCGATGTGCTTCGCCGGGTGCGCCGGCAAAATAATTTACAATTTCGCACTGGATAGCGGGCGCGTGTTTGTGGTATGCTATGGGGCACAAATCGAACAAGGAGGCGCTGGACATGTGTACGGCGGCAACATATCAGACAAAGGACTTTTATTTTGGACGCAATCTCGATTATGAATTCCCCTACGGCGAGGAGGTCTGCATTGTACCGCGCAGCTTCCCGATTCCGCTGCGCCATCTTCCGGCGCTGCAGACGCACTACGCCATGATCGGCATGGCGCACGTAGAAGACGGATTTCCGCTGTTCTACGACGCGGTCAACGAGACGGGACTCTGCATCGCGGGGCTCAACTTCGTCGGCAACGCCGCATACGCAGAGCCGACAGACGGAAAGACGAACGTGGCGCAGTTTGAGCTGATCGAGTGGCTTCTCGGCACGTGCCGGAATCTGGAGCAGGCGCGCCGGGCGCTTGCAGGCTGCAATCTCGTCGGAACGCCGTTTTCCGGAAAGCTTCCCACCGCGCAGCTGCACTGGCTGATTGCCGACGAGACGGGCGCTATCGTACTCGAAAGCATGGCAGACGGACTTCACCTCTATGAGAACCCCACGGGCGTGCTGACCAACAATCCGCCGTTTCCGATGCAGCTGTTCGCGCTCAACAATTACGCGCAGCTCTCGCCCCGCCCGCCGGTCAACCGCTTTTCCAAAGACCTTTCGCTCCGGGAATACTCGCGGGGCATGGGCGCAATCGGTCTGCCGGGCGATCTGTCGTCGCAGTCGCGCTTCCTCCGCGCAGCGTTCACGAGGCTCAACGCCAAATCAGATGACACGGAGGAAGCCTCTGTCAGCCAGTTTTTCCACATCCTGACCTCCGTCGAGCAGACGCGCGGCTGCTGCGAGCTGGAGAACGGAAAATACGAGATCACGCTGTACTCGAGCTGCTGCAACGCAAAAACCGGCGTCTATTACTACACGACCTATGAAAACCGGCGCATCACGGCGATCCGGCTGCGCGCAGAGAATCTGGACGCACAGACGCTTTTCCGCTTCCCGCTGGTGCAGCAGCAGAGCATCTGCTATCTCAACGGCGAAAACGCATAGTTTCTCCATGCTCCGGCTGTTCTTCGGAACAGTCGGGGCATTTTTTCGCATAGGGAAAAAGGGTTTGACAGGCGCGGGAAAAGCGGATATGATAGACTCGACATTGATTGGAAACGAACCGGCTTTGCCGGTCCACGGAGGCATCCCATATGAAAGAATCCATTCACAAGTATTTTAAGGTCGGTACCATCCAGTGGATGAGCTTTCCGAACAGCGCACCGCTTGATTCGCTGCTCGCCATCGCGCGCGACGATTACTTTGACGCGGTCGAGCTGACGGGCTACGGCGCGGATCGGGACAAGGCAAAGGCGATTCTCGACCAGAGCCACCTGACCGTCTGCTTCGGCGCGCACCCGATCGAGCTGAAAAACAAGCTCAACCCGAACGCACTGGATGAGGCAGAGCGGCAGAAGGCGGAAGATGTTTTAAAGCAGACCATCGATGAGGCGGAATACCTCGGCTCAAAGGGCGTTACGTTCCTCGCCGGGCACTGGCAGGAGGACACGAAGGAGCAGGCGTATGCGCAGCTTCTCAAGACCACGCGCGCGCTGTGCGATTATGCGGCGGAAAAGAACATGATGGTCGAGATGGAGATCTTCGACTTTGACATGGACAAGGCAGCGCTGATCGGTCCTGCGCCCCTGGCTGCGCGCTTTGCCGCCGACATGCGCACGACGCACAACAACTTCGGTCTCGTCGTCGATCTGAGTCACTTCCCCACGACCTATGAGACCAGCCGTTTCGTCATCCGCACGCTGCGCCCGTATATTTCGCATTTCCACTTCGGCAATGCGGTCGTCAAGCCCGGCTGCGACGGCTACGGCGACAAGCATCCGCGCTTCGGCTATCCGAACAGCGCCAACGATGTTGCCGAAATGCTCGACTTCCTGCGCGTTTTGAAAGAGGAAGGCTTCTTCGACGCGGAAAACCCCTATGTCCTGTCCGCCGAGGTTACGCTCCGTCCGGGCGAGGACGAAGGCATTGTGCTGGCGAACACAAAGCGTGTGTTAAATCGCGCCTGGGCGCTGCTGGAAGACTGATCGCAAAACCTGCCCCGCAAAATGCATTTTGGAGGGAATCACATGAAACTGGTCGTTCTGGACGGCTACACTGAAAACCCCGGCGATCTGAGCTGGGAGGCGCTTCAGGCATTTGGCGAAGTTACGATTTATGAGCGCACGTCCTATGTCGACGCGCCCATCATCGCAGAGCGCCTGCAGGATGCGGACATCGCCGTGGTCAACAAGACGCCCATCACGAAACAGACGCTGGACGCCTGCCCGCACTTAAAACTCATCTGCGTGCTTGCCACGGGCTACAATGTCGTCGACTGCGCCTGCGCAAAGGAAAAAGGCATTCCGGTCTGCAACGTGCCGGCATACGGCACGGCGTCGGTCAGCCAGTTTGCCATCGCGCTGCTTCTGGAGCTTTGCCACCACATCGGGCACCACAGCGAAACGGTGCACGCCGGACGCTGGGCAAATAACGCCGACTGGTGCTACTGGGACTATCCCATGGTCGAGCTTGCCGGCAAGACCATCGGCATCATCGGCTTCGGCAGAATCGGTCAGGCGACCGGCAGAATTGCTGCCGCGCTCGGCATGCGCGTTCTGGCGCACAGCCCGCACGAAAGTGACGAAGGGCGCAAAATTGGCACGTATGTGGATCTCGACACGCTGCTGCGCGAGTCGGATGTCATCAGCCTGCACTGCCCGCTGACAAAGGACAACGCAGAGCTGATCAACCGCCAGACAATCGCGAAGATGAAAGACGGCGCGCTTCTGGTGAACAACGCCAGAGGGCAGCTTCTGAACGAGCAGGATGTGGCGGACGCTCTGAACAGCGGAAAGCTTGCCGGCGCGGCGCTCGATGTGGTTTCCGCGGAACCGGTTCATGCCGATAACCCCCTGCTTTCGGCAAAAAACTGTATCCTCACGCCGCATATCTCGTGGGCGCCGCTGGAGAGCCGGCAGCGCATCATGGATATCACGGCTGCAAATATCCAGGCGTTCCTCAACGGTGCGCCGCAGAATGTTGTCAACAAGTGAGATTGGAGGACTCTATGAAATTAACTGCTGCTGAAACGGCACAGCTCAATGCGCTCTGCAAAAAGTTCCGCATTGACGTGCTGACGGTTCTGCATGAAAAGCAGACTGGTCATCCGGGCGGATCGCTGTCCGTCTGCGAAATTCTGACGACCCTGTACTTCAAAGAGATGAATGTCCGCCCGGACGAGCCCCAGTGGGCAGAGCGCGACCGTCTCGTGCTGTCGAAGGGTCACGCCGCGCCGATGCTCTATCGCGTGCTGGCGGAAAAAGGCTTCTTCCCGGTTGAGGAAATGCACACGCTGCGCGACTTTGAGACGCGGCTGCAGGGGCATCCCTGCGCGCGCGAGACCCCGGGCGTGGACGCCTCCACGGGTCCTCTGGGCATGGGTCTTTCTGCCGCGGTCGGCATGGCAGTCGGTCTGCGCATGAATGGCAGCGACGCGAGAGTCTACGCCATCCTCGGCGACGGCGAAATTGAAGAGGGCACGATCTGGGAAGCGTGCATGTCCGCCAACAAGTTCAAGACCGACAATCTCTGCGCCGTCCTCGACTGGAACGGCGTGCAGCTCGACGGCACGAACGACGAAATTATGCCGCTCGGCGATGTGAACGCAAAGTTCCGCGCGTTCGGCTGGAACACGATCGAAATTGACGGTCACGACGTAAACGCACTCCACGACGCTTTCGAGCAGGCAAAGACCGTCAAGGGTCAGCCGACCATTATCCTGGCGCACACCATCAAAGGAAAGGGCGTCTCGTTCATGGAGGGCAAGAGCGGCTGGCACGGCAAGGCAATCGACGACGAGAGCTTCGCGCAGGCGATGAAAGAGCTGGGAGGTGCGCAGTAATGGGAAAGGCAATCCGTGAAGTATACGGCGAGGCATTGGTCAAATACGGCAAGGACGACGAGCGGATCGTGGTTCTCGACGCGGACCTCAGCGGCTCGACGAAGTCGGGTATTTTCGGAAAAGCGTGCCCCGAGCGGTTTTTGAACGTCGGCATCGCGGAGTCCAACATGGTCGGCATGGCGGCAGGTCTTGCCTCGGTCGGCAAGATTCCGTTTGTGAACACCTTTACGGTCTTCCTGACGACGCTGGGCCTTTGCGCGGCAAGAGCATTCGGCTCTTACTCGCAGCTGCCGATCAAGTTTGCCGGCGCATACGGCGGCATGTCCGACGCCTTCGACGGTCCGAGCCATCACGCGCTCGAGGACATCGCAGTCATGCGGAGTCTGGCAAACGTGCAGGTTTTCGTACCGTGCGATGCAGTGCAGACCGAGTGGCTGGTCAAGTACGCAATTGACACGCCGAAGCCCATCTATCTGCGCCTTTCGCGCGACAAGTTCAAGGACCTCTACACCAGCGAAACCGAATTCGCACCCGGCAAGGGCATCGTCGTCCGCGAGGGCACGGACATCACGGTCATTGCCTGCGGTCTGATGGTCGGAAACGCGATCGACGCGGCAGAGGAGCTTGCAAAAGAAGGCATTTCCGTGCGCGTGGTCGACATGTTCAGCATCAAGCCGATTGACGAGGAGCTGATTGTCCGCTGTGCAAAGGAAACCGGCGCCATCGTCTCTGCCGAGGAGCACAACATTTACGGCGGACTCGGCAGCGCGGTTGCAGAGGTGCTGACGAAGCACGGCTGCGGCGTAACGCAGGGCTTTGTCGGCGTCAACGACTGCCACGGCGAGTGCGGTCCTTACAAGAAGCTTCTTGCGAAGTACGGTCTGGACGCGAACGCAATTGCCAACAAAGTTCGCGAAACGCTGGCAAAGAAGTAATTTCCCAAAAAGCAAGCGCCCGAAGGCAAAGCCTCCGGGCGCTTTTTGCGGCAGGAAAAGGAGCGATACCTTGCGGTATCGCTCCTTTGCTTTTTGAAATTTCAGATTGCCTTCTTCGCGGTCTCGACGAGAACCTTGAAAGCCTCTGCGTCGGCAATTGCCAACTCGGAGAGCGCCTTGCGGTTCATCTCGATGCCGGACTTCTTCAGACCGTTCATGAAACGGGAATAGTTGATGCCGTAGGGAGCGACGGCAGCGGAAATACGGGAAATCCACAGCTGACGGAACTCTCTCTTCTTCAGCTTGCGGCCAACGTATGCGTAAACGCCGGACTTTGCGACCGCCTGCTTCGCCATCTTAAAGTGGCGGGACTTGGAACCCCAGTAGGACTTTGCCAGCTTCAGGGTCTTATTTCTTCTCTTGCGCGTCATCATTGCGCCTTTAACTCTTGCCATTCTTGTATCCTCCTATGTGTCGTCAATCCTTACCGATTATTTGTAAGGAATCATCTTTTTCACGATATCTTCCACGGTCACGTCGGCATAGCCGTTCTTGCGAAGGTTACGGGTACGCTTGGTGGGTTTTTTGGTGAGGATATGGCTCTTGAATGCGTGCGCTCTCTTGACCTTGCCGGTCTTGGTCAGATTGAATCTTTTTTTTGCGCCGCTATGGGTCTTCAGCTTAGGCATAGTGGTTCTCCTTCCGTGTTTTGCTTCTTTTGCAGGTTATTTGGAATTTTTGGGGCTGAGGAACATGGACATGTTGCGTCCCTCCAGCTTTGCGCCCTTGGCAACGGTGGCAACCTCGTCGCAATCGGCGCCGAACTGCTTGAGCAGCTGCTCGCCGAGCGAGGTATGCGCCATTTCGCGGCCGCGGAAACGCACGGTTACTTTGACCCGGTTGCCATCTTTCAGGAACTTCTGGGCGTTTTTGACTTTGGTATTGAAGTCGTTGGTGTCGATGCTCGGGGACATGCGAATCTCCTTGACCTCGACGACCTTCTGGTTCTTCTTGGCTTCTTTTTCTTTCTTCAGCTGCTCGAAACGGAACTTGCCGTAGTCCATGATCTTGCAGACCGGGGGCACGGCATTCGGCGCGATCTTGACCAGATCGAGATTCTTTTCTTCTGCCAGCGCCAGAGCAGCGGCGGACGTCATAATACCAAGCTGATCGCCTTCAGCTCCGATCACGCGGAGCTCCTTGTCCCGGATTTCCTCGTTGATCTGATGTTCTAATTTACCGATGGGAAAGCACCTCCAAATGCAAAGTGCGGATGCCGACAAGCACCCGCACACAAAAAGCCCCGGCTGGGGACATTTTCTGTATCAACCTCTTCGCAAAGCTTGAGGTGAGTGCGGCGCTTCCCGCTCCTTCTTTGTTTTCTCCAGTTATTATAGTGACAAAACAGCCGGATGTCAATACAAATTTTGCGAAACCGGCAGGTTTTTTCGCTCAATCCAGGAAAATCGGCAGCGCCGGGGGCGCCATCGTAAACAGAATCAGCGCCGCGCCATAAAGCCCCGCCGCAATCACCAGCACGCCGCACAGCCACGACAGCTGCCCCGTGCGGCAAAGCTTTGCCGAAAGCCGGAAGCCCAGCGCAAGCGTCAGAACATAGAGCGTGATATTCAGCCACCCTGCCGTAAAGGAAAAGCCGGACTCGAGCGTATAGTAGACCCCGAGCAGAAACGCGGGCATTGCCAGAAGCGCCGCCAGCGTGCCGCTCCATGCCGCCTGCGTATCGGCTGCCTTCCGGTTCAGCACAAAGCCGCAGACCAGAAACGGCGCGTACAGCAGCTTCAGATGCTCCCACACGCTCTCGGACACCGGGCAGAAAAGCCCCACCAGCGGCGACGGGCACAGATCATACGCAAAATGCAGCGCGCTTCCGGCAAGCGCCGTCAGCAAAAAGGCAAGAAACCAGCGACCCTTCATAAAAAATCCCTCCCACCAATACAATATTGGCGGGAGAGAAAAATATGCAGGAAAAACGCCAAAAGGAACGCCAGCCGAAGCCCGCAGGCGATCCGGCTGGCGTTCCTCATAATTACTGGAAGAACTGCGCATGGACCGCGCGCATGGCGCGCTCGGAGTCTTCCTTGTCGATGAGGACCGAGAGCTTGATCTCGCTCGTGGAGATCATGTGGATGTTGATGTGCGCCGCGTAGAGCGCCTCAAACATCTTGGCGGCAACGCCGGGGTTTCCCTGCATGCCTGCGCCCACGACGGAGACCTTTGCAACGTCGGTGTTGATATCGATGTGATCGAACTTGAGGCTGTCGCGGTTCGCGTTCAGAACCTCCTCGCAGCGCGCTGCGTCCTTATCTGCCACGGTGAAGACGATGTCCTTGCACTCGTCGTGACCGTAGGACTGCAGAATCATGTCGACGTTGATCTTTTCCTTGGCAAGCATGCTGAATACCTTGTAGGCAACGCCCGGCACGTCCGGCATTGCGGCAAGGGCAATGCGCGCGATCTTTTTATCCTGCGCCACACCGGCGATATAAGTCTTTTCCACGTTCTTGACAACCTCCTTGACAATCGTACCGGGATTTCCGGAAAAGCTGGACAGAACCTCCAGCTGCACACCATAGCTCTTGGCGAGCTCTACCGAGCGGTTATTGAGGACCTGCGCGCCGAGCGACGCCAGCTCCAGCATTTCGTTATACGTAATTTCGGGCAGCTTCTTTGCCTCCGGCACAATGCGCGGATCGCAGGTATAAACGCCGTCGACATCCGTGAAGATCTGGCACAGATCCGCCTGCAAGGCAATCGCCATCGCAACTGCCGTCGTATCCGAGCCGCCGCGCCCGAGCGTCGTCACATCGCCGTATTTGTCCACGCCCTGGAAGCCCGCAACAAGGACGATGCGCTTTTTGTCCAGCTCCTCCTTCACGCGCTCGCACGTGACCTTCTTGATGCGGGCGAACGAGTGGGTCGACGACGTGTTCATGCCGACCTGCCAGCCGCAAAGAGACACAACCGGATAGCCCAGCTTTTCTATTGCCATTGCCATCAGCGCAATCGACATCTGCTCGCCGCATGCCAGCAGCATATCCATCTCGCGCTTCGAGGCGTTGGGGTTAATCTCCTCCGCCTTGGCAATCAGATCGTCCGTGGTGTCGCCCTGCGCAGACAGCACCACGCACATTTCGTTGCCCTTTGCGTAGGCGTCCGTGATGATTTTTGCCACGCGGAAGATGCGCTCTGCGTTTGCAACCGAGCTTCCGCCGAATTTCTGTACAATACGTGCCATGTTTTCCCTCCTGGAGCTTATTCAAAAATGGGCCATGCGGATGCGGGCTGTATACCGCCGGACAGAATCTTCCCTGCCTCAATGGGCGCGGTGATGCCGGCGATAAAGCCCGCGCGCGCCGGAAGCCAGCTGATTTTGCCGAGCTGCTGCTCCAGCGCCGCCCGGTCCGCCTCCGGAATGCGGACATAGAACCGCGCGTGGAACTGCGAGAAGCTTGCGGGCGCCTCGTTGCAGGCGTCCCAGCCGGCAGGCTGCACACGACCCGGATTTTTCACAATGTCGATGATATCGCCGACGACGGCGCTTGCCGTCGGATAGCGCCCCGCGCCCGGTCCGGCAAAGAGCACCTCGCCGACCTCGCTTGCTCGGACGCACACAGCGTTGAAAACGCCGTTCACGCCTGCCAGCAGCGCCGAAGCTTTGATGAAGTGCGGGCTGACGAAGCAGAAGCGTTTGCCGTTTTGCAGCAGCGTTCTTCCGAGCAGCTTGATCTTCATGCCGCCGGACTCCGCGAACGCCGCATCCAGCGCGTCGACCTTCGAGATACCCTCGACGTGGATATCCTCGGGGCTGACGTTCTTGCCGAAGGCAAGACCTGAGAGGATACAGCTTTTTCTTGCCGCGTCGATGCCCTCGACATCTGCGGTGGGGTCTGCCTCGGCGTAGCCCAGACGCTGCGCATTGGAAAGCGCATCGGCGTAGCTCTCACCGTTTTCCAGCATCTGCGTCAGAATGTAATTGGTTGTGCCGTTCAGGATGCCGGAAACCTCGGTGATTTCGTTCGCGCCCAGGCAGCGGGTGAGGGGATTGAGAACCGGAATGCCGCCCGCGACCGACGCTTCAAAGAGGATATTCACGCCGTTCGCCTTAGCCAGCGCGAACAGCTCGAGCCCGTGCTCGGCAATGAGCTGCTTGTTGGCAGTGACGACGTGCTTGCCCGCCTTGAGCGCACGCGAAACAAAATCGAGCGCCACGGTGCTGCCGCCGATGGTTTCGACCACGAGATCAATTTCGGGGTCCTGCTCGATGGCAGAAAAATCGGAGACAAAGTACGGCGCAAACGGACCGTCCTTCTTGGGGGTTCTGGTGTAGATTGCCTTGAGGACGATTTTCTCGCCCGCGTTTTTTTCCAGCAGCGCCGCGTTTTTCAGCAGAATCTCTGCCACGCCGCCGCCGACCACGCCGAGTCCGGCAATTGCAATATGCTTCATAGACTGTTCTCCTCAGTGGTTCGCCATTTCGAAAATTTCGCGCAGCGCCTCGTGGTCCAGACTGACCAGCGTTCCGACCCGGCGCGTGCCATGGTAGCTGACTCGTGCGGCAAGATCCTCGACGCCCGCCGCATCCTGCACGCCGCAGGAAAGCGCGCCGATGGAAACCGGCATGCCGAGGCTCTTGAAATACGCCTCGGAGGCGTCGATGCCGGCGTTTGCCGCCTTGTGGATATCGGGCTCTGCAATATCCCAGACGCTGCGGGCAAAGCGGGCAAAGAGCTTCTCGTTCTCCGGATGGACCTTGCAGACGTATCTTGCCCAGCTGCACCAGAGCGCAGAAAGGGCTTCTGCATGGATGATGTCAAATTTCTCGCTCAGCGCGAAGCTGACCGGGTGGACCGAAAGACCTTTCGCGCCGCCAAGTCCGGTCAGCCCGTTGTGAGACAGACTGCCGCACCACATAATTTCGCTCATCGCATCGTAATCGCCGGGGTTATCAACCACAGCAGGTCCGTTTGCAATCGCCACGCGCAGCACGCTCTCGGCAAGCTGCATCGTCGTTTCGTTTCCCTGAATCGGGTTAAAATAGCGCTCTAACGTGTGCATCAGAATGTCCGTCACGCCGCAGGCGACCTGCCGCCGGGGAAGCGTCGCGGCGAGCGACGGGTCCATGATGGCAAAGGCCGGGCGGTTATAATCCGTATTGAGCCCGCGCTTCTGCAAAATGGTCTCGTCGGTGAGGACGGCGGAATCGCTCGTCTCGCTGCCGGAGGCGGGGATGGTGAGAATGACGCCGACGGGCGTGCTCTTTTCGACCTTCTTCTTTCCGAGCCAGAAGTCCCAGATATCGATATCCGGATTTGCCTTGCCGTGGGCGATTGCCTTCGCAGTATCGATGACGCTGCCGCCGCCGATGGCAAGAATCAGCTGTGCGTCCATGGCGATTGCCTTTTTGACGCCCTCGCGCGCCAGCCCCAGGTGCGGGTTCGGCTGCACGCCGCCGAGCGTGTCATACGAAACGCCCGCGCCGCCAAGAAGCGCCAGCACCCGGTCCAGAAGACCGCTTTTCTTTGCGCTGTGCCCGCCGTAGACCACAAGCACGCGGCTTGCCCCGCTTTTTTTCAGCTGCTCGGGCAGCTTCTCCACGCTGTCTTTTCCAAAGACAATCCGCGTCGGGACACAATATTCAAACGCCTGCATGAGATTCGTTTCCTCCTTCTTATCCGGCGACCGCCTCGGCGCGCACGACGCCGCGGGTCTCGCTGAGCAGCCGCGTCAATTCCTCGATCGGACAGACAAGCGCGCCTGTCTCGGCAGAGATCGTGACCATTGCCTTGCCGCCGGTCGGAATGGACTGGTTGATGGTCAGTATATTTGCGCCGCAATTGGCAAAAATGGATAATATCGAGGACAGAACGCCAGCCTTGTCCTTCAGAACCATCTGGAAGGTAATAATGCGTCCTGCCATCATATTCTGGAACGGGGAGATGCAGTCGCGGTACTTATAGAACGCGCTGCGGCTGATGCCGACGGCTTTGGTGGCAACGTTGACCTTGTCGGTCTCGCCGGTTTCCAGCATGCGCTTCGCCTCTGCGACCTTCCGGAAAATTTCGGGCAGCGCGGAGGAGTCCACGATGAAGTATTTTGGGGCTTTTTCCATGATGTTCACCTCGTTTGTCTTTGCTAAGCAAGCATATGTCCGCTTGTTGTGACCACTATACATCATGCTTCACAAAAAAGCAAGAGGAATTTCGGGAAAAAAGTACAAAGGGGGTGTTGGGTGTTGCGCGCGAGAAAGCTGGGGACCATGGTGCTGATTGCCGTGGGCGCGGCGCTGGGGCTGTGGCTGTTCGCGGCGGTTCTGCTTCCGCTGCTGCTGCCGCTTTTCATTGGGCTTGCCGTGGCGGAGCTGGCAAAAAAGCCGGTCGGCGTTTTGCAGAAGAAAAGCGGGCTTCCGCGCGGGCTTTGCTCGTTCGTGTGCGTGCTGGGGCTTTACGCAGCGTTCGGCGCGGGCGCATTTTTGCTGTGCCGGCTTTTGTGCCGTCAGGTCGGCGGGTTCCTGCACCAGCTGCCGGAGCTGGCTGGGCGGCTCGAAGAACCGGCGAAGGCGCTGCAGACGCGGCTGTATGCCATCGCGGACAAATTCCCGGACGGCGTCGGCTCCGGGCTTCGCGCGGGGCTGACGAGCTTTTTTGAAAGCGGCGCGGCGCTGGGTGCGAAGCTCTATGAGAAGCTCTTTCTGTTTGCCTCCGGCTTTCTGGGGCGGCTTCCGGATCTGGTCCTCGGCGCGGTAACGGCAGTTCTGTCGAGCTTCATGTTTTCCTCGCAGCTGTCGCAGCTGCAGACTCTTTATGTCCGCCATGTGCCGCAAGATTGGCGGCAGAAGCTCTCGAAGGTACGCACGCACCTGTCCATGACGCTCGGCGCGTGGCTGCGGGCGCAAGGAAAGCTCATGGGCGTAACGTTTCTGATTCTGACGGCAGGCTTTTTCTTCCTGCGCGTGGAGTACGCGCTTTTGTTCGCGCTTCTCATTACGATCATCGACGCACTGCCGGTCTTCGGCACGGGGACGGTGCTGATTCCCTGGAGCATGGCGCAGTTTCTGCGGGGCGACACGCGCTGCGGCGTGGGGCTGCTGCTGTTGTATGCGGTGGCAGCACTGACACGGCAGGCGCTTGAGCCGCGGCTGCTCGGCGGAAGCCTCGGGCTTCCGCCGGTGGTGACGCTGGCAGCGCTCTACGTGGGCTACCGCGTGATGGGCGTGGCAGGAATGATCGTTTTTCCGCTGCTGGCGGTCTTCTGCTGTCAGCTCTACCGATCCATCATCGCGCGCACGCCGGACGAAGCGCCGGCATCCTGTGAAAAAAAGCCGGAGCGTGCCGGATGAAAGACCGCTTGCGATTGCCCGCGCTTTGCAGTAGAATATAGAAATTCCGGACGATACCGTCCGGGAAATCCGAAAGGAGGCGAGCGCGCATGCTGCTTTCCCATACGGCGCAGCGCGAAGGCGAACTCTTGACGTTTCTGCGGGGCGAGCTGGCGCTTTCCTCGGGGCTGGTCAAGCGGCTCAAATGGCAGAATGCGTTCTTTCTCGACGGCGCGCCCGTCCACACCAACGCGCGCGTCAAGCCCGGGCAGGAAATCACCGTGCGCATAGAAGAAGCGCCCGAGGGCTTCTTGCCTCAGGCGCTGCCGATCGATATTTTATATGAGGATGCGTACATGATTGCGCTCGACAAGCCCGCCGGGCAGCTTGTCCATCCGTCACCGCGCAAAAACGAGGGGACGCTGGCAAACGCGCTGCTGGGCTATTATGAGCGAACAGACCAGCCCTGCGGCATCCACCCCGTCACAAGGCTCGACCGCGACACCTTCGGCGTGGTCCTTCTGGCAAAAAACGCGCACATCCACGCAAAGCTCTGCCAGCTGATGAAAGACGGCGCGATTCACAAGACTTATCTGGCTTCGGTCTTCGGCTGCCCGGAGCAGCCCGCGGGCGAAATTGCGCTGCCGGTCTATAAGCTCGGAAACGGAAGCCTTCTGCGCATGGTCGACCCGCGCGGAAAGCGCGCCGTCAGCCGCTACCGGGTCATTTCGTCCGATCATCAGACGAGCATCCTTGCCCTGAACCCCGTGACCGGCAGGACGCACCAGCTGCGCCTGCACTGCAAGGCGGCAGGCTTTCCGATTCTCGGAGACCCGCAGTATTGCTCGCCCGCGTCCGCCCTTTATTCCGGCACGCACGGGCTGTTCTGCCAGCAGCTGCTGGCGGCAAGACTGGAGCTTACGCACCCCGTGACGGGGCAGCCGCTTGTGATTTCCTCGCGGCAGAGCGTTTCAGCGGGCGACGAACAGGTCCATGCTGACGCCCGCGTCCTCGATGGCAACGTGCGCGCCGTCTAAAATCTGCCCGACCAGCGCCAGCTCCGACGTGTCGTGCGCCAGATCGGCGCCTGCAAGCTCCCAGAATGTTTCGGCAAGCGCCGGATCGCGGATTTCGGGCTGCAGGAGCTTCGAGAGCCGCTCGAGCTTCGGGCGATTTTCGGCAGTATAATCACTCTGAACCAGAAGGCGCAGTCCTTCCGGTTCTTTTTTCAGCCGGAGGGAAACCTCCGTCGCGCCGCAGGCAAACAGCGCCGCGCCGATTTCGTCAATAATCCGGCTCATTTTCTGCCGGGCTTGCGGATGTCGTTGCTTCATGGTTCCTCCTTCGAGCGGCTGCGCAGCGCTTCAATGATCGGAAGCAGCAGCACGCAGACCAATCCTGCGGCAAAGCCGTTGTTGTAAAGATTCATGCCTCCATGCAGAATGGAGGTGTTCTGGACGATGGTCATGTGCAGAAATCCTGCGACCATGCCCCAGAAAACGCCGAACTGACCGGCAATCGGCGCAAGCCCCGTGCAGAACAGCACGGCAAGCAGCGGACCCGGCGCGGTGAACGGCACGGCGACAAGCAGCGCCTTGGCAAGGCACGCGCCTGCCATCACCGGAAGAATATTTTTTGGGTGCTTGCCGAACGCGGCAAAGCCCGTCATGCTCAGCACGCAGCAGACCAACGGTCCGTTGAGCCGCACGCCGAACGGATACAATGCCAGCAGGTACACAAGCCCGATTCCGCCCGTAAACGCCATGTTGACCAGCGTCGGCGCTGCGCCGTCCATCAGGATAAAGTCCGCAACCGATCTGCCCGAATGGCGCAGCAGCGGCGTATAATCGCGCGGTCGGCGGCAGCCGAGATAGATGCCCGCGAGCAAAAGCCCCAGCAGAATCACGCGCAGCAGCCACAAAAACGTCTCGTGGTCTTCAAAGCCCCATTGGAGCTCGGTAACAAATTCGACGCCCAGCCCCTTGCAGATGCTGGCGATGCCGAGCCCGAGAAAGCCCGCAGCAAAGCCGACGTTATAAAGATCGAAGCCCTGATGGAGCTTGACTGTATAGCCCGCGATGGGCGGCACGAAAAAGCCGATGGCAACGCCGGAAAAGAGCATTGCCGGAATGCACCACCAGCCGGGCAGATGCACCAGCCAGAAGCTCACCAGCGGGGAAAGACACGTGGAAAACAGCGTCTGGTAGATATATTTTGAGAACGGCTCGCCCTGAAATTTTGCGTAGAGCCAGCCGCCGAGCAGCACGGGAAGAATGTTCAGCAGGTTTTTGCCCAGCAGGCTGAAGCCTGCCATCATAAACAGGCACGCAAATGTCAGACCCGTCACGGGAAGGTGCATCGCATAGACCAGTGCCGTACTTAACGCCAGCACCAGCGCGGCATTGAGAAGCGCGGCGCCCGCGCCGCCGGTGACGGCAGGGTCGGTGATGAGCCCGGCATCAGAGATCAAGATCTGCCAGAAGCCGTGCAGCAGCTCCCGCGGCGGCTGCGAAACAAAGGCAAACGCGGCAAGCACCACGCACAGCGCAGGAAGCACTCCGCGCAGCACCGGGCTTTGCCGGTCTGAGCGGGAGGAGGCGGCGGTTTTCTTCATAATAGCATCCTTTCCGAAAAGATTGGCGCGAAGCGCGGAAACGTAACCGTTTCTTTACGGCACGCGCCTTTATTTTAACGGAAAAAGGAAGCGAAGGCAAGAAAAAAGATCCGGAAATGCCCGCAAAAGGCGGCGGACGCCAGATTTTCCGCGCCCGCCGTGCTGCTATTTATGATATTTTGTTCCCGCCTGGATGGACTCGGCTCTGTAAAGCTGCTCGAGCGCCATCACGCGCGCAAGGTGGTGCGGAAACGTCATGCAGCTCATGGAGAGAAGAACGTCCGCCTGCTTTTTCAGCCCCGCATCCACGCCGAACGACGAGCCGATCAGAAAGCAGACGCTCGATCTGCCGCTTTTTTTGATATCGGAAAGCTTTCCCGCCAGTTCCTCGGAAGAGAGCATCTTCCCCTCGGGCGCAAGCACGCAGAAAAAGCTCCCCTTCGGAATCTTTGTGCGAATCAGCTCTGCCTCCCTGGAAAGCCCCTGCGCAATCTGCGTGGGGTTCGGGTCCTCCGGCAGCTTATACTCCGGCAGCTCCAGCAGCTGAAACGAGCAGAACGCCCCCAGCCGTTTTTTGTATTCCTCCGCCGCCGAAATATAAAACTTCTCCTTGAGCTTCCCCATACAAATGAGCGTCATTGAAAACATGGCAGTTCTCCTTTTCGCTGGCAGTGCGTCCGCATCCGCCTCGCAGAGTTTGCCGCCCGCAGGCGGCAAATAAAATCAAAATCATCTTATCCGGCGGCTATGCCGACCGGAAAGATACCTATCGCCTTGCAAGTGTGAGCGTTTCGCGCGGCGCGCGAAACGCTTGCGCGCAGTCAAGGCGCAATCCCCTCTCGCCGAAAGCTACTGCTTTCGGCGAACATAAAAAAGTCCGTCCGAAACCGGACGGACTTTTTTGCGTGTTTTATTCTGCCACGTACGGCAGCAGGGCGATGTGGCGGGCGCGCTTGATGGCGACCGTCAGCTGACGCTGATGAGCAGCGCAGGTACCAGTCGTGCGGCGGGGCAGGATCTTGCCGCGCTCAGACAGGTAACGGCGGAGTTTCGCAGTGTCTTTGAAATCGATGTGGGCAACCTTGTCGACGCAGAACGAGCAAACCTTCTTGCGCTTGCGAGGATGGACACGATCATTAGCCATTGCCATAATTTATCCTCCTATCTTGTCTTGTGGAAACATTCGTTGGGAAAAAGCCGATCAGAACGGAAGCTCGGAATCGTCGTCTTCGAGCATGGAGAAGCCGGACGCAGCGGGCGCAGGATTTGCCGGAGCCTGATAGGCGGGCGCCTGCGGGTAAGACGGCGTCTGGTCGAAACCGCCGGGAGCGGCGCCATCGCGCTTGGAGTCGCCGAAGTAGACGTTGTCTGCCACGACCTCTGCCGAGCGGCGCTTGTTGCCTTCCTTGTCGGTCCAGTTGCGGATCTGAAGCCTGCCCGTCACCACAGCCATACGGCCCTTGGTGAAGTAGCGGCTGACAAACTCCGCCGTGTTGCGCCATGCAACGATATCAACAAAATCCGTTTCCTTCTCCGCGCCCTGCGCTGCAAAATCGCGGTCGACAGCGAGCGTGAAGGACGCGACCGCGACGCCGCTGCCGGTCCGGCGCAGCTCGGGGTCACGGGTAAGACGACCCATGAGAACGATATGGTTCAGCATGTGAGTCCTCCTTACTCTTCGACAGCCACGATGATCGAGCGCAGAATGCCGTCGGTGATCTTGAACACACGATCGAGCTCTGCGGGCATGTCGGGCGTGACGTCACAGGTCATGTAGACGTAGTAGCCTTCGGTCAGGTCGTTGATCGGGTATGCAAGGTGACGCTTGCCCCACTCGTCAACACTGGTGAGCGTGCCGTGGTTCTCCACGATGCCCTTGAATTTTTCCACGAGAGCCGCGATACCCTCTTCCCCCTGCGCGGGATCGATGATATAGAGGATCTCATACTTTGCGGAAAGCTTTGCCATGATGTTGCACCTCCTTTTGGACTTATGGCCGCAGAATCCCTCTGCGGCAAGGATTGCCTGCATTACGCAAGCTGGATTATTATACCGGAGGTCCGGAGAAATGTCAACCGGAAATCCGGAATTTTTTCGAAAAAATCGAAAAAACCGCCGGAAATACGTTCCGGCGGTTTTGCAATCAATATTTGAAAATACTCCCGCCGACGAATTCGCGGACAATGGAATCCTTCGGCACATAGCTCGTGGTCAGCGGCGGCAGCTCCCGGACGACGTCCATGAGAATGTCCAGTCCGTGCGCGCGCATGAATTCCGGCGTCAGCTCTTCCGAGAACTTCGGAATCTCGCGCAGGTACTTGGTCAGGATGCACGGCTCATAGTCGTGGAAGGTGTCAATGTGGATGGAGGCATTCGGCTTGTTGGGGGCGATATACTGCACCTCGCCCTGGTCGACCGACTGCGCGCGTTCAATTGTTTCACGCAGCGTCCTGCCGCGCGAGAGATAGTCGCGGATCATGCGCCGCGCCACACGCACCTGCTCGGGCTTGACGATGCGGTCGTCGGGCGTGATGATTCTTGTGCGCGGCGCGACATAGATGCCCGTTGCGCGCGAGCGCATGGGGTCAAAGAGAAGGGGGTTTAGCATGTGGATGCCCTCGGCGATGATGATTGCCTCGCGGCTTCCCTCCATGGGGGTGTAGCCGCCGGTTTTGTTCGCCTTGAAATCGTACCACGGCACCTGCGCCGTCTCGCCGCGGCTGAGCCGATCGACGGTGTCGAGCAGCAGCTCACGGTTGACGCAGTAGGGAGACTCCCAGTCGGTCGCTTCCGGCGGGCGCTGGTCCAGCGGCAGGAAGAAATTGTCCATGCTCAGCAGGCACACCTTTACGCCGAGGTTCTCCAGATACTCCTTCAGGCGCATGGCGGTCGTCGTCTTGCCCGAGCCGGAGGGGCCCGTCAGGCAGACGAAGGGCTTTTTGGGCTGCGCCGAGAGGATGGACGCGCAGGCGGAGCTGATCTTGTCGTGGAACACCTCTTCGCAGCGCAGGACAAACTGGGTTTCATTCTGCATGGCGCGGATGATATCCGCCATGTCGATGACTCGCATAAAATCCTTCCTTTCAGGTTGCGGCGGGCGTATTCCCCGCCAGTTTTCGTTCATATTGGCGATAGATCACAAAGAAGCAGACGGCGTGCATGCTGAGCGTTAAAATCCAGCTCATGGGATAGGAGGAATAGAGAACCTCCGGCGTGTGGTGCACCTGGAAGATCGTATAGATCCAGATGATCCGGCTCAGGCACGCGCCCACGCCCGTGACGAACATCGGCAGCCAGGATTTTCCGAGCCCGCGCACCATGCCGCACATGACCTCCATGATGCCGCACAGGAAATAGATGCAGCCGATGCGGTGCAGGCGGATGACGCCGTAGTGGATGACGTGCTCATATGTCGCGTCGGCGCTGGAGACATAGATGGAAAGAAGATTCGGCCCGAAGAGATAGCAGATCAGATTCAGCGGAAGCCCGATCATCAGAACCGTCGTCAGGCAGGCGGTGAGCACCTTTTTGATGCGGTCGATTTTTCCCGCGCCGAGGTTCTGGCTGGTGAAGGTGATGGCAGCGTGGAACACGGAGTTCATTGCCGTGTAGACAAAGCCCTCAATGCTGGCAGCTGCGGTGTTTGCCGCAACGACGCTTGCGCCGAAGGAGTTGACCGAGCTTTGAATCAACACGTTTGCGATGCTGAACAGCGTACTCTGCAAACCCGCGGGAAGTCCAGTCTGAATCATGCGCAGAGACTCTTCCCGGTCCAGCCGGATGCTTTTCAGCTCCAGATGGCTCAGTCCCTCGCTTCTGCGCAGGCAGCGCACGACGAGGAAAAGTGAAATATACTGCGAGATGACCGTTGCGGTCGCAACGCCGTCGACGCTCATGCCGCACACAATGACGAAAAAGAGGTTCAGGCAGGCGTTGACGATGCCGGAGATCGTCAGAAACAGCATCGGACGCTTGGTGTCTCCGAACGCGCGCAGAAGCGCCGCGCCAAAGTTATACATGATGGTGCCGGGAATGCCGAGAAAATAGATGCGAAGATAGAGACTCGACAGCGGCAGCACGTCCTTGGGCGTTTTCATCAGCTCCAGCATCGGCGTCGAGAGCGTCAGCCCCGCGACCATCACGACCAGACCCAGCAACAAACTCAGGGCGAACGCCGTGTGGACGCAGGCGCGTACACGCTCATCTTCGCGGCAGCCGAGATAGCGCGCAACGAGAATGTTGACGCCGACGGAGATACCCATGAAGGCGTTGACGAGGAGGTTGATGAGCGCCGTCGTCGCGCCGACCGCGGCAAGCGCCGTCGCCCCGGCAAATTTTCCGACGACAATCACATCCGCCGCATTGAACAGCAGCTGCAGAACGCCCGTCGCCGCCAGCGGAAGCGAAAACCGAAGGACCTTCGGCAAAAGCGCGCCCTCGATCATATTGACCTGTTCAATGGAAGCTGCCACGGCAGTTCCCTCCTTATCCTATCATAAGCCTTGCACGGTCCTGCAGTTTGGGAGACAGTGCAAGCGGTATTATAGACGGTGTCCTCGTAAAATGCAACATTTTCGTTAGAAAATACAAAAATATTATGACAATTCAGACAGGTTGAACAGATTCCAGGGAAAAACCGCGGGCGGCGGGGCGGAAAATGCGATCGGCTGCCCGCTTTGCGGGTGCAGAAACGAGAGCTTGTAAGACCAGAGCGCAATCCGGCAGCCGTCCTGTTCGCCCGCGCCGTACTTCCGGTCGCCGAGCAGCGCATGATCTCTCGATGCAAACTGGACGCGAATCTGATGGGTTCTTCCGGTGTGCAGCCGGATTCTGACAAGAGAAACGTCCCGGTCTTCGCAATATGCCAGAACCTCGTAGGACAGCAGCGCCCGCTTCACATCCTTGCCGGGCTCCTGCATGACGCGCGATTTACGCAGCGAGCGGTTATACCACAGAAGGTCCTCCATCTGCCCGGCGCTTTCCTTGAAGCGCCCATGGACCACGGCGAGATATTCTTTTTCAAATTCGCGCGTGCGCACCTGCTCGGACAGAATGGACGCTGCCGCCTGCGAGCGGGCAAAGACCATCAGCCCTGAAACCTGCGCGTCGAGCCGGTGGACCGAGCGCACACAGGCGTGCTCATCGGAAAGCTCTTTTCGCAGCAGGTCAATCATGCTGCCCTTGTCGTCTCCTGCCGAGACCACGCCCGCGGGCTTGATGCACACGAGGATGCGCGCATCCTCATATAGAATGTCCATGAAAGCCTCCTTCTCGGGGGATATTCTTTGGGGATATCTTCATTATATCAGAAGTTTTCCAAATGTCCATGATCTTAAAAATTCTTAAAATCCGCAAAAATGCCGGCGGCGTGTGATACAATGGGAAAAACGCAAACGCAGCTTGGAGGGATTTCATGGACCAGAGCATCCGCATTCTCGTCGTAGACGACGAGCCGGATATCCGCCGCATCATCCGCATTTTGCTGGAAGGACGCGGCTATCACGTGACCGAGGCGCCGAACGGGCGGCTTGCCGTGCAGGCGGCGCAGCAGGATCTGGAGCTGGACCTGATCATTCTCGATATCATGATGCCCGAGCTATCCGGCATTGAGGCAAGTAAGGAGATCCGCCGCATCAGCAGCGCGCCGATTCTGTTCCTCACAGCACGAACGCAGGAGCAGGATAAGCTCGAAGCATATCAGTCCGGCGGCGACGACTATCTGGCAAAGCCGTTTTCTCACGGGGAGCTTCTGATGAAGGTCGACTCGCTCATCCGCCGCTACCGCGTCTACAAGGGCAAGGTCACAGGCAAGCAGCTCAAAAGCGACGTCGTGCTCGACGAGGAAAACCGGCGCATTCTGCGCGGCGGCGAGGCGCTGGAGCTGACGGAGACGGAATTTTCGATTCTGCAGTTTTTGGTCGACCACCGCGGCAGCGTCGTGTCGGTCGCGCAGATCTACGAGGGCGTATGGCACGAAAAATATATGCCGGCGTCCAACAACACCGTGATGGTACATATCGTGAACCTGCGCAAGAAGCTCGAGGACGACCCGGCAAATCCCCGCCTGATCCGGACCATCTGGGGGAAGGGGTATCAGATTGACTAACGGAAAAAAACCACGTCTTCACACGCTGCACCGAAAGCTTCTTGCGACCATGCTTGCCGCGCTGCTTGCCGCCATCGGCATCTATCTTCTGACCGACGCCATCGGGCAGGCGTTCATTGAGCGCGTATACATGAGCGCGGAGGCGCAGAACCAGAGAAATCTTGCCACGGTCTCGTCCTTTCAGACCTACGCGCGGGAGTTCAACCTCTCCTCGCGCGACACCGAAATGATCTCCCGCTGGGCAATCTCGCAGGACGACACCTATATTTTATTGTATAAAGACCGCCGCCTGGCATTGGAAGCCGGCTGGTGGGGCATCGACGAGGAAAGCTCCGGCACGGAAAGTCTGGACGATCTGTATGATGTGATCACCTACCCGGTGTATCTCCGAGATGGTGTGTTTCAGGCGGTGGTCTACGATTTTTCCGAGGCAAAGCTCTATGGCGGCGTGCAGATCGGTGCAATTGCGCTCGCATGCGTCATGTTTGCCATCTTCATGCTGATCTACAACCGGCGCATCACGCGCGCGATTGTGGAAATTTCCGAGGAGGTGAAGCAGATCGGAGACGGGAATCTGCAATTGCAGCTCACGGCAAGCGGAGACGACGAGCTGGCGCGGCTGACCGAGAGCGTCGAGTCGATGCGAAAGTCGATTCTCAAAAAGACCGACGAGCAGCAGCAGGCGCTGGAAAAAAACCAGAGCCTGATCTCCGCCATGAGCCACGACATCCGAAATCCGCTGACCGCGCTGCTGGGCTATCTCGATCTGGCGCTGAGCGGACAGTACCGCTCGCCGGAAGAGATGAAAAGCTATCTGGAAGCTGCCTACAGCCGGGCGCTGCATCTCAAAACACTGACCGACGAGCTGTTCCGCTACTCTCTGGTCTTCGGTGCGCAGGAGCTTCCCATTCAGCTTGAGCCCTTCGACGCCGCAGCGCTTCTCGACCAGATGGTGGGCGAGGGCATCGTGATGCTGGAGCAGAAGGGCTATACCATCCGCCGCGCGGTGCAGCCGGTCTCGTGCCAGATTCAGGTGGACGCCTCGTATTTCAAGCGCGTTCTTGACAACCTTGCCGACAACATCTGCAAATACGCAGACCCGGCAAAGCCCATCCACGTTCTTGTGGCGCAGGAGAGCGGTGCGCTGACATTTTGCGTGTCGAATACCATTCTGAAAAACCCCGGGCAGGTGGAGAGCAACCGCATCGGGCTTCGCATCTGCGAGAAAATCATGCGCCAGATGGGAGGAACCTTTGAAAAAAGGCAGACAGAAGATACCTTCACCGTCACCCTGACCCTCCCGGCGCAGCCGCTGGCAGTCGAGGAAGGAGAAACCTCTTAAAATTTTCTTAAAATTGCCCCGCAGGGCTTTCAACTTCTCCGGAAGCCTGCTATGATAGGGCTGAACTGAAATCTGTACACAACCTGTGGAGAAATATCTCTGCGTTGGAAAGGAGCAATTATGAAAACGTATCGTGTGATTGCGGCGCTGCTGGCGCTTGTGATGCTGCTGGGCATGTTCTCCGGCTGCAGCAAAAACGGCAGCGAGACGACCGACCCCGCAAATCCCTCCAATAATCCCGGCACCAAGACCGAAACAAACGATGAAAAGGCGGCAAGCACCAGCAAGTACGCCTATCAGGCGGAATATCTTCCGATTCCCGACAACGTTCAGTATGTGAACACCTCGACGATCTCGGGTTCGAACCTCTACTTCACCGGTTCAATCATCGACGGCAAGCAGACCTATACCGACGAAAACGGCGAGGAAACCGAGTACGACAACTACCGCTCGGCGCTGTTCAAGCTGGACGTCGAGACCGGCGACTGCACAGAGCTGACCGAATTCCAGCTGCCCGAGGTTCCTGAGGGCTGGATGGGCAGTTCGGAGCTCAATAACATTCAGGCGGCAGCCGACGGCACGCTCTGGGCAATCTACGGCAGCTATACCTACCGCTACAATCCGCCCGCAGATCTGGCGGAGGACGACAGCATGTACAACTACTACGAAGAGGGCGAAAACAAGATGGGGCTTCTGCATCTCGACGCCGACGGCAAGGAGCTCAAGCGCATCGAGTTCAACCAGACCGATGAAAACGGCAACAGCTTCTATGTTTCGAGCTTCTTTGTCGATAACAGCGGCAACGTCTATCTCAGCGACTGGCAGAACGTGTACATCTACGACCAGGACGGCAACAAGAAGACGACCGTTGACCTGGGCGAAAACGGCGGCGATCTGTGCGAGCTGAAAGCCGGCGTCGTGGGCGTGAGCTATTACAAGAACGATGAGGCAAAGCCGGAAGAGAGCGGCCGCGTCTTCCAGGAAATCGACCCTGCCACCGGCAAGCTTACGGGTGACACCGTCAAGCTGCCCGACGTCGCCTACAGCTTCTTCCCCGGCGACGATGTGTACGATATCTACTACGACTACAACGGCAACATCTACGGCTATAAATTCGACACCGACACGAAGGATAAGGTGATTGACTGGATCGAGTGCGACATCAACTCCAACAATATCAATTCCTACTCCATCCTGCCCGACGGCCGCGTCATTGCCTTTGAAAACAGCTACGATGATCAGGCGCAGAAAAACAACATGCAGCTGATCGTCATGACGCGCGTCGACGCGGCAAGCGTCGTCAACAAGACGGTCCTGACCTTCGCGTGCATGTATCTGGATTGGAACATGCGCGACGCGATCGTCAAGTTCAACCGCGCCAGCAACACCCACCGCATCGTCGTGCGCGACTACTCCGAGTATAACACCGACGACGATTACAATGCCGGCATCCAGAAGCTCAACACCGAGATGCTCTCCGGAAAGCTCCCGGACATGATCGACATCAACACCTACAGCATGCCCGTCGAGCAGTACGCGGCAAAGGGCTTCCTGACAGATCTCTACGAGCTGATTGACGCAGACGCTGACCTGAGCCGCGAAAGCTTCGTCCAGCCGGTAATCAAGGCGCTCGAAAGCGCGGACGGCAAGCTCTATCAGCTGCCGAACACGTTCGCAGTCAGCACGGCAATCGCGCTCGACAAGGTCGCGGGCGACTACGACACCTGGAACCTTGCATCGGTCAAGGACGCCATGACGAAGCTCCAGGACGGCGCGTCGGTCTTCGACGTGTACCGCACGAAGTCCGACATTCTCCAGACCTGCATCTCCCGCAACATCGACGCCTTTGTCGACTGGGAGAACGGCAGCGCGCACTTTGACTCGGACGAATTCAAGGCGCTTCTGGAGTTTGCCAACCAGTTCCCCGAGACCTATGACTGGGAGAACGCCACCGACGAGGAAAACGACTCGGCGCAGAACCGCATGAATGCCGGCAAGCAGCTCATGACCGACATGTACGTTTCGAGCTTCGAGGATATGCTCTACCAGCTGACCGGCTACAACGGCGGCGTGAAGTTTGTCGGCTATCCGTCCGAAGACGGCACATCGAACCACACCTTCCAGATTGACGGCTCGATTGCCATCTCCTCGACCTGCGCGGATAAGACCGCGGCGTGGAACTTCATGAAGCAGTTCCTCACCGAGGACTATCAGTCGGGCTACAACGTCTGGAACTTCCCGATCAACCAGAAAGCGTTTGACCAGAAGATGAAAGACGCCATGACGGAGGAATACCAGACCGACGAGAACGGCAACGTCGTGAAGGATGAAAACGGTAATCCCATCCGCATCCCGAAGATGACCTATTATACCACTGACGCAGGCGGCGGCGTGGCGTTCGCCGCAACCACGGAGACGGCAGCCAGCACGGTTGTGATCGGCGGCTCGGGCGTCAACGAAGACGGCTCGATCAGCATCTACGCGATGAGCCAGGAGCAGGCCGACCAGATTCTCGATCTCATCAACGCCACCACTGCGGTCTACGGCTATGACGAGAGCATCCTGAACATCATCTCCGACGAGGCGGCCGCATACTTCGCGGGCGAAAAGAGCCTTGACGATACGGCGAACATGATTCAGTCCAGAGTCAACCTCTACGTCGCCGAGCAGTCGTAAACAAAACCAATCCGGAAGGGCAGCTTGCGCTGTCCTTCCGGACACGTGAATTTTTCCAAAATACAGAAAGGACCGAAGCGTGAAGCAGGCAAAAAAAATATGGAACGGCGTAAACGTGAAAATCCGGGACTTTCTGGCATCCCTGTGCTTCTCGGGTCCGAGCTTTCTCGGCATGCTCATGTTCTTCGTCGCGCCGTTCTGCGTGGTCATCTATTATTCATTCATCGCAGGCGCGCTGGACCACAGCTTTGTGGGACTCAAGAACTATATCAACGTCTGGAACAACGGCGCGTTTCAGATCGCCGTCAAAAATACGGCGGTTTTTTCGGGGCTTTCCGTTCCGCTGGCGGTGGTGCTGGCGCTGGTGCTGGCGCTGATGCTCGAGTGCCGGATTCCGTTCAAAAGCCAGTTCCGCACCTTCTTTTTAAGCCCCATGATGGTTCCCGTGGCGTCGATCATTCTCGTGTGGCAGGTTCTCTTTCACTCGAACGGCGTGGTCAACGAGTTTCTCTCCGTCTTCGGCGTGAAGGCGATCGACTGGCTCAAGTCGGACTACTGCATGGTGGTCATCGTGCTGCTGTTTCTCTGGAAGAACCTCGGCTACAACATGATTTTATTTATGGCGGCGCTCAACAACATTCCCAAGGAGCTTCTCGAGGTCGCGGAGGTCGAGGGCGCGTCGAAGATCTATCAGTTCTTCCACATCAAGCTCCGCTATTTATCGCCGACGGTTCTGTTCGTCACGATTCTGTCCATCATCAACTCGTTCAAGGTCTTCCGCGAGATCTACTTACTATCCGGCGACTATCCCTATGAGGGACTTTACATGCTGCAGCATTTCATGAACAACATGTACAACAAGAACCTCGATTACCAGCGCCTGTCCGCTGCGGCGATCATGCTGGCAATCGTAATTATTGCGCTCATTGCCCTTCTGTTCGCCATCGAAAACTACTTTGGAAAGGACGTGGAGGGATGAGACGGAAAAAGCGCTATTTCTCCCGCGGCATGCTCACCGTGCTTGCCGCCGTGTTTGCCTTTTTGTTCCTGATGCCGACGGTGCTGACGATCACGAACTCGTTCATGACGCAGAGCGAAATCACCGCCAACTACGGGCAGGTGTTTCAGAACGCAACCGACGGCAAGAGCTACATCAAGGACAAAATCAATCTGAAATTCATCCCGGACAAAGTAAGCTTCACGCAGTATTTTACAGTGCTGCTCAAAAGTCCGGATTTTCTCTATAAATTCTGGAACTCGGTGATTCTGGTCGCGCCGATCGTGCTGGCGCAGCTGGCGGTCGCGTCTGTCGCCGCCTACGGCTTCACGCGATGGCGCGGCAAAATCCGGGACACCATCTTCTTTGCCTACGTCATTCTGATGCTCATGCCCTATCAGGTGACGCTGGTGCCAAACTATCTGGTCTCGGATTTTCTGGGACTGCTCAACACCCGCTGGGCAATCATTCTGCCGGGCGCGTTTGCGCCGTTTTCGGTGTTTCTGCTCACCAAGTCCATGCGCCGGATTCCGGCTTCGCTGATTGAATCGGCGAAGCTCGACGGCGCGGGCGAGTGGCACATTTTCTGGAACATCTGCCTTCCCCAGTGCCGCAGCGCACTGTATTCCATCGCCATTCTGGTCTTCATCGACTACTGGAACATGGTCGAGCAGCCGCTGATTCTGCTGCCCGATGCCTCGCAGCAGCCGCTTTCCGTGTATCTGTCGCAGATCAACGCGGGCGAGATCGGCATTGCATTTGCCGCGGCGGTCATTTACATGGTGCCGGGACTTCTGATGTTCCTGCATGGCGAGGCATATCTCGTGGAAGGCATTACTTACGCAGGCTCCGTGAAAGGATAGGGAACTATGGATACGAATGTCAAAAGACGCGAATGGGTCAAGACCGCGGCAATTATTTTTCTGGCGGTGCTGCTGGTGCTGACCTTCTTCTCCAATACCATCATGAACGCATCCCTCCCGGAGGTTGCGACGCAGCAGGTGACGCAGGGCACGATCAACGCGAAAATCCGCGCCTCGGGCACCATCACCGCCAACGAGACCTACAACGTCAAGCTCGCGCAGTCGAGAAAGATCGAGAGCGTCAAGTGCAAGGTCGGGCAGGCGGTCAATGCCGGCGACGTGCTGTTCGTCCTGGAGGCGCAGGAGTCGGATGAGCTGAAAGCGGCGAAGACAGACCTCGAGGCGAAGGAGCTGGACTACCAGAAGAGCCTGATCACCGCCTCGAACGATTCGGCGCAGGAGGACCGCGACGTGCAGAAGCTGCGCGACGCCTATAACGAAGCGCTGACAATCTATAACCAGTACAGCTCCATGGACCCGTCGAGCATTGCTGTTGCAAAGATCAAGGCAGAAGAAGCGCTCAAGGAGTATAACAAAGATCTGGAGACGGCGCAGAAAACACTTGACACCATCAAGAATAGCACAGAGTATAAGAATCTCGAGAGTCAGATTGCTGATCTCGAAAAAACGCTTGAGCCACTAAAGACAGCAGCTGATTCTGCAAAGGCGACGCTGGAAGCGACACTGGAATCGTTGTATACCGGCGATTGGGACAAGATCAGCGACGTTGAAGATGTCATTGATGATTGCAATGACAGAATTACGAGTGCTCAAGACGCTATTAAAAGAGCGCTTTCTTCAAACCCAGAAGTCACTCTAAACAAATATCTTTATCTTGTTGATAAATATGAAGATGATTATCTGCGTGTATTGGCGATTTTCGGAAATAATACAGATGCTGCAAAGGCGGCAATAATTGAGAGTCCTAATAGTCAGCAATTTAAGCAAAAGCTAATTGAGGGGAACTACGCTGATGAAAAGACAGTTGATGCCGTAGCTGACCCACTGATTACAGCATTTAGCAGTTTGTATGAGTACTACAGCCTTGCAGAGGCAGACGTGATAAAGCTCTCCAAAGCAAAGGCTGAGCTTGCTTACGCTGAAGCGTATCTCGCCTATAAAAAGGCAGCAGTCGGTTCGGAAGATTTACAGAAGAAGTACAAAGTAAAGCAATCTGAAATCGAAAGATATGAACTTGATGTGGAACGTGCGCAGCAGAATGTGAACGACCAGAAGGAAAAGGTCGACGACCTTACCTCTGCCGCTACCGCTGCCGACACGGTCAAGAGTACGAAGACCGCGCTGGAGGACAAGCTCTTTGAGATGAACAAGGGCGACACCGCCGCGCTTGACATGCAGGCGGCAAAGAAGGCAATCGAAGAAGCAAAGGCGAACATCGAAAAGCTCACGAAGGACGCCGACGCGCAGGAGGTCACGGCGAAGGTCGGCGGCACGATTGCCTCCGTCACCGTCACCGCCGGCGATACTGCGAGCGCGGACACCGCCATTGCGACCATCAACCAGACTGACCGCGGCTTCACGGTGAAAATCTCCATCACCAACGAGCAGGCGAAGAAAGTAAAAGTCGGAGATACCGCAGAGCTGGTCAACTACTGGGGCGACGCGACCGCAACGCTCGAAACCATCGGCAACGACCCGCAGAACCCGCAGAAAAACCGCCAGCTGACCTTTAGACTCACCGGCAGCGACATTCAGCCGGACAGCAACATCACCCTCGCCATCGGGCAGCAGAGCGCAAGCTATGACGCCATTGTCCCCACATCTGCCATCCGGACAGACAACAACGGCTCGTTCGTGCTGGCAATCGTGTCGAAATCCACCCCGCTTTCCACCCGCTACACCGCCACGCGCGTCGATGTGCAGGTGCTGGCAAGCGACGATAAGAGCTCTGCCGTCTCCGGCATCGGCTCGGGCGAGTTCGTCATTACCACGTCGACCAAGCCCATCGAGGCAGGCACCCAGGTCCGCCTGGCGGAGAACGGATGAGCGGCGGCAAATTTGCGCGCAAACGGCAGCGAAAGCCGCTTCCGCTGCGGTTTCTGGCGCTGCTGTTGCTGAATGCTGTGCTGGTGGCGCTGGCGATCGTGTTCGCAGTCAAGCTGCACCACGTGACGCATCTTTTAATTACGCAGTCTGCCGCAGAAGTCTGGAAGGGGCAGAGCACGGAGAACTTCGTGCAGGTCTCGGCGTTCCAACCTGTAAACCAGCCGATCACCGAGACGGACGTAGAGACCTTCCATCAGACGCTCCAGCAGAAATTCGTCGATGCATCGCTCGAAGCGCCCGAGAACGGCAGCCTCTATCAGGACGCCTGGTCGACCACCGCGCGCGATATCTCCGTGTCGACCGCATCTGTCAGCTATACCGCAAAAACCATCGGCGTGGGCGGTGACTTCTTCCTGTTCCACCCCCTGCCCCTTCGCTCCGGCAGCTATATTTCAAACCGCGACTTTACCTATGACCGCGTCGTTCTCGACGAGGAGCTTTCCTGGGCGCTGTTCGGCAGCTACGACGTCGCCGGACAGACGGTCTGGATTCAAAATGAGCCGTATGTAGTCGCAGGCGTTGTCTCGCGCGAAAAAGACAAGGCAAGCGGCAAAGCCTACGCAGACGGCGCAGGCATGTTCATCTCCTACTCCGCCATGCGCCATATCACAGGCGGTGAGGAGAACACAGACCCCGGCATTTCCTGCTATGAGCTGGTCATGGCAGAGCCGATCACAGGCTTCGGCTTGAGCGTTCTGCGCGAGAGCTTCCCGACGAAGGATGTAAGCGTCTTCGTACAGAACACGGACCGCTACAGCCTCAAGAGTCTGCTGACCGTCGTTTCGCAGTTCGGCGAGCGCTCGATGAACACGGCGGGCGTCATCTTCCCCTACTGGGAGAACGCCGCGCGGTATACAGAGGACCACGCCGCGCTCGATCTGGTGCTGCTGGTGCTGATGAGCCTGTGCCCTGTGACGTGCCTGATCGTGCTGATTATCCGCGAAATCAAATCCGGCTGGCGCTATTTGAGCACTAAAATTCCTGCTGAGATTGAAGCGCGTGTGGAAAAAAAGAAGGAAGAGCATTACGTCCGGACCGGCATCTAAGCAAAAAAATCCCCGCTTCCATGTCAGAAGCGGGGATTCTGGTATCTCGGGATTATTCGATTTCGAGTCTGCGGCCGGTGGGCTCTTCCTTCTTCTGCTTCGGAAGCGTCAGGGTCAGGACGCCGTCCTTGTAGCCTGCCTTGATGTTCGCGCAGTCGATGCCGCTGATATCAAAGCTGCGGCTGTAGGAGCCGAACGAACGCTCGCAGCGCAGGAAGCTGTTCTTCTTTTCCTTCTGCTCAAACTCGGAATGACGCTCGGCGGTGATGCTCAGGGTGTTGTCCTTTACATCGACGTGGATGTCTTCCTTCTTGAAGCCGGGCAGATCAGCCTCCAGCGTGTAGCTGTCTCCGGTGTCCTTGATATCGGTTTTCAGTTCGCCCAGCGAACGGTCGGAGAAGAAGGCTCTTTCCAGATCGTCGAAATCCTGGAACGGGTTGTATACGGAATGATTCTTGCGGTTATAAGGTACTAACATATTCATTTACCTCCTGAACGGGAACCTTTTGCAGCTCCCCTTTGTTTTCTTTTTATGCTTCCAGCATACCCCCGGATTATGAACAAATCTGCTTTCTTTTATGAACGGACTGTGAATTTTAGCACTCGTTAGTTTCGAGTGCTAATTCTCATGAACGGGAACAACACCCGCTCGAATTCGTCTAATCGGAAAAGAACGCAAGCGGAAAGGACGAGAGCTATGCTCACCATCAGCCATCTGACCAAAACCTTCGGCGGGAAAACCGCCGTCGACGATCTGTCGCTTCACATTGCCCCGGGCGAAATCTGCGGCTTCATCGGGCACAACGGTGCAGGCAAGACGACGACCATCAAGGCCTGCTGCGGCATTCTGACGCCAGACAGCGGCAGCATCGAAATTGCCGGAACATCCGTCGCGCAGGACCCCATCGCCTGCAAGAAAAGCCTTGCCTATATCCCGGATAACCCCGATCTCTACGAGTTTCTCTCCGGCATTCAGTATCTCAACTTTGTGGCGGACATTTACGGCGTATCCCAGGCGGACCGCCAGCGCCGGATTCATCAGTACGCGGCGCTTTTCGATCTGACGGACGATCTGGCGCAGCCGGTGTCCGGCTATTCGCACGGCATGAAGCAGAAGCTTGCGATCATCTCGGCGTTTCTGCATGAGCCGAAGCTGATTATCATGGACGAGCCGTTTGTCGGGCTTGACCCGACCGCGTCGCATCTTCTCAAGGAGCTGATGCACGAGCACTGCCAGCGCGGCGGCGCCATCTTCTTCTCGACGCACGTGCTGGAGGTTGCGGAAAAACTGTGCGACCGCGTCGCCATCATCCGCAGAGGCAGGCTCATTGCCTCCGGCACGATGGACGAGGTCAAGGGCGACCAGTCGCTCGAAGCGGTCTTTCTGGAACTGGAGGCGGAAAAATGATGCTCAAAGCGCTTCTGAAGGTCCGCCTTGCCGCTTTCGGCGCCTACTTCACCGGCGCGTCGCGCAGCCGCAGGCGGCAGTCGAAGGTGCAGAAAATCGGCATGCTGGCGGTTATGCTCTACGCGCTGGCGGCGTTCGGCATGCTGTTTTACACGAGCTTTTCTGCAATTGCCGGCATCTATGCGCACGAAGGCTTCGGCTGGCTCTATTTCGCGATGTATACAATCATGGCGTTTGCGCTGATGGTGTTCGGCAGCGTCTTTACCGCGAAGGCGCAGCTCTATGAGGCGAAGGACAACGAGCTGCTTTTATCCATGCCGATTGCCCCGCGCGCGATTCTGGCGAGCCGGATGGTGTCGCTGTGGCTTTTGAACCTGATTTTCGGGCTGGTTGTGGCAGTTCCGGCAGCGCTTGCCTGGGCGCAGGCGGCGGCGCTTCCGGTGCTGGGCTGGGTGTCGATTGTCCTGCTGCTGCCGGCGCTGGACTTCTTCTCTCTGGCGGTGACGAGCCTTCTGGCGTGGGGCTTGAGTCTGCTCGCAAGCCGTCTGCGCCGCAAGTCTCTGGTGACGGTCATTGGCTCCGTGGTCTTCCTCGGCGCGTATTTCGCCGTCATTTTCCGGATGAACGGATATATCAAGCAGCTGGCGCAAAACGGCGCAGCAATCGCCGAAACGCTTGCGGGCGCGAAACTTCTGGTCTGGCTCGGTCGGGCGATGGCGCAGGGAAGCGCTTTGGCGCTTTTGTGGTCGCTGCTGGCGCTGCTGCTGCCGTTTGCGCTCATGTACTGGGTTCTTGACCACAGCTTCATCCGCATCGTCACCACGAAGCGCGGCGCGGCAAAAATCCGCTACGAGGAAAAGACGCTCGAAACCTCCAGCCCGGACAGGGCGCTCGTGCGGCGGGAATTTCGCCGCCTGTGGGCTAGCCCCACGTATCTGCTCAACGCTGGTATGGGCATGCTGTTTTTGCTGGTAGGCGCGGCGGCGCTGGTGATCCGGCGCGCGGCAATTCTGGATCTTGCGGTGCAGCTGCCCGAACTTGCCGCGTCGGTGCCGGTCTTTTTGCTGCTCGCCATCTGCGGCATGCTGGGTACGACGTTCTTCACGCCAAGCTCTGTCTCACTCGAGGGCAAAAATCTCTGGATTCTGCAGTCGATGCCCGTCTCCGGCTGCCAGGTGCTGCTCTCCAAGCTGCGTATGGCGGATTCTCTGACGCTTCCGACTGCGGCGGTCGCGGGCATATGCTGCGCGAGCGTCACAGACCGGGCGCCGCTTGTTCTGGCGGCAGGCGTTTTATTTGCGCGCTTTGTGAATCTGCTGGGACTGCGCGAGGGTGTTCTGCACGCGAAGCTCGACTGGACGAACGAGGCGCAGGCAGTCAAGCAGGGCTGGGCGACGATGCTCACCATGCTTCTTTGCTGGGGCGTCATTCTGGCTACCGGCGCGCTGTGGCTGATGTGGCTGGCAGAGCTTGTAAGCGCCGAGGCGTTTTTGCTTGGCTTCTGCGCGGTCTTTTTTGCGCTCGACGCGCTGCTGCTTCGCTGGGTAAAAACGACCGGCGCAGAACGGTTTTCGCACCTATCCTGACCCGCGTCCTGCCATCCGGGCGTCAAGTTTTCAGCGTTTTGCCAACTTGCCAAGCGTCCGCCTTTGCGGTATGATAGGCGCTGTTGACACGGCGAAATCAGGCGAAGGGAGGCGCGGGCATGAAATACATCGCCATCTGCGGCACGGTCGGCTCCGGCAAGACCACGATGCTCGGAAGGCTTCTCGACCATTTCGGCGCGCGCGCGTCGTTCCACGAGGAGCGCCCGCAGGATAACCCCTTCATCTGCGACTACTACGCGGATTCCAAACGCTGGACCTTCCACGCGCAGGTAAGCTTTTTGTCGCTGTACTTTGACGATCCGGCGTGGAAGCCGGAGAATGCCAAAACAGAGCTGTTCTTCTTCGACCGGTGCTTTTTGGAGAACCTCGTCATCGCGCGCTACCGGCTGGACCAGGGAGACCTCACGCAGGCGGAGTTTGACACGCTTGAGAAGCTCGCGTCCGGCATCGATTCTCTGATGCCGCAGATTGACAAATTTATCTATCTCGACTGCTCAATTCAGACGATTCTCGAACACATGCGAAAGCGCGGGCGCGAGTATGAGGACAATCTGGACCTCATGTACGTGTATGAGCTCAAGAGCCTGTACGATCAGTGGCGCGAGACGCTGCCTGCGGATCGGACGCTCACCGTCAACATGGACGGCGGGGAATACGACCTTTCCGAAATTGTAAAATTTATCGAAGCGTAAACAGGACGCGGCTTTTGCCCCGTCCTGTTTTGTTTCCGGTGTGTTATCTAACTGTATCCGCATTGTAACGCGGAGTTTCTAGTTATTTCATATTTTGGGCGTATACTATATGCTAGATTTTCTTAGGAGGGATGAAGCATGGCAGATTGCCGCGCACCGGTTGCGGTGTTTGACTCGGGACTCGGCGGCATCAGCGTTCTGCGTGAGCTGGTCCGGACGCTGCCGATGGAAAACTATCTCTATTTCGGAGACTCCCTCCACGCGCCCTACGGCACGAAGACGCCCGAAGAGGTAACGCAGCTGAGCCTGCAGGCGGCGCAAAAGCTTCTGGCTCAGGGCGCGAAGGCGCTCGTGGTCGCGTGCAACACGGCGACCAGCGCTGCCATCCGGACGCTGCGCAAAACGTATCCGGCGCTTGCCATCGTCGGCACGGAGCCTGCCATCAAGCCCGCGGCGGAGCGCCATCCGGGCGGCAGAATTCTGATGCTGGCGACGGCAATGACCGTGCAGGAGGAGAAGTTCCAGCGGCTCAAGGCGCAGTATGACGAGCAGGCGCAGATCATTCCGATTGCCTGCAGCGGGCTGATGGAATATGTCGAGCAGGGCATTCTGCGCGGTCCCGAGGTCGAGGGGTATCTGCTCGACAAGCTCGAACCGTACCTGAAGGTGCCCATCGACGCGGTCGTCCTCGGCTGCACGCACTATCCGTTTTTGCGCGGGGCAATCCGCCGCATCGTCGGCAGACGCCCCGAGATCATCGACGGCAGCTTCGGCATTGCAAAGCAGCTGCACAGACGTCTGGAAGAGCAGCAGCTTCTGAACCCCGGACCGGACGCGGGCAGCGTTTCGTTTCAGAACTCGCTGGACGAGCCGGAGATGCTGGAGCTGATGCAGGCGCTTTTCTCCTACGAGGACGAGACGCCGTAACGCGCTGGAAATTCAGAAAACCGAACATCAGCCGCTGGAAGGAAAAACAATCTTTCAGGCGGCTGACAATTTTTTTGCATACAAACATCGCGTTATAACCGGATACCGAAAATTTGTGCAACTTTTCCGTTTGCGTTTTTGCTTGAAAATCTGCTATAATAGAATTACGAAAAGTTGGATTTTGCGGGAAACGGAGGAAGCTATGTTTGCACCCGGGGATTATGTGATTTACAGTGTGGAGGGCGTCTGCCTCGTGGAAGAAGCGGGGCAGCTGAACGTGCCGGGGCTCGAGCGCGGCAGGAGCTACTACCGCCTGACGCCCTATTACCGCGGCGGCGTGATCTATACGCCCGTAGACGGCAAGGCGGCGATTCGCCCGGTGATGACAAAGCCGGCGCTGCAGGCGCTGTTACCGGAGCTGCCGGGGATGCCGGAGCTGGAAGACGTTCCGCAGGACCCCCGCCAGCTGGCAGGCTTTTACCGCGAGATTCTTGCGTCTCATGACTGCCGAAGGCTCCTGCAGCTGTGCAAGACGATGTTCCACAAGCAGCGTCAGCTTGCGCCGAAGCGCAAAACCGTCAGTTCGACCGAGCTTCGCAGCTGGAAAACCGCCGAGGAGATGCTTCATCAGGAGTTTGCCTTCGTCCTCGGCATGCAGCCAGCCGAGGTCAAAACCTATCTGGAAACAGCATTCGCCTCCTGAACATCCAAAAAGCCGCACGCAGGGTTTTTCTGCGTGCGGCTTGTCGTTTTTCTTCGATTATTTGCGGAGCTTTTCCAGAAGACCCCTGCGGCGCAGCGCCGGGGCGATTGCCGCGTAGAGAATGGGCGCGACGATCATGGCAAAGACGGCGTTGATTAAAGACGCGGGGAGCTTGCTGCCCATCGTGACGACGACGGCGTCGAGCGGATACCCGTGGACAAAGCGCTGGAAGATGTAGGTCTTGAGCATATAAAGTGCCACGTAGCTCAGAGCGCCGATGACGCTGCCCACGACGAGGCGGGCGTGCTTGCCCTTGCCGTCTTCCTTGCCGCCGAAGGCAATCCAGGCGCAGATCGCTGCCATCAGGAATTTGGACACAAACGTGATCAGGCAGTTGATCAGATCATAGCCGCCGAACAGCGCGTCATAGAGCATCGAGCCGAAGCCCGCGGCAAGACCGCCCAGCACGGGTCCAAACAGCATGCCGGAGAGCAGGCACATCGCGTTTGCAAAATGGACCTTCGAGCCCAGAAACGGGAAGCGGAAGAAGGTCACAACGCAGACAATCGCTGCCATCACCGCGACAAACACAATCTGATACGTGGAAAACTTTTTCTCTTTCATAGTCGGAAATCTCCCTCCTTGACTTTTTCGTTGCGTGCCGATATTATAGCATGGACTGGCATTTAAGAAATTGCCAAAACGATTCTGGTTTCCAGGGTCAGATTGCGAGGACGCCATGATACGAACCTACGAGCTATCCCACGAAAGCAAAACGCCGCTCTATGTCCAGCTATATGAGGCAATCCGCGCCGACATTCTCTCGGGGAGCCTGCCCGGCGGGGAGAAGCTGCCGTCGAAGCGGGCGCTGGCAGAGCATCTAAGCCTCAGCAAGATCACCGTCGAGACCGCCTATGCCCAGCTGCTGGACGAAGGGTATCTCACCTCACGCGAGCGCTCGGGCTATTTTGTAGCGCACATGCCGCTGCTTGCAAAGGCGCCCGCGCGATATGAGCCGGAGACGGCAAAAGCGCCGGAACCGGAACCGCAGCAGAACGCAGCGGCAGAGCTGTTTCCGTTTTCCGTGTGGGCAAAGCTGATGCGAAGCGTCATTCTGGACGAAGGACAATATCTGCTGCAGCCCGTGCCGAATGGGGGACTTCTGCCGCTGCGCCTGGCAATTGCGGAGGAGCTGGCGCGCCAGCGGGGGCTTGTGGTGCAGCCGGAGCAGATCGTCATCGGCGCGGGCACAGAGTATTTTTACGCGCTTCTGGCGCAGTTTCTCGGACGCGGGCAGCGCTTCGCGATCGAGGACCCCTGCCACCGGACGCTGGCGCAGGTCTACAGCCGAAGCGGCGCGGAGGTCATGCCGGTGCCGATGGACGAAAGCGGCATCCGCGTGGCAGAGCTGGAGGCAAGCGGCGCGCAGATTGTCCACGTGTCTCCGTCGCACCAGTACCCGACCGGAACCGTTATGCCGATTACCCGGCGGCAGGAGCTGCTGGCGTGGATGGGACGCGGCGAGGAGCGGTTTCTGATCGAGGACGACTACGACTCGGAGTTCCGCTTCTCGGGGCTTCCGATTCCGACGCTGCAGAGCCTCGATACCCGCGGCAGAGTCATCTATCTCAACACCTTCTCCAAAACCATCGCTCCCGCGCTTCGCATCAGCTACATGATTCTGCCGCAGGCGCTGCTTGCGCGGTGGAGAAGCACCATGGGCTTTTACAGCTGCGCCGTGCCGTCGTTCGAGCAGCTGACGCTGACAAGGTTTTTAGACGGCGGCTACTTTGAGCGCCATGTCTCGCGGATGAAAAAGCACTATAAGGCGCGGCTGCAGGGGCTGCTGGCGCTTCTGGCGCAGCCGGAAACGGCGCGGCTCTGCACGGCGCGGCAGGCAGTCGCGGGGCTTCATTTTCTGCTGGAGTTCCATACGAAAGAGCGCGGGCAGAGCCTGCGGGCGGCATTGGGTAACGCGGGGCTTTCTGCGCCGCTGCTGTCGGAATTTTACCTGCGCAAAAGCCCTGCGGAGGCGGAGCGCTGCGCCGTCGTGCAGTATTCCGGACTCACGGAGGCGGACTTTGCGGAAAGTCTGCAAAAGCTTTCGCAGCGCCTGACCCCGGAAGCATAAAACAGGCCACCCGGTCCGCACCGATTCCGGTGCGGACCGGTTTTTTCAAAAAGCGGAAAATTTTTCAGATTCCCCTTGACAGAGCGCCTGCAGGGTGCTATAACTATACCAACCTACCGAGTAAGTGGTATAAATGAAAGAAAGCCGGGACGCTTTATGACAAAGACGCTGTTCTGCGCCGCTCTGTATGAGCGATGTCGCGGCGGGCTGTGAACGATCCATTCCGATACTACCATAAAATACTTTGAATACTCGTCTTGAAAAGGAGATTTTGAATATGTCCAAGATTTATACTTCCGCTGACCAGCTGATTGGTAAAACCCCGCTTCTGGAGCTCACCCATATTGAAAAAGCACATGACCTCAAAGCAAAGATTCTGGCAAAGCTCGAATACTTCAACCCCGCCGGCTCTGTGAAAGACCGCATTGCCAAGGCAATGATCGACGACGCCGAGCAGAAGGGGCTCTTGAGAGAAGGCTCCGTGATCATTGAGCCGACCTCCGGCAACACCGGCATCGGTCTTGCCTCCGTCGCTGCCGCGCGCGGCTACCGCATCATCATCGTCATGCCCGAGACCATGTCCGTCGAGCGCCGCCAGCTGATGAAGGCATACGGCGCGGAGCTGGTCCTCACCGAGGGCGCGAAGGGCATGAAGGGCGCGATTGCCAGGGCAGACGAGCTGGCAAAGGAGATTCCGAACAGCTTCGTCCCCGGTCAGTTCGTGAACCCCGCGAACCCCAAGGCGCATTTTGAGACGACGGGTCCCGAGATCTGGGAAGATACCGACGGCAAGGTCGACTACTTTGTCGCGGGTGTCGGCACCGGCGGCACCATCACCGGCACGGGCGAATTCCTCAAGTCGAAGAATCCGGCTGTGAAGGTTGTCGCGGTCGAGCCGAAGACGTCTGCTGTGCTGTCGACCGGCGTGGCAGGACCGCATAAGATTCAGGGCATCGGCGCGGGCTTCGTCCCGGACGTGCTGGATACGAAGGTCTATGACGAAATTATTCCCGTCGACAACGACGATGCCTTCCAGACCGGCAAGGAATTCGGACGCCGCGAGGGCGTGCTGGTCGGTATTTCCTCCGGCGCTGCCGTCTGGGCGGCAATCGAGCTGGCAAAGCGCACGGAAAACGCAGGCAAAACCATCGTTGTGCTGCTGCCGGACACCGGCGACCGCTATCTGTCGACCCCGCTGTTTGCAGACTGAACCAGACAAAACAACACGCCAACCGGCGCGCGCAGGCAGTGCCTGCGC
>ERZ838577.76-NODE-76-length-152994-cov-6.360608_pt1 | contig 152994 bp, 171 predicted proteins | sample MGYA00519682_ERZ838577 | MGnify/ENA primary metagenome ERZ838577 (study PRJEB31850, sample SAMEA3708838) | human gut metagenome | biome: human gut; feature: human-associated habitat; material: faeces | place: China | collected 2014 ... | reverse complement strand
GTTCCCCGTCGTATAGAATCTTTCGTATCCGAAAAGCTATCCGGACTATTTGGCCACCACTCTTTTCTTCTCTTTGATACGGGCTTTTTTACCGGTCAGTTCGCGCAGGTAGTAAATACGCGCACGGCGAACGACACCCACTTTATTCACCTCGATACGGTCGATATGCGGCGAGTAAACCGGAAAAATACGTTCCACGCCAATACCGTCCGAAATTTTACGAATCGTGAACATCTTCGTAATACCGCTGCCCTTGATCTGAATGACCGTGCCGCGGAAACTCTGGAGACGTTCCTTGTTACCCTCGACAATCTTGTAGGTCACGGTAATCGTGTCGCCGCTTTTGAACGAGGGAACTTCCGGCTTCACCCACATCGAATCCTGGGCGATCTTGATTAAATTATCCATCTCTTTTCAATTAAATTTATAGTGGGAATATTGCGGGCCCCTACGTCCTCGCAAGAGATTCCTGCACTTTGGGAGGGCAAAGATAACGCTTTCCGTTGAAAAAACAATATTTTGCACCTGAAACCCGTGATATTTTCGAATTTTCAGGGAATTCCGGACGGACGATCCGTGCCGTCCGGCCGGAAAATACCGCTGCAATTCGTTAGCAGTTCAATGCGGCTCCCGCCTTGAACCACTTGATTTGCTGTTCGTTGTAAGTATGATTGGCTTCGAACGACTCGGACGTTCCGTCGCTGTGGCGCAGCGTAACGGTCATCCGGCTGCCCGGCGCAAACGTTTTCAGGCCGGTCACTTCGATCCGGTCGTCCTCGCGGATGCGGTCGTAATCGGCCGGATCGGCGAACGTCAGCGCCAGCATACCCTGTTTTTTCAGGTTCGTTTCATGGATTCGCGCGAACGACTTGACAAGCACGACCTTCACATTCAGGAAGCGCGGTTCGAGCGCGGCATGTTCGCGCGACGATCCCTCGCCGTAGTTCTCCTCGGCCACGACGATCGAACCGATCCCCTTCGCCTTATACTTTTTGGCCACAGACGACACGCCGTCGTAACTGCCGTCCAGCGTATTGAGCACCGAATTGGTCTGTCCGTTGAATTTATTGACAGCTCCCATCAGCAGGTTGTCCGAAATGTTTTCGAGGTGTCCCCGGAAGCGCAGCCACGGCCCCGCCATCGAGATATGGTCGGTCGTGCACTTGCCGGACGCCTTGATCAGCAGCCGCAAATCGGTAAAGTCATTCCCGTCCCACGCGGCAAAAGGCTCCAGCCGTTGCAGGCGATTCGAACCGGCGGCGATCGCCACCTCGCCGGAAGCGTGCGGATCGGGCGCGACGTACCCGTTGTCTTTCACGTCGAACCCGGAGGCGGGCAACTCGTCCCCTTTCGGTTCGTCGAGCATCACGGACTGTCCGGCAGCGTTTTGCAGCGTGTCCTTCATCGGATTGAACGTCAGGTCGCCGGCGATGGTCAGCGCCATCACCAGTTCGGGCGAAGCCACGAAAGCGTGCGTATTCGGATTGCCGTCGGCCCGCTTCGCAAAGTTTCGGTTGAACGACGTCACGATCGAGTTCGGACGCGTGTTGTCCAGCTCGTGCCGCGCCCACTGCCCGATGCACGGACCGCAAGCATTGGCCATCACGGTGCCGCCCGCCTCAAGCAGCGACTGCAAGATTCCGTCGCGTTCGGCCGTATAGCGCACCTGCTCCGAACCCGGATTGATCAGCAGCTTCGCTTTCGTCTCCAGCTTTTTGGCGGCCGCTTGACGCGCCACCGAAGCGGCGCGGCTCAGATCCTGGTACGAAGAGTTCGTACACGATCCGATCAAGCCGACTTCCATCCGCTGCGGGATCCCTTTTTCGCGCACCCAAGCGCCGAATTCGGAGATCGTATGCGCGGCATCGGGCGTAAAAGGCCCGTTGATATAGGGTTCCAACGACGACAGGTCGATTTCGATCACCCGGTCGTAATATTTTTCCGGCTCGGCGGCCGTTTCGGCGTCGGCGCGCAGCGAACCGGCTATGCCGTCGGCCAGCGCGGCCACTTCTTCGCGTCCGGTAGCGCGCAGGTAGCGCGCCATCGACTCGTCATAGGCGAACAGCGAAGTGGTGGCCCCCACCTCGGCGCCCATATTGCAGATCGTCGCCTTGCCGGTCGCAGACAGCGAAGCCGCCCCGTCGCCGAAATATTCCAGAATCGCATTGGTTCCGCCCTTGACGGTCAGTATCCCGGCCAGTTTCAGGATCACGTCTTTCGGCGAAGCCCAGCCGCTGAGCCGCCCGGTCAGTTTCACGCCGATGATCTTCGGCATTTTCAGCTCCCACGGCATCCCTGCCATCACGTCCACCGCATCGGCCCCGCCGACGCCGATAGCTACCATGCCGAGCCCGCCGGCGTTCGGCGTATGCGAATCCGTCCCGATCATCATGCCGCCCGGAAAAGCGTAGTTTTCCAACACGACCTGATGAATGATACCGGCCCCGGCTTTCCAGAAACCGAGCCCGTAGCGGTTGGCCACGCTTTTGAGAAAATCGTACACCTCGCGGTTCGAATCGTTGGCGGTAGACACATCGGAAGCGGCCCCCCGGTCGGCCTGAATCAGGTGGTCGCAGTGCACCGACGCCGGAACGGCCGAACGGTCGCGGCCGGCGTTCATAAACTGCAACAGCGCCATCTGCGCCGTGGCATCCTGCATCGCCACGCGATCCGGACGGAAATTCACGTAATCGACCCCTCTGCGGAACGCTTTCGCATCCGACGTATCGTACAGGTGCGCATAGAGGATTTTCTCCGCCAGCGTCAGCGACGTTCCTTTCACTTTCCGGGCCTGCTCCACCCTGGCGGCGAACGAGCCGTAAACTTTCCGAATCAACTCAATGTCAAATACCATTTTCTCTATATTTATTAAATTACCCTGCTTTTCGATACGGGCATAAAAACGCAAAACGGAAATTCTCCCGTTTTGCAAAGATAATCAATTTATCAAAAAGAGTCCCCGTTCCCGACGGATTTATCGGCTCTGCGGAACGGTCATTTCGCGATCTGCCCGGCCGTGTGCCTGAGTATCTCGGCCCGTTTCCGGTCGCGGGCTTCCGAAACGAAAGCGATCAGCCCATCCGGGTCGTCGCAACTGACGATGTAGGTATCCTCGTAAATATCCTCGATCAGCACCAGGTTGTTCCGCTCCGCCGCATAGACCTTGTACAGCGTCCACTCCCGGAAGCTGAAATAGTAGCCGTAATATCCCCAGAACCCGTAGCTGCCGAGCAACGGCCACAGCCGGCGGAATTCGCTGCGTTCGATCCGCCGGATCAGTTCGATATCCTCGATGTGAATCCGCGTCAGGTCGACGATGCAATGGATCTCGAGCGCCGCGTCGTCCAGCAGGATGTAGCGCGGAATGGACAGGATGTACAGCGTGATGATGCAGACGACGAAAAAGAGTCCCCAGGCCGGCAGGTAATCGCCTCCCAGGACGAAATGAAACCAAACGAACAGCCCGGCGAGAATCAGCAACAGGGCCGCCGTAATCCGCCGGCAGCGCCGGTCGTAGCGGTATTTATATTTTTTTTCCATCGGTACTTCCTCCCTAAGACGGCCGGCGATTATCCTTTCCCGGCCGCGTTTCTGCGTTCTTCCCTTTTTTTGTCGTTGCGCTCTTTCTCCCGTTCGGCCCGGCCGGCTACCATACATAGGAAAACGGCGAAAACGGCCGCAGCCACGCCGGATTCGACCAGCATCGACTGCATGTTTTTGCCGCTGTGGAACGCCCATGTTTCCGCCCCGTACGTAATCGCGAAAATCACGACGAAAAAAAGCGCGGCGTACAAAAGAAAATTCAGAACCACTTTCATAACGAATCACCTATTTCGGTCATCGATCCAATACGTTTTACGAACGTTTCCGGCGACGATCTTATTTTACATCACAATGTGAAAAAACGATTTTCCGACGAAAAAACTACGCCCCGAAATACTCTTTAAGATACGTATGGAAATTTTTCAGCGTTTCGTCCATCGACACGTACGATTTGCCGCCGGCGGCGTTACGGTGTCCCCCGCCGTCGAAATAACGGCGCGCGAACACGTTGACGTCCACGTCGCTGCCCCGCGAACGGAGCGACACCCGGATGCTGTGCTTCGTCTGGATAAACATCGCTGACATGCGGATACCCCGGATCGACAGCGGATAATTGACGAACCCCTCGCTGTCGCCCTGTATGAAGTTGAAGCGCCGCATCTCCTCCTCGGTCAGGGACACGTACGCCACGCCGTACCGATAGTCGGTCACCATCTTGTCGTTCAGCATGTACCCGAGCAGCCGCATCCGTCCCTCCGAAAAATTGTCGTACACGCTGCTGTTGACGTACGGCACGTTCACTCCGCGGTCGATCAGCACCGCTACGGCCCGGAACAGATCGGAAGTCAGGTTGCTGAAACTGAAATTGCCGGTATCGGTCATGATGCCGACATACAGCGCCTCGGCCATCGCCTGGTCGATCGCGTCGGTTCCGGCCAGCGCCTCGATCAGCTGATAGACGATATAGGAAGTCGAACAGGAGTGCGTATCGGAAAACTGCACCGTATAACCGTCCACCGGCGGATGCAGGTGATGGTCGATCAGTACGCGCTGGGCCGTCGTATTGGCCGTCGCCGTATCGGTCACCCGGTCGAGCCGGTTGATCTGATTGAAATCCATGCAAAAGATCACGTCCGCCTCGCCGATGAACTTCGCCATCTCCCCGTCCGCATCCTCCTTGAAAACTCCGATATACCCGATATCGGTCATCCATTCGAGAAAATAAGGGTACCGGTTCGGCGCGATGCAGCGCGTCGTATGCCCCAGACGTTCGAGGTACGCGCGCCACGCCAGCGCGGCGCCGATCGTATCGCCGTCCGGATTGGTATGTGAAAGAAGCGCCATTTTTTTGGGAGCGCCGCCCAATATCTCCCGCAGTTGATCCAGTTTCTGTTCCGTAATTACCATAAAAATTTTTCTTTTTTTAATCGAACGGCCCGTCCGTTCCTCCCGGAGCCGTAAATATCATCCCCCGTATCCTTCCTTCCGGCTGCGGTTCGCCCGCCGGCGTATAAGGCCCGCGCAGCAGGTCGTCCGCCTTCGACGTCGCGGCGGCCGGCGACCCGACTATGTCCGCCAGGGCGTACTGCAATACGAACTCGTCCGGATCGCCCAATTCGAGCATCTGATCCTGATTATCGTCGTCGTCCGCCGGATAATCGGGATCGAAACCGTCCGCGTAATCCGATTCGTAATCGCGGTTGAAAGCCCGGCCGGTAATCGGACGTAAAACGATCCCGTAAACGTTCGACCGGATCTCCGACGATCCTACGTTTTTTCCTTCCGTCGTCGTTCCCACCACCTTCACCGGCATATACGGCCGCAGGTTGTTGATCACCAACTCGCTCGACGAAGCCGTCCACGGACCGGTCAGCACATAAAGCCGGGAGAGATTCAGGTTGCAGCCGCCCACCTCGCCTTCCGGCAGGAACCGCAGCACCGTCTCGCCGTACAGCGCATGCAGGTCGTCGTTGAAACGTTCGATGCAGAAAACCTGTCCCAGCGCACTCTGCGGCGCGATCATGCTGCACAGCAACCGACAAGTATTGACGTAACCGCCGCCGTTATAACGAAGATCCAGCACCAGTTCATTGATATGCTGTCGTTTGAAATCGGCGAATACCGCTTTGAGTTGTTCGTCGTACCGCCCGTCCGACGCCCCGGCAGGCTCCGACAGGAATTCGTTGTATACGAGATAACCGATCCGCCGGGAACCGCGTACGATCAGCGTATCGGTCAGTACCGGAGAGACGTCCAGCGTTTCGGCGGCGTCCATCGAAACGGATTTCTCGTAAACGGTTTGATAAATTTCGAACCCGCCCTGCATCGTTTTTTCCATTCGCTCCACCCACAGCGTCACCGCTCCGCCCCGCCGCAGTACCGACGTGTTGTTCGACCCGATCGGTTTTCCGTCGACCAGACAGATCCAGTCCCCGCGCCGTATTCCGGCTCTATCGGCGGGCGATCCCTTCACCACGAACTGCACCCGGGCCGCCACATACGTTCTGGAATAGTCGGTATAATAGCACTTGTATTCGATCCCGTAAGTGGCGACCTTGCCCGAAACGGCCGTTTTCGACGTTCCGCTACGTTCCATAGACGAGTAAAAATAGTTATCCGTCCCGGTATGTTTCCCGTCGTTGTCGGTCGGACGCGAGGACAACAGTCCGGTGAAAAAGTTTTCGCACGACTGGTTGTAATCGGGAGTTATCGTCTTCGTATAATCGTTATAGAGGTACTGCCGGATCATCTGCGAATAGATCCAGCGGTTGGCGGCGGCATCCGTAGCAGGATCGGACGCTCCCCCTTCCGAAGGGCCTTTGGCACAGGATATCAGCACCAAACCCGCCAGCACGGCAAACCACCCTTTCAGTCCGTTCATAACTCCGGTTTTAATCCGACAATTCCGTCCCCGGACGCCGACCGCCCGAAGGCGGCCTGATCCGGCATTTTACAAAAATAGTAAATTATCGGCAGATCGTCGCAAAAAATCACTTTTCCTTTCGCCCGTAATAACGGCACCACGGAGTCAGGCCGCACTGATCGCATTTGGGTCTACGGGCCAGGCATACGTAACGCCCGTGCAGGATCAGCCAGTGGTGCGCGATCGGGAGCAATTCGGGGGGAATATGCGCCGTCAGCTGATGCTCGGTCTGCAACGGCGTTTTGGCCCCCGTGGTCAGCCCCAACCGGTCGGACACCCGGAACACGTGCGTGTCCACCGGCATCACGGCCTCGTTGAAAACGACGATCCCGATCACGTTGGCCGTCTTGCGCCCCACGCCCGGCAATCGCTGCAACTGATCGAGGTCGGACGGCACCTCTCCGCCGAACTCCGACACCAGCATCCGCGCCATGCCGGCCAGGTTTTTCGCCTTGTTGTTCGGATAAGAAATACTTTTGATATAAGGATAGATCTCCTCGGGCGTCGCTTCGGCCATGCGTTGCGGGGTCGGGAAACGCTCGAACAGCGCCGGAGTAGTCATGTTGACCCGCTTGTCGGTGCACTGCGCCGACAGGATGACCGCCACCAGCAATTGGTACGGGTCTTTGTAGCGCAATTCGCTCTCGGCGACGGGCATATTCTGCTGAAACCATTCCAGGATTCGGGCGTATCGTTCAGTCAGTCTCATGGCAAATCGATTTTAAATAGTTCGAAACCGGATAGATTATTCTATGACAATAACAAAGTTACAATATTTTTCCAAGGATCGGAACGAGGATCGCCGTAGCCAGCCCCATCAACCCGATGGCCAACCCGCTGATAGCCCCCTCGACGGCCCCCAATTCCATCGCGCGGGCCGTTCCGAGCGCATGAGCCGCCGCGCCCATCGCCAGTCCTTTGGCGATCCGGCTTTCGACGCCGACCCGACGGAGCACCCACGGCCCGACGATGCCGCCGAACACGCCGACCACGATTACCGCCACGGACGTCAGGGCCGGAATCCCGCCCGAGTTGGCCGACACCGACAGCGCGATCGCCGTCGTAACCGACTTCGGTTCGAGCGAAGCGACTACGGCAGGCTCGGCCCCCATCCAACGGGCGATCAACGCGACGCTGACGATCCCCACGGCGCTGCCGACCAGGATCGCCACGACGATCGAAATCACGTTCCCCCGGATGTTGTAAATCTGATCGTGCAGGATATACCCGAGCGCGACAACCGACAATCCCAGCAGAAAATCGATCACCTGCGTCTGCCGCATGTAATGCTCGTATTCGATCCCGCTCAGCCGCAAAAAGGCGATCAGCACGACGATCGAAACGAAAATCGGATGCAACAGCGCCCAGTTGACCTTGCGGCGCAACCACATCGCGCCGATGTAAACGCCGACGGTCAGCGTCAGCAGGAACACCTGCGAATCAGCGATCTCCTTTATCATCATCTTCTTTTTTAGACCGTTTTTTCGACTCCAGTTTCTGCTCCACCAGCCCGACCACCGCGATCACCAGCACCGTGCTGACCAACGAAGCCACGATGATGGCCAGCATGTAGCGGCTCAGCAACGTGTAGGACGTGATCAGTCCGACGCCGACCGGAATAAAGAACAACATCATGTTGTCGAGCAGGAACATCGACACTTTTTTCACATGCCCCGGACGCACCCACTTCAGCGACAGCGCACAGAAAAGCAGGATCATCCCGATCACGCTGCCCGGAACGAAATTCCCGATCAGGGCCGCGACGAAGCATCCCAGCAGATAAAACAACAAAATCAGAAATATACCGTACATTTTCAGGAACTAGTCTAAATAAAAATACAATACGCCGAAACCTTTCGGTCGATTTTCATCCGCCTTACCCATTCCATACCGTCCGACGGCCGGCACAGGCCGGACGCGACCCGTCACCCCCGCCGCAACGGGGTCAACTTCGCGAACCGCCGGAGCAGCGTTTTCCGTCCCGCTCCGTCGAACTCGACCGTAATTTTCACGTCGCCCGACCACTCCTCGACCTGCGTCACGCGTCCCGTTCCGAATTTGTCGTGCCGCACCAACATTCCGACCTCGAACTCGTCTCCCGCGCCGGCACTTTCCGCCGGACGGGGAGCGGACGGAATCCGCTGCTCCGGTTCGACCTGCGGGCGGCTGCCCACGCTGCGGAAACGGCTGTCGGGCACGACCGGCGACATCTCCCGGACAGAAGCCGCCGCATGTCGAAACCCTCCCTGCGCAGGACGTTCGGACGAACGTTCCCCGCGGGACTGCTCCCGGCCGGAATAATACGTCCGGGCGTTCCCCGTATAATCTTTGCGCCCGGCTTCCTGCTTCCGGTAACCGCCCCGGCCGCCGTATGCCGTCCGCACCGGAGCGTCGTTCCCTCCTTCCGGCGCCGACAGGTCGTCGGCGTCGAACTGGATGTCGAGAAACTTCGGGTCGATCTCGCCGAGAAAACGGCTGGGCCGGCAAAAAGTCATTTCGCCCCATTTAAAACGCGACTCGGCGAACGAGAGCACCGCTCCCCGTTTGGCCCGCGTCAACGCCACGTAAAACAGCCGGCGCTCCTCTTCGAGCCCCTCCTCGTTGCCGAGGCTCATCATGCTCGGGAACAAGTTCTCTTCCAGTCCCGCCACGTACACGTATTCGAACTCAAGCCCTTTGGCGCCATGCACCGTCATCATCGTCACTTTGTTGCGCTCTTCGGGCTTCTCGTTGTCCATATCGGTCAGCAGCGCAACGTTTTGCAGCCATTCGTCGAGCGTCACGCGCGCCTGCGCGTCGTCGCCCGATTCGGCCGCGATCCGCTTTTGTTCGTCGGTATAGGCCCTGACCGAGTTGATCAGCTCTTCGATATTTTCCAGCGCGCTGACCGCTTCCGGGGTCTGCTGCATTTTGTAGGTTCCGATAATTCCGGAACGGACGGCGATTTCCAAACCGAGCTCGTAAGCTTCGGCCGTGGCCCGCATACCGGACAACTCGCCGATCATCCCCGCAAAAGCGGTCACTTTTTTACCGGCGGCCCCCTTCATCTCCATATCGTCCGACGAAAGCGTGCTGACCGCTTCCCACAGGCTCAGATTCCGTTCCGCCGCGGCTGCCGCAATCCGGTTCACCGTCACGTCGCCGATCCCGCGCGCCGGGGTGTTGATTACCCGGCGGAACGCCTCGTCGTCTTTCGGGTTCACGACCAAGCGCACGTAAGCCAGCAAATCCTTGATCTCCTTGCGTTGGTAGAACGACACGCCGCCGTAGATTTTATAGGGAATGTTTCGCCCGCGGAGCGACTCCTCGAGCGAGCGCGACTGCGCATTGGTACGGTACAGAATCGCTATCTCGCTGTAAGAAAGATCCTTTTCTCGCACCGTCGAAGCGATGTCGCCGGCAATCAGGATCGCCTCCTCCTTATCGGTATAGGCCTTGATCACCTTGATTTTTTCACCCTGCTCGGCAGTCGAGAAGGAGCGTTTGCGGATCTGCTTCGTATTTTTTTCGATGATGCTGTTCGCCGCATCGACGATCGTCTGCGTCGAACGGTAATTCTGTTCGAGCTTGAAAATCCGCGCATCCGGAAAGTCGTTGCGGAACCGCAGGATGTTTTCGATCTTCGCTCCGCGAAACGAGTAGATGCTCTGCGCATCGTCGCCGACGACGCAGACGTTCGAATGCTGCTCGGCCAACCGCCTGATAATCACGTACTGCGCGAAATTGGTATCCTGATACTCGTCGACCAGAATGTAGCGGAACTGCGCCTGGTAGCGGGCCAGCACATCCGGAAAATCTTTGAACAGGATATTCGTATTGAGCAGCAGGTCGTCGAAATCCATCGCCCCGTTCTGCCTGCATTTCTGCACGTAGAGTTTATAAATATCGACGAACTGCGGTCGGCGGCGTTCCCGGTCTTCGGCCTGCAGCGAAGCGTTCGCCTCGTAAGCGCCCGGCGTGATCAGGTTGTTCTTCGCCAGCGAGATCCGGGCGGCGATATCGCCGGGCTTGTAAGTCTCGTCGCTGAGATTCATCTCGCGGATGATCTGCTTGACCAGGTTGCGGGCGTCCGACGCGTCGTAGATCGTGTAGGAAGAGGGATAGCCCAGCTTGTCGGCCTCGGCGCGCAGGATGCGCGAGAACAACGAGTGGAACGTTCCCATCCAAATCCGGCGAGTGGCCTGCGGCGACAGCAACTGCCCGATCCGTTCGCGCATCTCGGCCGCCGCTTTGTTCGTGAAAGTCAGCGCGAGGATCGTATCGGGGGCTACGCCCTGTTCGAGCATATAGGCGATGCGGCAGGTCAACACGCGGGTTTTGCCGGAACCGGCCCCGGCCACGATCAGCGACGGACACCGGAAGTTGACGACGGCCTCGCGCTGCGCATCGTTCAGTTTTTGGATATATTCAGACACAACGATCGACATTATTAACGCCGCAAAGGTAAGCATTAGAATCCGGAAATTTTCGCAAAAACGTCCCTTCGGAGAGCAAATCCCTCCGGCGGACGGCGCGCAAACGACCGCCGAAACGGATAACGGTCTGAAATTTGGCACAAGAGGGCATAAATTAAAAATTTTACAATAAATTTGCGTGTCAATCGTTTAAATCAATGCCCGAAACAGAGAACGGCATACGGATTATACGTAATTTTTCAAGATATGAGTGAAGTAATCAATATCAAGGAACTCAACGAGCGGATCGAGCGCGAAAGCGTCTTCGTCGATACGCTGAACCTGGAGATGAGCAAGGTGATCGTCGGCCAGAAACACCTGGTCGACACGTTGCTGATCGGCCTGCTGTCGAACGGCCACATCCTGTTGGAAGGCGTCCCGGGACTGGCCAAGACGCTGGCCATCACGACGCTGGCGCAGGCCGTGAACGCCCACTTCAGCCGCATCCAGTTCACCCCCGACCTGTTGCCGGCCGACCTGATCGGTACGCTGATATACAGCCAAAAGACCGAAGAGTTTTCGGTGAAGAAGGGGCCGATCTTCGCCAACTTCATCCTGGCCGACGAAATCAACCGCTCCCCGGCCAAAGTGCAGAGCGCGCTGCTCGAAGCGATGCAGGAGCGTCAGGTCACCATCGGGGACACGACCTACAAACTGCCGGAACCGTTCCTCGTACTGGCCACGCAGAACCCGCTCGAACAGGAAGGCACCTACCCGTTGCCCGAAGCGCAGGTCGACCGTTTCATGCTGAAAGCGCGGATCACCTATCCGAAGAAACAAGAAGAACGCGACATCATGCGACTGAACATGCTGGGCGGCGGGCTGCCCAAACCGAACCGGGTCATCGCGCCGGAAGACATTCTGAAAGCCCGCGAGGTGGTCAGCGACGTCTATATGGACGAAAAAATCGAGAAATACATCGTAGACATCATCTTCGCCACGCGCGAACCGTCGGAATACAACATGGCGCGGCTCGCTTCGCTGATCAGCTACGGCGGCTCGCCGCGCGCGAGCATTTCGCTGGCGAAGGCGGCCAAAAGCTACGCCTTCATCAAGCGGCGCGGCTACGTGATCCCCGAGGACGTGCGCGCCGTATGCCACGACGTGCTGCGGCACCGTATCGGACTGACCTACGAAGCTGAGGCCGAAAACGTCTCCACCGAAGAGATCGTCACCGAAATCCTCAACAACGTCGAAGTACCTTAGTCCGTAAACCGTCATGGAGAGCAGCAGCGATATTCTCAAACAGGTCCGCAGGATCGAGATCAAGACACGGGGGCTGAGCAACGATATCTTCGCCGGCAAATACCACAGCGCTTTCAAAGGGCGCGGTATGGCCTTCAGCGAAGTGCGCGAATACCGCGTGGGCGACGACGTCCGCGATATCGACTGGAACGTCACCGCCCGCAGCCGCCAGCCGCACATCAAGATCTACGAGGAAGAGCGCGAGCTGACGATGATGCTGTTGATCGACGTCAGCGGCTCGCGCATGTTCGGCACGACCGAAAAGCTCAAAAAAAACACGATCACCGAGATCGCCGCCGTGCTGGCCTTTTCCGCCGCGCAGAACAACGACAAGGTGGGCTGCATCTTCTTCAGCGACCGCGTCGAAAAGTTCATCCCGCCGAAAAAGGGCCGCGCGCACGTGTTGATGATCATCAAGGAGTTGATCAGCTTCATGCCCGAGAATAACGGCACGGACATTTCCGAAGGGCTGCGCTACCTGACCAATATCCTGAAAAAACGTTCGACGGCCTTCGTACTGTCCGACTTCATGGACACGGCCGACGGTCGCGCCCGGTTCGAAGACGCGCTGAAAATCGCCTCCGGCAAACACGACATGGTCGGAATCCGGGTCTACGACCGCCGCGAACAGCAGCTTCCGGATGTGGGAATCCTCGAACTGAAAGACGCCGAGACGGGCGAAAAAGTGTGGGTCGACACGGCTTCGCGCGCCGTCCGCGACGCCTACGCCCGTAACTGGGAACAAACCAGCGCGCTGATCGATTCGTCGTTGAAACGCTGCCGGGTCGACAACGTGGAGATCGCGACGGGAGAAGACTATGTCACGTCATTGATGAAACTCTTTAAACGCCGGTAACCGGCGCCAAGCTGACAAACCGTATGTTTTACGTTAAAAAAATATTCACCGTAGCTCTGCTGCTGATCGCAGGTTCGCTGTCCGCACAACCGAAAACGCCGTCCGTCGAGGCGCGGTTCTCGGCCGACTCGGTGTTGATCGGCGACCAGTTCCGGCTCGACATCGAGGTCGACAAGGACGTGATGGAGGTCGTCGAATTCCCCGTTTTCGACAGAAGACATCTGGGCGGCGATTCGACCGACATCGAAATACTCGCCGAAGGACCCGTCGATACGTTGAAAACCGACGGACGCCGGATTACGCTGAAAAAATCCTACCTGTTGACCTGTTTCGAGGAGGCCGACTACCGTATCGGAAAGTTCCCGGTGCTTTACATCAATAAAAACATAATCGACACGTTGTGGTCGAGGGATTCGCTGCGGATTTTCGTCAATACGCTGTCGGTCGACACGGCCACGCAGACGATCCACGACGTCAAGCTCCCGCTCGAAGTTCCCGTCCGGTTCGGCGAATACGGCGGCTACCTGCTGACGGGTCTGCTCGGGGCCGCGCTGATCACCCTGGTCGTCTTCCTGCTCGTCAAACGGTTCCGCGGCAAACGGCTGTCCGGCGGCAAACGCGTCCCGGCCGAACCGCCGCACGTAACGGCGATCCGGCAGCTCGAAAAACTGCACTCGCAGAAACTGTGGCAAAGCGGGAAACAAAAAGCCTATTACACCGGCATCACCGACATCCTGCGCGAATACCTGAGCACCCGTTACCCGGTCAAAGCGCTGGAAATGACTTCGCAAGAGATATTGGACAGGATGATCCGCGAATCCTTACCGGAGAAATCGATCAAGCGGCTCAAAGACATCCTGATCACCGCCGATTTCGTAAAATTCGCCAAATTCGCGCCGGATGCGGATCAGAACGAAACGGTCTACACGGACGCTTACTATTTCATCGAAGAGACCAAAGCGGTCGAGGTGGAACAGCCCGCCGCCGAGATCGAACCGATCAAAACCGAGGAAAAGAAGGAGGACGACGCATGATACGCCATACGATCATAACCTGTCTGCTGCTATTGGCGGCCGGGACGGCGGCGGGACAGAAGTACCCCGAACGCCGCGACATCCGTTCGGGCAACAAATTTTACGGGAAAGCGGAGTACTCCGAAGCCGAGATCTCCTACCGCAAAGCGCTGGAAAAACAGCCCGATTCCTACGAAGCGAACTTCAACCTGGCCGACGCGCTGTACAAACAGAAACGTTACGACGAAGCGGCCGGACTGAACGAACAACTGGCTGCCGACTCGGCCCGTCTGGACAACGCGGCTTCGGCCTATTTCAACCAGGGAAACGCCCTGTTCCAGCAGCGCAAACTGCAGGAAGCCCTCGAAGCGTACAAAAACTCGCTGCGGTTGAATCCGGCCGACATGGAAGCAAAGTTCAACTACGCCTACACAAAAAAACTGCTCGACAAAGACAAAAACGATCAGAACAAGAACGATCAAAACAAGGATCAGAACAAAGACCAGAACAAGGACAACCGGAACGACCAAAATAAAAACGATAAAAACGATCCGAACCAAGACCCGGATAAAGACCGAAACAAAGACAATCCGGATAATAATCAAAACGGCAACGATCCCGACAAACAGGATCAGCAGCCTCCGTCCGGCGGACAGCAACCGCCGCAGGGGGGCATGAGCCGCGAAGAAGCCGAGCGGATGCTCGACGCCGTCCAGGGCAGCGAGGACAAGACAAAGAAGAAAGTGGACGAAAAGAAGGCGGTGACCGTCGGAAACTCGGGAAAAAACTGGTAGGGCCGTCCGGTGAAAAAATCTGTTTAAATCAGCAATCGACGTGGTGGACATAACAAAATTCGCGAATCCCAAATTATTATGGCTGTTGCTGCTGCTGCTGCCAATGGTCGCCTATTACATCTACCGGATGCGGCAGGGGAAGGCTACGATGCGGATATCGACCGTAGCCGGCGTACGGCGGCTTCCGCACGGGCCCAAATACTACCTGCAGCACCTGCCGTTCGTTCTGAGATGCCTGGCGACGGCGCTGCTGATCGTGGCGCTGGCCCGCCCGCAAAGCACATCGAAAAACACCAGCAGCTCGACCGAGGGGATCGACATCGTGCTGGCGCTCGACATCTCCGGCAGTATGCTGGCAAGGGATTTCCAGCCCGACCGGATCTCGGCCGCGAAAGAGATGGCCGCCAATTTCATCATGGACCGTCCGAACGACCGGATCGGCCTGGTGGTATTCGCCGGCGAAAGCTTTACGCAGAGTCCGCTGACCACCGACAAAGCCTCGCTGGTCAATATCCTCGGCACCGTCAAAAGCGGCATCATCGAAGACGGCACGGCAATCGGCAACGGGCTCGGCACAGCGGTCAACCGGCTGCGCGAGAGCTCGGCCAAAAGCAAGGTGGTGATCCTGCTCACGGACGGCGTCAACAACAGCGGGCAGATCGCTCCGCTGACCGCGGCCGATATCGCCCAAACGCTCGGCATCCGTGTCTACACGATCGGCGTCGGTAGCGAAGGGACGGCTCCATACCCGGCGCTCGACATGTGGGGCAACATCAGCTACGTACCGATGAAAGTCGAGATCGACGAAAAAATGCTGACCCAAATCGCCGAAAAAACGGGCGGCAAATATTTCCGGGCGACCGACAACAACAAACTGCGCGACATCTACGAAGAGATCAACCAAATGGAAAAAAGCCGCGTGGAGGTGGAAAACGTCACCCGTTATTACGAACGGTTCGCCCTTTTCGCGCTGGCCGCGCTCGCGTTGCTGGTTTGCGAAATATTGATCCGTAAACTGTGGCTGCGCCAGATTCCGTAAAACCGTACGACTATGTTCAGATTTGCAACACCCGAATATTTCTACCTGCTGATCCTCGTCCCCGTGCTGATCGGCGTCTACTGGTACTCGGTACGCGTCCGGCGACGGGCGCTGGAACGCTTCGGCGACCCGGAAACCGTCCGGGGACTGATGCCGGAGGCCTCTCCGAAACGGGTACGCACCAAGTTCACGATCTTCGCGCTGGCGCTGGTCTTCATCGTCATCGGCTTGGCGCGACCGCAGTTCGGTTCCAAGCTGAAAGAGGTCACGCGCACGGGGATCGAAATGATGCTGGCGGTCGACGTATCGAACAGCATGTTGGCGCAGGATTTCGAACCGAACCGACTCGAACGCACCAAATTCGCGATCGACCGGCTGATCGAACAGCTTCATCAGGATAAAATCGGACTGATCGTATTCGCCGGCGATGCCTATATGCAGCTTCCGATCACCTCCGATTACGTCATCGCCCGCACGTTTGCGAACAACATCTCCCCTACCATGGTTTCGAGACAGGGAACGGCCATCGGCGCGGCCATCGACCTGGCATCCCAATCGTTTTCGTCGGGTAGCGACGGCAGCCGCGTCATCGTCATCATCTCGGACGGCGAGAACCACGAAGACGACGCCATTGCCGCAGCAAAGGCCGCCGCCGAAAAGGGGATCAAGATCTATACGATCGGCATCGGAAGTCCGGAAGGCGCCCCGATCCCGATCGACGGGAATTTCATCAAGGACGAAAAAGGAAACATGGTCGTATCGAAACTCGACGAAGCGACGCTCGAACAGATCGCCCTGTCGACCGGAGGCGCTTACATCCGCGCCACGAACCGCAGCCTCGGACTCGACGAAATCGTCAAGAAGATCAACGAAGTCGAGAAAAAACAACTATCGTCCAGCGTTTTCGAAGATTTCAACGAACAATACCAATACCTGATCGGAATCGGACTGCTGCTGCTACTGATCGAATTCGTCATGCTCGAACGGAAAAGCCGTATCCTGAGCCGTCTGAATATCTTCCGAAAACAATAAAGCCCTCCGAAAGCATTTTCCTTCCGGTACGGCCGATCCGTCCAAAGCCGGCAAAAATCTTTTCGAATTTTGCCGGCTTTGCAGTTTTCTCGTCTTCCAAGATCCGCTTCCCGGGCACTGTATCCGATTCAGAATATCGACATACCAAACAACCCGGACAAAAATGTATAAAATTACTTTTTAAGCGATTTTTTTCGCGGGCGCACATGAATCTCATGGAAAATCAAGTAAATTTGCAGAATATTCGATTTTATTCAGAAAACTAAACCCGACGACAGATGCCGGTACGCTACTTCAAATACGACCAACCTTTCGCGCTCGAAAACGGAGAGAAGCTTCCCGAGCTGACCATCGCCTACCACACGTTCGGGACGTTCAAAGGCAACAACGCGGTCTGGGTCTGCCACGCGCTGACGGCCAACTCGGACGTAGCCGACTGGTGGCCGCATACGGTCGAGCAGGGCCGGTTTCTCGACCCGAAGCGTTATTTCATCGTCTGCGCGAACATCATCGGCTCGCACTACGGATCGACCGGCCCGTTGAGCATCAATCCCGCGACCGGGAAGCCGTACTACGGCACATTCCCCTTCATCACGGTACGCGACATGGTCAACGCCCATTTTCTGCTGGCCGACCACCTCGGCATCGCATCGGCTCACGCCGTCGTCGGCAGTTCGATCGGCGGATTCCAGGCCCTCGAAATGGCGCTGACGCGACCGAACTTCGCCCGAAAACTGGTATTGATCGCAACGGCGGCCCGCAGCCAGCCGTGGGCCATCGCTTTCAACGAATCGCAGCGCATGGCCATCGAAACGGACGCCAGTTTCGGACAGGAAGACCCTGAAGCCGGGAAAAAGGGTATGCGGGTTTCCCGGTCGATCGGTCTGCTCAGCTACCGCGGTTCGTCGGCTTACAACGCCACGCAGCAGGAAAACGACAACCTGTACAAAATAGCCGGATTCCGGGCGACGACCTACCAGCAATACCAGGGTGACAAACTGTGCCGCCGTTTCGACGCCTACTCCTACTACCGCCTGACGCAGGCTTTCGACTCGCACAACGTCGGACGCTACCGCGGCGGCATCGAAAGCGCGCTCGGATCGGTCGCGAGCCCGACGATGGTCGTGGGAATTTCGTCGGACATGATCTTTCCCGTCTCGGAACAGGTCTTCCTGTACCGTCACATCCCGCAATGCCAGCTACGGCTGATCGACTCGCCGTTCGGCCACGACGGGTTCCTGGTCGAATACGACAAGCTGAACGCGCTGCTCAAACCGTTCATCGGTACGCCGACGGCCCGGTAACATCCCGTTATTTTCACCGGGAATGTTGCTTTTCGGCATTTTTTTTTCGATATTGCCGCAACCCGGATCAAATCGGAATACCTAAAATATTTAACCAAACTGATATGAAACTTTCTACTTTTTGCCGGATTCCGGCCCGCCGCATTGCGAAAACAGGCATCTGCACCCTCTCCGTACTACTGGGAACGGGGCCTTTCGTATCGGCGCAAACCGTTACGGACCGGTTCGCGCCGCTTCCGGCAGGCGCCGTCCGGCTGACCAATTTTCTCGAAAACGACATCCGGAACTCGATCGAACATTGGAACAAAGGCGAACTGCCCTACCGCGAATTCGTGGAATTTTTCCGTTCCCAGGCTGCGCCCCAATTCGCCCTCGGCGAAATGTGGGGCAAAGCGGTGCGCTCGGGCTGCATGTTTTACCGATACACCCAGGACCCGGAACTCAAAAGCATCCTGAAGGCGACGGTCGAAGACCTGCTTTCGGTGCAGAATCCCAACGGCAGCATCAGCTGTACGCCCGAAGAGCAGCAGCCCGGCGGGGAGAACGGCGACCTGTGGGAGCGCAAGTACGTCATGCTCGGACTGGATGAATACTATCGCTGGGTCGAACAGAACCCCGCCGTACTGGAGGCGTTGAAAAAACACGCCGACTGCCTCATCGCGCAAATAGGACACGCGCCCAAAACGGAAATCGTCGATCTGGGCTGGAGCGCCACCAACATCGGCCACGAAGCGTGCCACATCGAATCCAGCACGCTGCTGGAACCCTTCATGCGGCTGTACAACTGGACCGGCGAGCAACGGTACCTGGACTTCGCCTCGTACATCGTCGAATCGGGCGGAACCAAGCATTTCGATCTGATCCAGCAAGCCTGCGACAACACTCTCCCTTACAAGATGAGCGGCCATTACCCCAAGGCGTACGAAATGATGTCGATGTTCGAAGGGGTCGTAGAATACTACCGGGCAACGGGCGACGAGCGCTGCAAACAAGCATTCATGAACCTGTACGACAACATCCGGAAAAACGAAATCACCATCATCGGCAACGCCGGGGCCGATCAGCCCTACCACCCCTACGTCGCCGGGGAGGCGTGGGGCAACACCGCTTTCGAACAAACCAACCCCGACATCACCCGCATGATGGAGACCTGCGTGGGGGTAACCTGGCTGAAATTCTGCTCCCAGATCATGCGCCTGACCGGCGATCCCTCGCCCGTGGACGAGATCGAAAAATACGTCTATAACGGTCTGCTCGGGGCGATGAAACCTTCGGGCGACGGGTTCAGTTACGTGAATCTGCTGAACGGCAACAAGGTCGTCAATTACGGCTGGGGCTGGCATTTCGGCGATTTTTACGTCACCTGTTGCAACCTCAACGGTCCGATGGGACTGGCCTACATTCCGTACGTAGCCGTCATGGAAGACGATCGGGGGCCGATCGTCAATCTGTACAATGCGAGCGAAATCGACATGACGACGCCCCGTAAACGCCCGCTGAAACTCTCCCTCGAAACGGATTTCCCGCTGACCGGCAACGTGATCATCGAAGTCACGCCCGAAAAGAAAGAAGAATTCACCCTGAAATTGCGCATTCCTTCCTGGAGCGCGAATACCGTCGTCAAAGTGAACGGAAAGACGCAGGAAGTCGCGCCGGGTACCTACGCCGAATTGACGCGCAAATGGCAGGCCGGCGACCGCATCGAGGTCGCTTTCGACATGACCTGCCGCGTCATCGACGCGCCGCACGGCAGCAACCGCAAAGGAGATAATTTCCAGGCGGTCGTCTGGGGCCCGATCGTACTGGCCCGCGACCAGAACATCGATCCCGATTACGACAAGCCGGTACGAATAATCGCCGACAAAAACGGAATCGTCAAAATCAGAAAAGTGAACCCGACCCTGCCGACAACGCGGATCGAATTTGCGGTTCCGACCGCCGACGGCGAGATCCGGATGACCGACTACGCCTCGGTCAACGGATGGGAGGGAGCCAAAATATGCACCTGGCTGCCGGTAAAAACGGAATAGACGGCCGGATTCATCCAAAAAGCGGAGATACACGGACGAACGCGTTCATGTGTTTTCCAATCGAACGCACGATCCTCCCGGCAAGACGCTCCAGTCTGTCCGGACGACATACGGAAACGAATCAGGCGACGGGAAACTCTGAAATTCCGTCGCCTGATTCGTATTCATTCTGGAAATCTGACAATCCGAAAATTTCGCCGGGCGGCAGTCTGGCCTATGCTCCCGGACGCACTTCGTTCGTCAGTCTCCGCCCGTCCGAGAAATCGCGGACATTTTGCAGGGTCGTATGCGCAATGTTATCCAGCGCCTCACGGGTAAAAAAACCTTGGTGGGAGGTCACGATCACATTGTTGAACGACAACAGGCGCGCCAGCATATCGTCGCCCATGATCCGGTCGGAAGTATCCTCGTAAAAGTAAGCCGCTTCCTCCTCGTAAACGTCGAGACCGGCCGAACCGATCTTTTTCTTTTTCAGCCCCTCGATCAAAGCCTCCGTATGGATCAGTTGTCCCCGCCCCGTATTAATGAGCATCATCCCTTCTTTCATCTGATCGATGGCTTTTTCATTGATCATATACCGGGTCTGCTCGGTCAGGGGACAATGCAGCGAAATGATGTCCGATTGCCGGAACAACTGTTCGAGCGGCACGTACTCCACTCCTTCGTTCGCCGCGAACTCCCGGTCGGGATAAAGGTCGTACGCCAGTATATTCAACCCGAAACCCTTTAATATGCGGATCAACACCTTCGCTATTTGGCCCGTTCCGACGATTCCGGCCGTTTTTCCGTGCATATCGAACCCCAACAGGCCGTGCAATGAGAAATTACCGTCGCGCGTACGCCAGTAGGCGCGGTGGATCTTGCGGTTGAGCGCCAGCATCAACGCTACGGCATATTCGGCCACGGCATAAGGCGAATAGGCCGGCACGCGCACCACCGGAATGCGGTGCCTTGCCGCGGCATTCAAATCCACGTTGTTGAAACCCGCGCAACGCAATGCGATCAGCTTCACTCCCATGGCGGCAAGCCGGCCGATGGTTTCGGCATCGGCCGTATCGTTCACGAAAATACACACGACGTCGGTATCCTGCGCCAGAGCCACATTATTGAGATTCAAATGGCTCCGGTGGTAGTTGAACTCGAATCCGAAGGCGGCATTGGCCCGGTCGAACGAATCCCGGTCGTAAGGCTGTGTTCCAAAAAATGTTATTTTCATTTGTATTTTTTTAATGTATCGGTTTTTGACAAAACAGTCGTTCTACTTTTCACGGTTATGGTGAATCATAACAAATATCATGAAAATCTTCCGCGCAGCGCTTTAAATTTAACCGCATTTTCCACAATACCGCAGAATTACCCCATGTATCCAACGGCTGAAAGCCGACGGAGCAGATCCGAAGTATAAAACCGGCTGGTAAAACGGTCTATCCGTCACGGTCTGCCGTCGGCTTTATCAGTAAAACCGTGAAAAGCGGAGACGATCTTACCGCCCCTTGCGTCGAATGATTTCGGCCGGCATGTCCTTTTGAAAAAACGGGCCGCAAAAAACAAAATATCAAACGTTTCGACCGTTTTTTAGTATTTTGTTTATTTTTTTGGCAGGAAATATGGTGAAATTGCCGGGAAGAGGGTTACTTTTGTATTCATTTTGAAAAGACCGGAACCGGCGAAAGACGCATCCCGAAGCGGACGGGTCCGCAACCGGATTCGAAAAACAGTCATAAAACGATAAAACCGATGAAATATCCCGAATCAGTAAATATCCTTTTATTGGGCTCAGGGGGCCGTGAACATGCCTTTGCATGGAAAATCGCTCAAAGCAAGCGGCTGGCGCGGCTGTATATCGCTCCGGGGAACGCAGGCACCGCCGTATGCGGGACGAACGTGGACATCAATCCGGTCAATTTCGCGGCCGTCAAACAGTTCGTGCTGTCGAACAACATCAACATGGTCGTCGTCGGCCCGGAAGAACCGCTGGTAAAAGGGATTTACGATTTTTTCAAGGAAGACCATCAGATCAGCAACATCCCCGTGATCGGCCCGTCGACGGTCGGGGCGCGGCTCGAAGGGAGTAAGGATTTCGCCAAGGATTTCATGATCCGCCACCGTATTCCGACGGCCGCCTACCGTAGTTTCACGAAGAAAAACGCCGACGAAGCCAAAGCCTTTCTCGAAACGCTGAAAGCGCCTTACGTGCTGAAAGCCGACGGACTGGCCGCCGGAAAAGGAGTGCTGATCGTCGATTCGCTCGAAACAGCGAAAGCCGAGCTGGATACGATGCTCAACGGGCGTTTCGGGCACGCCGGCGACACGGTCGTGATCGAAGAGTTCCTGTCGGGAATCGAATGTTCGGTTTTCGTAGCCACCGACGGCAAGAATTTCAGCGTGCTGCCCGTCGCAAAAGATTACAAGCGGATCGGCGTCGGGGACACCGGCCCGAACACCGGCGGCATGGGGGCCGTATCGCCGGTTCCGTTCGCCGACGCAAAATTTATGGACAAGGTCGTATCGACCATCGTCGAACCGACCGTCAAAGGGCTCTCTGCCGATAAGATCGACTACAAAGGATTTATTTTCATCGGATTGATGAACGTGCAGGGCGATCCTTATGTGATCGAATACAACGTCCGCATGGGCGATCCCGAAACCGAAGCGGTGCTGCCGCGCATCGAATCGGACATCGTCGAACTGTTCCAGGGCATCGCTTACGGCGGACTCGACCAATACGAACTGAAAATCACCCCGGCGACCGCCGCCACAGTGGTCTGCGTATCCGGCGGCTACCCGGGTGACTATGCCAAAGGCATGGAAATCAAAGGACTCGGCAACACGGCAGACAGCATCGTCTTCCATGCGGGAACCACGGCCAAAGGCGGCAAAACGTTTACGGCAGGCGGGCGCGTGCTGGCCGTCACGTCGTTCGGCGACAACATTACGGACGCCGTCGGCAAATCCTACAAAACGATCGAAGGAATCGGCTACGAAGGGAAATACTACCGCACGGACATCGGAAAAGACCTGCTGTAACGGCAGGGGAAGGCCATGGGAGAGATCACCCGCCTGAACCTGAGTTGGACGCTGCTGTTCTTCGGACTGTTCCTGGGGCTTTTTTGGGGACGGTCGGAGTTGCTACCGACAGCGGCGGGCGGCGCCGATATGCCGCTGGGATCGTTGCTGAACCGGTTCTCCGCGACATATCCGATTGCGGCGAAAACGCTGGCTGCCGTACTGCTTTTCCTGAACAGCATCCTGTTGCTGCGGATCGTCTCCCGCAACATGATCCTGACCGACCGGAGCTACATGCCGATCATCGTCTACCTGCTCGTCGCTGCCGGTTGCGGTTTCGGCAGCTCGGCGCTCGGCGCCATAACCGTTTCGCTGCTGGCAGTCTGCTCGTTCGATCAGATGTTGGGTTCGTTCCGGAGAGCCGTCCAATACGGAAAGCTATTCAATGCGGCGCTGCTGGCCGGTCTTGCACCCCTGGTCTGGTCGCACGCCGTCGTTTATGCGTTTCTGCTGCCCGTTTCGTTGATCCTGTTCAAAAAAGGCGGCCGCGAATGGATCGTGGCATGGGTCGGCTTTTTGTTGCCGTGGGCGATCTGCTCGTACGTCTACTGGGGAATGGGGTATCCATTCGGCCACGTAACCGGCCTGCTCGCCGGGAACCTCGGGAACCTGCTTGCCGGCGGAGATTTCCCCGACGTCCTGCGCCATCCGGAACTGCCGGTCTTCTGGGGAATGTGCCTGACGACCGTCGTGCTTTCGCTGATCTCGTTTATCCGGCGCTCGGACACGATCCGCACACGGGCCTATAAATCCTACATCTACTTTCTGTGGATTCTGCTCTTCTCGGCGGTACCGTTTGCTTTTCCGGGCCGGTCGGTACAGGATTTCCCGATGATCGCCGTCCCTTTGGCAATCATCATCCCGCCCTATTTCATCCGCTACCGGGGCTGGATTCCCGGCCTGATCTATTTCGCGCTGATCGGCAGCATCGTTTTTTACAACCTCGCTCCGGCATTACTTCCCTGACCGTTTTTTCCGGCGATCCGCAACGGGACATATCACACGCAGCGCCCCGGCCTCGCAGGTAATATGCACCGGGAAGCGCGGCCCGGGCTGTCCGTCGATGTCGGTCGACTCCTCGCTGTACGAATACAACGTCACGTCGTCGCTCTTGAAATACACCACGCCCGGAGGGTAGCTGCCATTGTTGCGCTTGATGAAATGAAAAATCGTCCGGATCGTCTCGATCGGGCTGTCGCCCTTGATAACGATCACGTCGAGCAGGCCGTCGTCCGGCTCGGACAAGTAAGCGAAACGCATCTGCCCGGCGGTGCGTCCGTTGAATACGAAAAAGATCAGCGAAGAACCTTCGTAATTCCCGTGCGCCGACTCGATCGAAATATGCATTTTACGGAAATTCGGCAGTTCGCCCAGCCCGCCGAAATAGTAAGCCAGTTTCCCGAACGTGTTTTTCAGGATCGTCGGCGTTTTCTGCGAAACGTCGGTAAACAGCCCGCAACTAAACACGTTGACGAAGTATTCGTCGTTGGCGCGCCCCAGATCCATGGTTCTGATCTCCCCGTTCAGGATCCGGCGACAGGCTTTCGCCAGATCGGACGGCACTCCGAGCACATGGGCGAAATCGTTGGCCGTCCCGGTCGGAAGCACCGCCACCGGAACGTCGAGCCCGCGCCGCTTCATCACGTTCACCACGTAATTGACCGTTCCATCGCCGCCGGCGATCAGCGCGTGGTGATAGCTCTGATCGACCCCGTCGAACATGTCGGTCTCCTCGGTATCCCCGAAACAAAGCCGGTACGGCACGACCGTATAACCGTGCCCCTGGTAAATCTCGATGATGTGGTCGAGCCACTCCGAAATCACGGTTTCTCCGGACTTGGGATTATAAATGAATTTGACTTTCTGCATCTTTTTTCACGTTTCTGAACCATAATGATATCGTCATTGCCGGGTCGACGCCTGCCGGGCGATCATCGCCTCCATTCCGGGAGTAAGATAGGTCTGATAGTTCCCCCTATCGTCCGAATAGATCAGGTAAGCGTGCAACTCCGGATGCCCGGCCAGGAACTCCTTGCTTTTTTCGAGGCCGAGGATCATACAAACCGTGCCGTAAGCGTCGGCCAGCGTCGCGGTAGGCCCCACGACCGTTACCGACAGCAGGTTGCTGATGACCGGCTCGCCGGTTCGGGCATTGATCGTATGCACGATCTTACGGCCTTTGTCGTCGGTATAGAATTTCCGGTAATTGCCCGAAGTGGCGAGTCCCTGCCCGCTGAGTCCGATCACCGTCTCCAGGTCGGCCCCCGGCAGCACGTTCCCTTCGGCCGGACGGTCGATTCCGACGCGCCAGGGTTTCCCTTCGGCATTCGACCCCCGACAGAAAATCTCTCCCCCCACTTCGACGATATAATCCGTCAGACCGAGGCTGTCGAAATAGGCGGCGATATAGTCCGAAGTCGCTCCTTGCGCAATCGAATTCAGGTCGAGCTGCATCCGCGGATCTTCTTTCCGCAACCGGCCGCCATCGACCGCGATTTTCCGATACCCGACGAATCGCAACAGCGAATCGACGTTCGGCTGCTGCACGACCGAATCGCCTGCAAACCCGTAAGCCGCCGTAAGCGGTTTGACCGTGATGTCGTATGCGCCGTCCGTCTCGCGGCTCAGCCGCTCGGCTTCGGCGATGCAATCCGCAATGAACGCATCCACCGAATCGGTCTCGTTGCGGTTCAGGCGGCTGAGCCGCGAATCGGGATTGAACAGCGACATCGAATTGTCGATCTCACGCAACAGACTGTCCACCTGACCTTTCAAATCTACCGGCCGGTCGCTTTTTATCACGATATGATAAGTTCCCCCCTGTGCGAAACCGTCGATTACGGTTACCTGATTGTCTTTCTTCACTCCGCCGCATGCGGCCACAGCCAGCGCAACAATCCCGAGCAAACCAATTTTAAATTTCATTATCAGCGTTTTAACATTCGAACATCGCACAAATTTATTTATTTTCCACAATATACGAATTATTTTTTATTACTTTGCAGGACAAATCAAGGAAGGAAGACGGGGGTGCTGCAGAACCGGCGGCTGAGATCAAACCCCAACACCTGATACGGTTAATACCGTCGGAGGGAGTTTTTCCAAAGGATAGCGCATTCGCCGCCTCTCTTTCTGCAAATCGTTTTTCGTATGGAAATATTTCTGAACGGAGTGAAAACCCCGACGCAGGCGTCGACCCTTTCGGAACTAATCGCAGAACAGTCGATCGCTACCGCCGGGCTGGCCGTCGCCATCGGGCTCCGCGTAATCCGCCGCGACGAGTGGGACGCTACGCCGGTCGCCGACCAGGCCGAAATCACGCTGATCCGCGCCACACAGGGAGGATAGAACAATGGTTGCAGATATTTTCCCGGAATCCCCGATCCTGATCACGCTACCCCGTATTCTGAAAAACGAGGCGGAGACGCTGGCCGCACTGTGCGGCGCAGGAGTTTCCGTCATCCATATCCGCAAGCCGGAGGCGTCCGAACCGGAAATCGAAGAGTTGCTGAAAACGTTGCAGGCCCTCGGCGCGGACATGTCGCGGCTGACGATTCACTACAACGAACCGCTGGCCCGCAGATACGGGCTCGGAGGCGTGCACCTGCGCATCGAAGAACTGCTTGCCGGAGCCGGCGAAGGGCTGCGGCGGAGCTGTTCGGCGCACGGCTGGACGGAAGCGGAACGCGCGGCGACAGACGCGGACTACGTATTTCTGAGCCCGCTGTTCGATTCGATCTCGAAACCGGGCTACCGCAGCGCGATCGACCCGGCGGAAGCCGCCGAACGGTTACGGCGCCGCAAAGGGCGGATCGTCGCGCTCGGCGGGATCCGTCCGGCGAACATCGCACGGGTAAGGCGGATCGGATTCGACGGGGCCGCCGTACTCGGGGCCGCATGGAGCGCGGACGAAAAGGCTGTCGATACCGAACGCACCCTGAAAAATTACCATATCCTAAACCGCAAATGGAAAGCGGCCGGAGGAACGCTGCAACTGATCTCGGACGGCGACCTCTCCGTCGCCGCGCAATTCCTCGACGCGGGCGGACGCTGGATCCAACTGCGGATGAAAGACGCCTCCGCAGAGGTTATCGTCTGCCGGGGCAAAGAGATGCTCGCCCTGTGCCGGAAACGCCGGGCCGTGCTCGTCGTCAACGATGCGCCGCAACTGGCGGCCGCGATCGGCGCCGACGGCGTGCACCTCGGTCAAGCCGATATGCCGCCCATCGAAGCGAGGCGGATTATCGGCGACGGAGCGGTTATCGGTTCGACGGCCAACACCTTCGAACAGATCGCAGCGCGCAACGACGGCGAAACCGACTACGTCGGACTGGGACCCTTCCGTTTCACGACAACCAAGAAAAACCTGTCGCCGGTGCTCGGCGCGGAGGGTTACCGCACAATCCTCGGACGTATGCGGACGGAAAATATCCCCCTGCCGGTCGTGGCGATCGGCGGCATCGAACTGCCGGACATACCGCAGATCATGCGGACGGGGGTCGACGGGATCGCCCTCAGCGGAGCGATCGCCCGCGCGGACTCGCCCGCCACGACGACCGCGAATTTTCTGAACGCAATCCGGAACGCATGAACCGCAGGCCGGGCCGACAGATAACAGAACAATACGTTATTATAAAACAATGGAAAATTTAATTATCGGAAACAAAACGTTTCACTCGCGGCTCTTCGTCGGAACCGGGAAGTTTTCATCCGCGGAACTGATGGGCAAAGCCACCGCCGCCAGCGGCAGCGAACTGGTAACCGTCGCGCTGAAACGAGTAGAACTCGAAAACCCGCAGGACGACATGCTCAGTCACCTGCACCTGCCGGGAGTCAACCTGCTGCCGAACACATCGGGGGTACGCAATGCCAAAGAAGCGGTTTTCGCCGCGCAGATGGCGCGCGAAGCGCTCGGGACGAACTGGATCAAACTCGAAATCCATCCCGATCCTCGCTACCTGCTGCCCGACCCGATCGAAACGCTGGCCGCGGCCGAACAGCTCGTAAAAGACGGCTTCATCGTGATGCCGTACATCAACGCCGACCCGGTACTGTGCAAACGGCTCGAAGAGGTAGGCACGGCCTGCGTCATGCCTCTGGGCGCCCCGATCGGATCGAACCGGGGACTGAAAACCCGCGACCTGCTGAGAATCATCATCGAACAGAGCAACGTCCCGGTCGTCGTCGACGCCGGAATCGGCGCTCCGTCGCACGCCGCCGAAGCGATGGAGATGGGCGCGTCGGCCGTACTGGTCAACACCGCAATCGCCGTAGCGCAGGACCCGGTACAAATGGCCGTCGCTTTCAAAATGGCCGTCGAAGCCGGACGCATGGCATACGAGGCGCAGCTCGCGCCGCAAACGACCGCCGCATCGGCCACCAGCCCGTTAAACCCGTTTTTGGAAGGCATTAAAGGTTTGCAACAATGAGTTATTACGACATCATTCTCCAGTACGACTGGGAAACCACGCGGCGTAAGATCTACGCCTCGACCGAGGCCGACGTAGAACGCGCCCTGAGTCACGACCGCCCGTCGATGGACGACTTCGCGGCGCTCGTTTCCCCCGCGGCGGACAAATACCTGAACGAAATGGCCGCCAAAAGCTACCGCATCACCCGCCGCCGTTTCGGCAACACGATGCAACTGTACATCCCGCTCTACCTCGCGAATATTTGCCAGAACCACTGCGTTTACTGCGGTTTCAACTGCACGAACAAGATCCACCGCGCGATCCTCACGCCGGACGAAATCCACGCCGAATGCCAGGCCATCAAAAAAGATCCGTTCGAACACATCTTGCTGGTGACGGGCGAAGCGCCGCGCTCGTCGAGCGTACAATACATGGCCGATTCGATGGAGATCGTCAAACAGTATTTCCAGCAGATCTCGCTCGAAGTGCAGCCGCTCGAAACGGACGAATACCGGATGCTGATGGACCACGGCCTGCACTCGGTCTACGTCTATCAGGAGACCTACAACCGCGAACGCTATCCGGTCTACCACCTGCGCGGCCGCAAAGCCGACTACCGCTACCGGCTCGAAACGCCCGACCGGTTGTGCGAAGCCGGAGTGTACAAGGTCGGCGTCGGCAACCTGATCGGCCTCGAAGACTGGCGCACCGAAGCGTTCTTCACGGCATTGCACGTCCGTTACCTCGAAAACCGCTACTGGAGGCAAAAATATTCGATCGCCTTCCCGCGGCTGCGCCCTTATTTCGGCGAGGACGGGTTCAATCCCGAACACCCGACCACCGAACGCAACCTGCTGCAACTGATCTGCGCCTACCGGTTGCTGAGCGAAGACGTCGAACTGTCGATCTCGACGCGCGAAAGCGCCGCCTGCCGCGACACGGTGCTGCCGTTCGGCGTGACGGTCATCAGCGCCGGTTCGAAAACCACGCCGGGCGGTTATGCGCACCCGACGCAGGAGCTCGAACAGTGGGCCATCAACGACGATCGCACGCCGACCGAAGTGTTCGACGCGGTCCGGGCCAAAGGGTTCGAGCCGGTCTGGAAAGACTGGTCGGGCTTTATGCAGGAAGCCAATATTCCCGCTTAAAACACGAAAACGTAAACCGCAGCCGGAAACAGGGAGCCTTCGACAAACCGGCCTACCTGTTTCCGGTTGTTTTTAATAACAACAAATTATGCGTATTCTGATCCAGCGAGTACGACGCGCCTCGGTAACGATCGGGGAACAAACCCATTGCGCTATCGGCAACGGGCTGCTCGTCCTGGTCGGCATCGAAGAGGCCGACAACGACGAAGATATCGCGTGGCTGACCGGAAAATTGACAAAACTTCGTATATTTGCCGACGAATCCGGCGTGATGAACCGGTCGGCAGAGGAAACCGGGGCCGACATACTGATTGTCAGCCAGTTTACGCTGTATGCGCAGACCAAAAAAGGAAACCGGCCGTCGTACATACGGGCCGCGCGTCCCGAAACGGCGATCCCGCTGTACGAACGGTTCGTCGAATCGGTCGAACGGGCGATGGGACACCGGATCGAAACGGGAGTCTTCGGCGCCGACATGCAGGTGGAACTGGTCAACGACGGTCCGGTGACCATCTGGATCGACTCCAAAAACCGGGAATAAGTTAATACGCGAAAACTATGACTATCAAAGAGGCTCAGGAACTGATCGAAACCTGGACGGCGAAAAACAACGTCCGCAACAACGAACTGACCAACATGGCGCTGCTGACCGAAGAGATCGGCAAACTGACCCGCGTGATGGTGCGCCGTTTCAACGATCACGCCAATGAGCCGAATTTCCGGTACGAGGTTTCGGACGAGATCGGCGATATCCTGTGGGCGTTGGTGAACGTCGCCAACCAGACGGGCGTCGACCTGACCGTATCGCTGATCAACGCCCTCGAACGTAAAAGCAACCAGCAGAGCCACCTGTCCTCTCCGAAGAAAAAATAAATCCGTCGGTTACGCAACGGCGCGAAACTTCCTTTCTCAATTTTGAAACCGCCCGTTTTTCCGACAGTCTTTTATTAAATGACTGACAACATCCGCCGCATATCCGGCCAAACAGCATCATCCGTACACCGGCCGGCAAGCCCCGCGACAAACAATCACATTTCAACAATACACACCCTATTTTCAAAAAACGAACAGTCTTCGTATTAAAAACAATATTTTCTTAACTTTGAAAAGTGCATCCCCATTGGAAAATATTGATTACGAAAGCCTTTATACTATCGCTCGTCGCACTGGGCTGGACGGTCGCGCTGCAAGCACAGAACTTTCAGGTTCAAGCCGTTTCAGGAGAAAAGAAACTCAGCTATGCCTACATTTATCTCAACGGCAGGGTGTGCGGGATCGCCGATCAGGACGGCGCGTTCAATATTCCCCATAGCAAATTGCACATCGGCGATACGATTCCGGCAAGTTATGTCGGAGCCCGGCCCGCTTTCGCGGTCTACACAAAAGAATTGGCCGGCGAATCCGAATGTACGCTCGAATGCAGCCCGATTAGGCGTTGGACGCGGTCGAAGTAAGTTCCAAATTCAACATCTGGCGCTTTTTCAACAAAAACGTCCGGAAACGCATCCCGCCGGACTGATTGCCCCGGAGCGAACCGGCGGGCCGATGATTTTCGTATCTTTGCCGGTAAAATCATGCGGACATGACGACAAATCTCAGACAACTGTTCCTCGAACACGTCGGACAGACATCCGATAACCCGATGATGCTCGAAGTGGAGCGCGCCGAAGGAATCTACCTGTACGGGCGAGACGGGAAACGGTGGATCGACCTGATCTCCGGCGTCTCGGTCAGCGCCGTAGGGCACGGCAACCGGCAGGTAATCGACGCGATCTGCTCGCAGGCGCAGGACTACCTGCACCTGATGGTCTACGGCGAAGCGGTCGAATCGCCTCAGGTACGCTACGCACAGCGCATCGCATCGCTGCTGCCCGATCCGCTCGACACGGTTTATTTCGTCAATTCGGGCAGCGAAGCGGTCGAAGGGGCGTTGAAACTGGCCAAACGCTATACCGGACGAACCGAAATCATCTATTACAAGAACGCTTACCACGGCAGTACGCACGGCTCGCTCAGCGTGATGGGCGGAGAGGAGTACCGCAACGCATACCGCCCGCTACTGCCGGACACCCGGCAAATCCGGTTCAACGAACCCGCAGACCTGCGATACGTCACTCCGCGCACGGCCTGCGTCATCATCGAACCGGTACAGGGCGAAGGCGGTATTTTCCCGGCCGACCGGGACTACCTGCAGGCGCTACGCGACCGGTGCGACCAGACCGGAACGCTACTGATCTACGACGAAATCCAGACCGGACTCGGACGTACCGGCACCCTCTACTTTTTCCAGCAGTACGGCATCGTCCCGGACATCTTGTGCACGGCGAAAGCTTTCGGCGGCGGTATGCCGCTGGGCGCGTTCATCGCGTCGAATCGAATCATGTCGGTGCTGAAAACCAACCCGGTACTGGGCCACATCACCACGTTCGGCGGACACCCGGTCTGCTGCGCCGCCGGGCTCGCCGCCCTGGAATACATCCTGTCCGAACGACTGACGGAGCAGGCCGACGCAAAAGGAGCGTTGTACGAAAGCCTGCTCGCCGGACATCCGCTCGTCCGCGAAATCCGGCGGACGGGTCTGCTGCTGGGCGTCGAGTTCGGCGACAGCGAACTGACCGCGCGGATCGTGCTGCGGGCGATCGACCGGGGGCTGATGACCGAATGGTTCCTGTTTCACGACACGGCAATGCGGATCGCCCCGCCGCTGACAATCACCGACGCGGAGATCCGCGAATCCTGCGAGATTCTGCTGGAAGTGCTGAACGGAGCTGCCGAATAGCCTTTCCCGACGCTCCGTGCCGAAGCCGGGATATCCGTTGCAAACGGGCGGCGAACGCTCTCCGGCGGTTTTAAAACCGAATGGTTTGATATTCGCAAAAAAGTCTTAATTTTGCAAGGTTATGACTGATTTTTCCGAGCAAAACTAATCACTAAATAAACAAACTCAACAATGAAAAAAACGTTGAAAATAGTTGTTCTGGCCAAACAGGTTCCCGACACCCGCAACGTCGGCAAAGACGCCATGAAAGCCGACGGAACGGTGAATCGCGCAGCCTTGCCGGCCATTTTCAACCCGGAAGACCTCAACGCGCTCGAACAGGCCCTCGTCCTGAAGGACATGTTTCCCGGCAGCCGCGTCGACATCCTGACGATGGGCCCCGGACGGGCGGCGGAAATTATCCGCGAAGGCATGTTCCGCGGAGCCGACGGCGGCGTACTGCTGACCGACCGCAAATTCGCCGGATCGGACACGCTGGCCACTTCCTACGCTCTGTCCCGCGCCGCAGCCAAAATGAACCCGGACATCATCATCGCCGGCCGCCAGGCCATCGACGGCGACACCGCCCAGGTAGGCCCGCAGGTCGCCGAGAAGATGAACCTGCCGCAGGTGACCTACGCCGAAGAGATCGTCGGCGTAGAAGGCGACGAACTGGTGATCCGTCGCCGGCTCGAACACGGCGTCGAAACGGTAGCCTGCCGTATGCCGCTGGTAATGACGGTCAACGGCTCGGCCGCCGAATGCCGTCCGCGCCACGCCAAACTGGTGATGAAATACAAATATGCGATTACGCCGAGCGAATGCCAACAGGACGAAGTGGGCTGCTACGCCGACCTGCGCGCACAGCGCCCGTACCTGAATATTACCGAATGGAACGTAGCCGACGTCGATGCCGACGACCGGCAACTGGGCCTCTCCGGCTCTCCGACCAAGGTTAAAAAGATCGAGAACGTGGTGTTCGCCGCCAAGGAAGCCAAGAAGCTGACCGCTTCCGACCAGGACATCGACTCCCTGATGCAAGAACTGATCGCCAGTCATACCTTAGGATAACCCGAATCGTAAACTGATAAAACGCATATTGATGAACAACATATTTGTATATTGCGAAATCGAGGACGGCAAGGTGGCCGACGTGTCGCTGGAACTACTGACCAAAGGCCGCGTGCTGGCCGACACGCTCGGGTGCGAACTCGAAGCGCTGGCGCTGGGACACAACCTCGCCGGAATTGAAAAAGAACTGGCCGAATACGGCGCCGACAGGGTGCACGTTGCCGACTGCGAATGCCTCGCCCCGTACCGCACGCTGCCGCATGCCGCGGTCGTCTGCGGGATTTTCAAGGAAGAGCAACCGCAGATCGCGCTGTTCGGCGCCACGCCGGTCGGACGCGACCTCGGCCCGCGCGTATCGTCGACGCTGCACAGCGGTCTGACGGCCGACTGCACGAGCCTCGAAATCGGCTCGCACACCGACGTGAAAAGCGGCAAAGAGTATAAAGACCTGCTTTACCAGATCCGTCCTGCATTCGGCGGCAACATCATCGCGACGATCATCAATCCGGATCATCGTCCGCAGATGGCCACCGTCCGCGAAGGCGTGATGAAGAAAGAAAAGGCCAAAACGCCGGGTAAAGGCATCGTTAAAAAAGTCGATCCGAAGAAATACGTGAACGACGCGGATTTCGTCGTACGGATCATCGACCGGCAGATCGAAGAGCGCAAGATCAACATCAAGGGAGCCCCGGTGATCGTAGCCGGCGGTTACGGCATGGGATCGAAAGAGAATTTCGACTTGCTGTTCGAACTGGCCGACGTGCTGGGCGCCGAGGTAGGCGCTTCGCGCGCGGCGGTCGACGCGGGAATGGCCGAACACGGCCGGCAGGTCGGACAAACCGGCGTTACGGTGCGTCCGAAACTGTACATCGCCTGCGGTATCTCGGGCCAGATCCAGCATACGGCCGGTATGGATCAATCGTCGATGATCATCTCGATCAATACCGATCCGGACGCGCCGATCAACAAAATCGCGGATTACGCGATCACGGGCGACGTGACGGAAGTGATCCCGAAAATGATCAAATACTACAAACAGAACTCGAAATAACGCACGACGTGCCTAATTCACAATAAACGATGGCTAATTTCTTTTTAGACAATAAAGACCTCCAGTACCACATGAACCATCCGTTGATGAAGCGGATCGTGGAACTCAAGGAGAAAGGCTATGCCGACAAGGATTTATACGATTATGCGCCGACCGATTTCGAGGACGCGCAGGACAGCTACCGCCGCGTGATGGAGATCATCGGCGAGGTCTGCGGCGACGTGATCGCCCCGAACGCCGAAGGCGTCGACCACGAAGGCCCGAAGGTGGTGGACGACCATGTGGTCTATGCCCCGGGAACGGCCCGGAACATCGAGGCGCTGAACAAAGCCGGTCTGTTCGGCCTGACGCTGCCGCGCAAGTACGAAGGACTGAACTTTCCGCTGATCTACTTCGTGATGGCGAACGAAATGGTAGCCCGCGCCGACGCCGGATTCGAAAACATCTGGGGTTTGCAGGACTGCGCCGAAACGCTGAACGAGTTTGCTTCGGAAGAGATCAAAGCGAAATACCTGCCGCGCGTATCGCGGGGCGAAACCTGCGCGATGGATCTGACCGAGCCCGACGCCGGCAGCGACCTGCAGGCCGTAATGCTGAAGGCCCACTGGGACGAAGCGAAAGGGACTTGGTTGCTGAACGGCGTGAAACGGTTCATCACCAACGGCGACGGACACATCTCGCTGGTGCTGGCCCGTTCGGAAGAAGGAACGGCCGACGCGCGCGGACTGTCGATGTTCGTTTACGACCGCAACCACATGGCCGTAAAGGTGCGCCGCATCGAGAATAAACTCGGTATCAAAGGTTCGCCGACCTGCGAGCTGGTCTTCACGAACGCCCCGGCCGAACTGGTCGGCGACCGGAAGATGGGGCTGATCAAATACGTGATGTCGCTGATGAACGCAGCCCGTCTGGGCATCGGCGCGCAATCGACCGGCCTGTCGGAAGCCGCTTACCGCGAAGCGTTGAAATACGCCCGCGAACGTCAGCAGTTCGGCAAGGCGATCATCGAATTCCCGGCAATCCGCGAATTGCTGGCGAACATGAAGGCCAAACTGCAGGGATCGCGCGCGATGCTGTACGAGACGACCCGTTTCGTAGAGATCTACAAAGACCTCACCCACATCAGCCACGACCGCAAGCTCACGCCGGAAGAACGCGCCGAGATGAAAGCCTACACCCGGCTTGCGGACGCCTTCACGCCGATGCTGAAGCTGATGAGCAGCGAATACTGCAACTCGCTGGCCTACGATGCGATCCAGATTTTCGGCGGCTCGGGCTACATGAAAGACTACCCGATCGAGCGCATTTACCGCGACGCGCGTATCACGAACATTTACGAGGGCACTTCGCAGTTGCAGGTCGTTGCGGCGATCCGCCACGTCACCACGGGCACCTACCTCGCCCAGATCAAGGAATACGAGGCCCAGACCTACGAACAGAAACACCTGCACGAAAAGCTGGTCGCCCTGCGCGAACAGTACGAACAGAGCGTCCAAAAGGTCGTTTCGGCCGAGAACAACGAGTTTATCGACTTCCATGCCCGCCGCATGGTGGAGATGGCCGCGCACATCATCATCAGCTACCTGCTGATGCGCCAGGCCGGCGAAGTGGAAGACTACCGCAACTCCGCGGAACTCTACGTGAAATACGCAGAGGCTCAGAACAGCGCGGCGGCACGCTACATCGAAAGTTCGACGCTGGCCGATCTGGATCTGATCTCCGCCGTCAAGGAAGAGGAGCTCTGATTTCCATATCCCGTTTAACGGGCGGGGCCTCCGGGAATCGTGAAGATTTCCCGGAGGCCCCGCTTCTATTCAAACTTCACGGTCAGCGGCGTTCATTGTAAAGCGCGAGACGCGCTTTACACAGCCGTTCGATCAGTTCCTTCATTTTCTGCGTCCGTTCGACGTATCCGCCGATCTCGGCCCGGCACGGGTCGCACCGGAACAGGAAAAGCGCATCCCTGCGGTATACGTCCAGCCGGCTCAGCATCCGGCTGTTGGAGGTCTGTTCGGGATCGAGCAGCAGGTACAACTCGGGCGAGATCGTCCGCATACGCAGCAGCAGCGTCGTTAGCGTGTGCAGGTCGGTATCTGCGGCGTAATAAACGCCGTAGAGCGCATGCAGCAGCATTTCGGCCGCGCAGGCGGTCAGGAACGCCGTCTGCCGGAAATCCCCGGCTACAAGGCTCCGCCCGGCGGCCGCAAGGAATCCCCCGGCCTGCCCCGAAAACAACTCGTAACGGTCGAGCGCCGCGAAATAAAATTTCTCGTAATTGCAGGGATTCCGGACGACCGTTTCCCGGCTGTACAGCACCTTCCCTTCGGACAACGCCATGCGGTAAAACCATTTCATTTTGCCGGCGGCCTCGGCTGCCGAATACAGGTGCAGGTTGATAAAAGAGATCGCCCGACTCCTGGTAGGATATTTAAATTTGAGGTAACCGTGCAAGTCGAGCCATTCCATCGTGGGATGCATCGGGGTAACGACCAGCAGGTCGTAAGCCGCCATTTCGCTGAACGGCATCGCACCGGCCAGCGAGCCGAACAGAACGACCCGTTCGGGATCGACCGCCTGCCGGATCGCCCGGACGATCCGGCCGAGCTCGCCGGAATCGTAACTCGCAGCGACCGCAGGTTGTCCGACCGCTTGTTCGGTGGATTGTTCGTCCGCATCCCGGAATAAATTTTCCTGCAAAAAATCCTGTTTCTGTAAAAAATTCGGTATCGTTTCCATTTTTATCAATTTTAAAAGTTTAGGGAATAAAGGTTCCGGCTTTGCCGCGCACGGACTGCGGCGAAGCGAATCAAGTATTGACCGACAGGCATTTGTCAGATCAACAGATAAAAATGGAAACGGGATAACCTGTCACGGGGCGGATGCCCGGAGTTGGCCTTGCGGCTGGTCGGTACCGGAGTACAGACGGATAATGTTGTTCGCATAAATAAAAAATATGCGCAGCTGCGAACAACATTATCCCCATTTTCAGGTTCCAAAGTGTGCCATTCGCGGGTCGCTGAACCCCAACGGCTCTGCGCATACTTTGTTTAAGTATGTTGCACTCTGAAACCATTTCGTGAAAATGATTTTATATAATGTTGTTCGCAAGAGCAAAGGTACGAAATTTTAATTTCCGAGTATACAAACCGGCAGATAAAAACAGAATATGGGATAACCTGTCGCGGGGCGGACGCCCGGAGTTAGCCTTGCGGCTGGTCAGCGTCGAAACGCCGGCGATGAGTGTGTTTGTCATAAAAATATAGTGAAAGAAGACAGTGCAGGTGACAAACACACTCATCGTTTCCTCAAAGTCTGAATACCGTTCACGGAATTGCTCCCCAACGGCGCTGCACTGTCTAAATTATATTTAAACAGATTTGAGGCGAAAATAGATTTGTGTGTTTGTCACCGGCAAAGGTACGAAATTTTAATTCCCGAGTATACGAAACGGCAAATAAAAACGGAAACGGTCTTGCGACACCCGATATCGGAACGCTGGCAACGAGTGTATACCGGATAACTCAAAAGGCTGCAAGTGTCCCGGAGCCGGGTTTTGCAGGGGGACGATCACCCTCCGAAGCCGGGCGATCGGGAGGAAAATTCGTTGTTTGTAAATTAACAGAATCGTCCGTTGAAATTTGGCACGACGCTGCGAATCCGCTATCTTCGCCGTATTCAAACATTGTGATTATGCAAGACATCATAAACGGACGCTGCGGCTGGTGCGGAACCGACGAGCTGTATGTGAAATACCATGATCGGGAGTGGGGAAAATTGGTGACTGACGACAAGACGCTGTTCGAGTTTCTCGTGCTGGAGAGCGCCCAAGCCGGATTGAGCTGGATAACTATTCTCAGGAAGCGCGAGGGGTATCGCAAAGCCTTTTGCGATTTCGATGCCGAGCGGGTGGCGCAAATGACCGATGAAGACGTCGAACGGCTGATGCGATTCGACGGCATTGTGAGAAACCGTCTGAAAATCAAAGCGGCGATCACCAACGCAAGGCTGCTGCTCGCCATACAAAAGGAGTTCGGCAGTTTTTACGAATACACCCTGTCGTTCTTCCCTGACAGAAAACCGATTGTCAACACCTTCAGGTCGTTGAGCGAAATTCCGGTATCTTCTCCCGAATCCGACGCCATGAGCAAGGACATGAAAAAACGAGGATTCAAATTCTTCGGAACGACGATTTGTTACGCCCACTTGCAGGCTTCGGGGTTTATCAACGATCACCTGGAGGACTGCATTTGCCGAAAAGATCCGAAATTCCGGCACGCAACCGTATAACCGCATGAAAAACAAGCCGGGCGGGAAACAGGGCGCGCGGATTTCCCGGGTCTCCATGCTCCTCCCGGAAGCGGAAGACGGAAGCAATCCGCACGATCCCGTCCCTCGCGACCTCCTTTTTATCCCTTCCGGGAGATTATATGACTAAAATTATTAATTTTGCCGGTACTAACCGTTCATCTGTGTTTTATGAAAAAGATAGCTGTTCTGCTAACGATCTTGTCGCTGACCGCCGTCACGGGGCTCAGCGCCCAGAACTATAACTGGGCAATCGGCGTCCGCGGCGGCGTAACCGCCTCCGGCATCACCGTACGGCACAATTTCGACCCGGTCAACTCGATCGAAGGCATGCTCGACTTCGCACAGGGATTCAACGTGTACGCCCTCTACGAACGGAACGTGCCGGTAATCGCCAGCGGATTCAACTTCTATTACGGCGCCGGCGTCAACATCGGGTCGTGGGACCATCACGAAGGCAAATTCACGTTCGGGATCAACGGGATCGTCGGACTCGAATACAAAGTCGCTTCGATTCCTCTGGCATTCTCTTTGGATTATAAACCGAACCTGAACGTGATCGGAAAAACCGGATTCCACGCCGCCGATTTCGGGTTGGGCATCAAAGTCACCTTCTGATCGGGCCGTAACGCCCGGATACGACATCAAAACCAATAAACCTTAATCCATCAGGGTAATGAAAAAAATTTTATATCTCTTCGTGCTGTTGCTGCTCGCGTCCTGCACGGGCGGACAAAAAACCGAGCGACTGACCAGCCAAAACGATTCGCTGGCCGTAGCCGTCGCCCAGAAAGATTCCGTACTCAACGAAGTTTTCTCGTCGCTGAGCACCGTTACCGAGAATCTGAACGCAATCAAATCCCGGGAAAACATCATCAACGAAAATATCGACAAAGGCGAAATCCCGAAGGGAACCACCACGCAGATCAACGAGGACATCGAAGCGATCAACCAACTGCTGATCGCCAACCGGCAGACGATCGCCCGGTTGCAACAGTCGGCCGACCAGCTTAAAAAAGCGAACGTCAAAATCGGCAGTTTCGAGAAGTTGATCGCGCAGCTGAACGCCCAGATCGAATCGAAAGACCAGGAAATCAAAATTCTGAAACAAAATCTCGAAAACATGCACGTCCAGGTCGCCGAACTGACCGAGCAGGTTTCGGGACTCAATACGCAGGTCAGCGGACTGACCGCCGAAAAGACCTCGCTCGAAGGGGAGGTAAAAACCCAGAACAACATCCTGAATACCGGATATTACATCGTGGGATCGGAAAAGGAACTGCTCTCGAAAGAGATCGTCTACAAGAGCGGATTCATCGGCAGAACACTGAAGATCAACGAAAACAGAAGCCTTGACAGCTTCACCCAGGTCGATATCCGGAATTTCGACGACGTGAAAATCGGACACAAGAAAGCGACGCTCGTCAGTTCGCATCCGGCCGGGTCGTACGAATTCGTGATGAACGACAGCGGCGTGTTCGAATCGCTGGTCATCAAGGACAAAAGCAAATTCTGGGAGTATTCCAAAGTACTGGTCATCAGCTATAAGTAGTTGATCGCAACGGCGATGCTTTCGAATGCGCCGTCTTCGGAAGCGATTTCGGGAACGGCGGTCGGTTTTTCGGGGAAAAACGGATGCATTGTTTTGGAAAACCGGATTGATTTACTAACTTTGCATCCTCAATCGTAGAAATTTACTGATTTTTAACTATTTTTAAACAAAAAACATCATGAAAAAGGGGATTCATCCTGAGAATTATCGTTTGGTGGCATTCAAGGATATGTCGAATGATCATGTGTTTTTGTGCAGGTCCGCCGTTCAGACAAAAGAAACCATCGAAGTGAATGGCGAAACCTATCCCGTGTATAAGATGGAAATTTCCAACACGTCGCACCCGTTCTACACCGGTAAGATGAAGTTGGTTGACACCGCAGGACGCGTCGATAAGTTTATGAGCCGCTATCAAAAACATTACGATAAAAAAGCCGCCAACAAATAGCAGGCGCTTTGATCTCAACAACCGAAACGGGCACTTTTCGAAGCGCCCGTTTTCTTTTGGCGCGATTCGCGTTCCCGAAGTTCCGCGCCCCCCGAAGAACAAAAAAGCCGTTCCGGACGATTCCGGAACGGCTTCGTAATCCGTCGGCGGATCTATTTTCTCACGCTGAAAGCATAGACGCAGGTCTGCGTATAAGTCTCGCCCGGGCGCAACACGGCGGACGGAAAATTCTCGTGATTCGGCGCATCGGGAAAATTCTGGGTCTCGAGGGCTATCCCCGTGCGGAAATTGTGCCGGTCGCCTCGTTTGCCGATCTCCGTCCCGTCCATAAAATTCCCGCTGTAAAACTGCAGGCCGGGCTGATCGGTTTCGACCTTCATCACGATCCCCGTTGCGGGTTCGTACACTTCGGCGGCCACGCTCATTTCGTTCCCCTGCTTGTTCAGCACCCAGTTGTGATCGTATCCGCGAGCCAGTTTCATCGGTTCGAAATCGGCGTCGATCCGACTGCCGATCGGCTGCGCCACCCGGAAGTCAAGCGGCGTTCCGGCTACCGAATCGAGCGCGCCGGTCGGAATCAATCCCGCATCGGTCGGCGTAAACCGGTCGGCATGGATCGTTAGCACATGCGAATCGGTACTGGAAGCCGTGTTTCCATGCAGGTTGAAATAGTTGTGACTCGTCGGGTTGAGGATCGTCGGCGCATCGGTCATTGCCTGGTATTCGATCTTCAAGGCATTGTTTTTCTGCAACGTATAAGTGACGGCAATCGACAGATTACCCGGATACCCCTCTTCGCCGTCGGGAGACCGGTAGCTCATTTCGACGGCCTGTTCCCCCTGTTCGTTCTCGAACGGCCGCGCGATCCATACCTTGTTCCAGAAACCGTCGGCGCCGCCGTGCAGGTGGTTCTCCCCATCGTTCAGCGTCAACTGGTACGATTTCCCATCCAGGGTAAACCGTCCCTTACCGATCCGGTTGCCGTAACGGCCGACCACCGGGCCGCAAAACCGGTCGGGAGAGTCCAGGTAGTCGTGGATCGACTCGTATCCCCAGACGACGTCCTGGAAATCCCCTTTCGCATCGGGCACCCACAACGATACCACGCGCGCGCCGTAATTGGTGACCTGGACGACCATGCCGCTGTCGTTTCGCAGCGTGTAGAGCGACACGTCCGAGCCGTCCAACACCGTATCGAATGCCGAAACCTGCACCAGCGTCGGAGCCGTCCCGGTATGCTGCCCGCTTGTGCAGGCAAAAAAAGCGCCGAACGCCGCGATAAACAAGAACTGGATTTTTTTCATAATTCCTATATTTTATGATTCCTTCGATCCGAAAACCTTTATACAAAGGTAAAAAAACCTGGAAAAAAGCAATTCGCGCCGAAAGCTTTTATATCCCGAATCTCCGTTTCGCACCCGTTTTCGAACGGAATAGCTATCTTTGCCGCATAAAAATTCAAACGAAACGGTTATGTGGCTGACACTGGCATTTTTTTCATCGCTTTTTCTCGGTCTCGACGAGGTGGCGAAGAAAAGCGCGCTGAAAGACAACGCCGTTATTCCGGTGCTGGCGCTCAGCATTCTGCTGAGCGCCGCCCTGTTCCTGCCGTTGCAATTGGTGAGCGTTTTCTCTCCGGATACGCTGTTGGACACCGCCTTCTACATTCCCCCCGTATCCGCCGACGCGCACTGGGGGATTCTGCTGAAAGCGGCAATCGTGCTCGGATCGTGGATATTCGGTTTCTTTGCGACCAAGCACCTGCCGCTGACAATCTCGTCGTCGGTCAAGGCGAGCCGCCCGGTTTTCGTCGTACTCGGGGCGATCCTGATCTTCGGCGAGCGGCTCAATTTCAGCCAGTGGGCCGGCGTGATCGTCGTGCTGACGGCGCTGGTCGTTCTGTCGAACCTCGACAAACGCGACGGCCGGGACGACCGCGAACCGCCGCGCCGAAAAATGCTGTGGGTCTATTTCCTGATCGCCTCGACGTTGCTGGGCGCGGCGAGCGCGCTGTGGGACAAATTCCTGATCGTCCGTTACGACCGGCTGGCCATACAGGCCTACACCTGTTACTACCAGTCGCTGATGATGATCGTGATCGTGCTGCTGATGTGGTATCCGAAACGAAAACAAACCACGCCGTTGCAGTGGCGGTGGACGATCTTTCTGACCGGATTTCTGCTGACCGTATCGGATTTTTTGTACTTCTATGCGTTGAGCGATCCCGAGGCGCTGCTGTCGGTACTCTCGCCGATCCGCCGATCGGGCGTCGTATTCACGTTCGTCGTCGGAGCGATCCTGTTCCACGAACGGCAGATCAAGGTGAAAGCGGCGATTCTCGCCGTCGTACTGGCTGGCACCATGCTGCTCTATTTCGGATAAACCTTTCCCGAAAATACGAAAAGGCGGATCGACGATCCGCCTTTTCGTTATCTTGTTTTCGACCGTTTATTTCGCCTGACGTTTGCGTTCGGTCTCGTTCAGGACAATCTTGCGCAGCCGGATCGACTTCGGCGTCACTTCGACATATTCGTCTTCTTTGATGTATTCGAGCGCTTCCTCCAACGAGAAGATCACCGGCGGCGCGATCGACACCTTGTCGTCCGAACCGCTGGCGCGCATATTGGTCAGTTTTTTCGACTTGGTCAGGTTGATTACGATATCTTCCTGACGCGTGCTTTCGCCCACTACCTGTCCTGCGTAAATCTCGTCCTGCGGCGATACGAAAAACGTGCCGCGATCCTGTAGCTTGTTGATCGCATAGGCATAAGCCGTACCGGTCTCCATCGCGATCAGCGAACCGTTTTGGCGCATCTCCATATCCCCTTTATACGGTTCGAACCCTTTCAGCCGATGCGACATGACGGCTTCGCCGGCCGTAGCGGTCAGCAGGTTGCTGCGCAGCCCGATGATTCCGCGCGACGGAATTTCGAATACGATCCGCTGGCGGTCGTAAATCGAAGTCATGTCGAGCAGCGTCCCTTTGCGTTTGGTTACCAGCTCGATCGCCTTGCCCGAATACGCTTCCGGAATGTCGATCGTCAGTTCTTCGACCGGTTCGCACTTTTTCCCGTCGATCTCCTTGATAATCACTTTCGGCTGACCGACCTGCAATTCGTATCCTTCGCGGCGCATCGTTTCGATCAGCACCGACAGGTGCAGCACGCCGCGCCCGTACACGATAAAACTATCGGACGAAGCGCCCGGCACCACGCGCAACGCCAGGTTCTTTTCGAGTTCGCGGTCGAGACGCTCCTTGATGTGGCGCGACGTCACGTATTTTCCCTCCTTGCCGAAGAACGGCGAGTCGTTGATCGTAAACAACATGCTCATCGTCGGTTCGTCGATTGCGATCGGTTCCAGCGGCTCCGGATTTTCGAAATCGCAGATCGTATCGCCGATCTCGAACCCTTCGATGCCGACCAGCGCGCAAATCTCGCCGCATTCGACCCGCTCGACTTTGGTTTTGCTCAATCCGTCGAATACCATCAGATCCTTGATTCGGGTCTTGACCATCGTTTTACCGTCGCGTTTGGCCAGCGTGATCGGCATCCCCGACTTCAGCGTCCCGCGCGTCAACTTGCCGACGGCGATCCGGCCGACGTAAGGCGAATACTCCAGCGACGTGATCAGTAACTGCGGCGTACCCTCCTTTTGCTGCGGCGCCGGAATGTTGTCGATAATCGCATCGAGCAACGGGGTGATGTCCCCGGTGCGTTCTTTCCATACGTGCGACATCCAACCCTGTTTCGCACTACCGTAGATCGTCACGAAATCGAGCTGATCTTCGGTCGCGTTCAGCGTGAACATCAGGTCGAACACCTGCTCGTACACCTCTTCGGGACGGCAGTTCGGCTTGTCCACCTTATTAACCACGACGATCGGCTTTTTACCGAGCGACAGCGCCTTCTGCAACACGAAGCGCGTCTGCGGCATCGTCCCTTCGAAAGCGTCCACCAGCAGCAGCACGCCGTCGGCCATGTTCAGCACCCGCTCCACCTCGCCGCCGAAATCCGAGTGGCCCGGGGTATCGATAATGTTGATTTTTATTCCCTTATAATTCACCGACACGTTCTTCGACAGGATCGTAATCCCCCGCTCGCGTTCGAGGTCGTTATTATCGAGGATCAGTTCGCCGGTTTTTTCATTGTCACGGAAAAGGTTGCCCTGCAGGATCATTTTATCGACGAGCGTGGTTTTGCCGTGGTCGACGTGGGCAATAATCGCAATATTGCGTAAATTTTGCATAGAATGGATTTTTGTCGGGAGCAAAGGTACGAAATAAAATTTATCTTTGTATTATAATTCCGAGATACGCCGCAGGCGGAAAACGCCGGGGCGGCGCAGGACAAATCCACAGAACATGAAACAAGTGATCGAGGTTAAACGCAGGGAAGGGAAGCCTTCGCAGGTGGTCGTAGGCGACGTGATCAACTCGCTCGACAATTACCTGCCCGAAGGCAAACGGGTTATTATCATCACCGACGGGAATGTACACCGCCGTTACAAGGAGATCATCAACCGGTACGACTATTGTCTGATCGGCCTGGGGGAAACGATTAAGACCATGACGACGGTCAACAAACTCTACGCCGAATTGCTCGAACGGGGAGCCGACCGGACGACGTTCATCGTCGGCATCGGCGGCGGCATCGTTACCGATATCACCGGGTTCGTCGCGTCGACCTACATGCGCGGACTACGGTTCGGATTCGTCGCTACGACGCTGCTGGCCCAGGTGGACGCCAGCGTCGGGGGCAAAAACGGAGTCAACTACGAAGGATACAAAAATATGGTCGGCACGTTCAATCAGCCCGATTTCGTACTGTGCGACCTGTCGATGCTGCAAACGCTGCCCGACCGCGAGTTCCGGGCCGGGCTGGCCGAGATCATCAAAGCGGGCCTGATCGCCGACCGGGGCCTGTTCGAACTGTTCGAAAACCATCCGATCGACGCATTCCGCAACGACCAATCGCTGCTGAACGAAGCCATCACGCGGGCCATCCGCGTCAAAGCCGACGTCGTCGAACGCGACGAACGCGAAAGCGGCGAACGACGCAAGCTGAACCTCGGACATACGTTTGCCCACGCCATCGAAAAGTGCGGCAACGAATTCCTGCACGGCGAAGCGGTCGCGATCGGCACGGTCATGATCGCCCGCTTGTCGGCCCACTTGGGAACCGCGACGCAGGACGAAGCCGACCGCGTGCGGCGGGTATTCGAACGGATGGGCCTGCCGATTCGTACGGAGATCGACTTCAAACGGCTCGTCAAAGCGTTGAAGCACGACAAGAAAAAAGAGGCCGACTCGGTCAGCTTCGTTTTACTGCGCGGCATCGGCGACTGCGAAATCCGCCGGTTCACGTTCGACGAGATCGACCGGCTGCCGGATCCGGCGGCCGAATAATATCGACGAAAAGTCCCGAAACGAAAGCCTCCGGCACAGATACGTGCCGGAGGCTTTCGTTTCTCAATACCCCCGTTCGGGATAGTCCGCTATTTCGGAGCCTTCTTGTAAAGGTAGAATGCGATGAACGAATAGATGATGTTCGGGATCCAGACGGCGATTCCGGGCGGCAGCAATCCGCCCTTAGCAAACTCTTCGCCGAACTTGCTGAACAAGATGAACGAGAACGCCAGCACGATGCCGATGCCGATGTGAAGCCCGGTTCCTCCGCGCACTTTGCGCGACGACAGCGACACGCCGATGATCGTCAGGATAAATGTCGAGGCCGGAAAGGCGAACCGGTTGTGCCGTTCCACCTCGAAGCGGGCGATCATATCCGACCCCTTGGCCCTTTGCTGCTGGATAAAATGGCCGAGCGTTACGATATCCATTGTCTTGACCAGTTCTTCCACACGCCCCAGTTCGCTTGTATTCAGGTTTATAAGCGTATCGAGCGCCTGCGTGTTATTAAAAATCTCCTTGTCGTCCTCAAATTTCCGGTAGACGCTTTTCGGAGCGCTCCAACGCCCCGTTTCGGGATCGAACTTCGCATTCGCAGCCTCGAGCGAAGACACGATCGTCCCGTTCTCGTAAGTTTCGAGCACGAAGAACGCCGCAGTCCGGGTCTGCTCGGTATAGTCTCGGATATAAGCGAACGTGCCCGGCTCGATCTGCCGGTAAATATGCGGATCGTACTTCGCCCCCTTGATATTCTTGATGTAGTTCAATTCGAACTTCAGTCGCTCGCCGTTCGCCGCGGGAATCACCACCAGGTTCAGCACCAGGCTCAGCAGCGTGATCGCCCCGGCGCTGAGGATATAAGGCCACATCAGCCGCCGGAAACTGATCCCGGCCGACAAGATCGCGATGATCTCGGTCTGATAAGCCAATTTCGACGTGAAGAAAATAACCGCGATAAACGTGAACAGCCCACTGAACTGATTGATAAAGAACGGTATGAAATTCAGATAATACTGAAGGACGATTTTCGACAGCGGGGCCTTCAGTTCGATGAAGTCGTCGATCTTTTCGGCCGCGTCGAAGATCACGACCACGACGATGATCAGCGCAATGGCGAAAAAATAGGTCCCCAGGAACTTGCGGATGATGTAACGGTCTATGATTTTGATTCCGGGGAATTTCATATTCGTGATTCGTGCGCTGTTGCTATGCGTTTCAAACTGCGGTCAAAGTTAACGAAAATCCGGTATTTCAGGGCCGGTTCCCGCCTAAATTTACAATCGCTGCGACAGTTTAACGACCATTCCGGGTTTCCACGCCGAAAAAGTTCCGTCGAGGATGCGCCGGCGCGCTTCGTTCACCAGCCACAGGTAGAAGGCGAGGTTGTGCAGGCTCGCGATCTGCGCGGCCAGCATTTCGCCGGCGACGGTCAGGTGGCGCAGGTAAGCCTTCGTGTACGCCGTATCGGCGAAGCAGTTGCCCGCCGGATCGATCGGCGAAAAATCGTCGCGCCACTTCTGGTTGCGGATATTGATGATCCCCTCGCTGGTAAACAGCATCCCGTTGCGTCCGTTGCGCGTCGGCATCACGCAATCGAACATATCCACGCCGCGCTCGATCGCTTCGAGCAGGTTTACCGGCGTTCCGACTCCCATCAGGTAACGCGGCCGGTCGATCGGCAGGATTCCGTTCACCAGTTCGATCATTTCGTACATTACCGGCGCAGGCTCGCCGACGGCCAGTCCCCCGATCGCATACCCGTCGGCGTCGAACTGCTGCACGAATTCGGCGGAACGCGTCCGCAGATCCGGATAGGTACATCCCTGCACGATCGGAAAAAGCGACTGGCGGTAACCGTACTTCGGCCGCGTCGCGGCATACCGCTCGAAACAACGTTCGAGCCACCGGCAGGTCAGATTCAGCGATTTGGCCGCATAATCGTACGGAGCGTCCCCGGGAGGACATTCATCGAACGCCATCATGATATCGGCCCCGATACTCCGCTGCACGTCCATCACGCTCTCCGGCGTAAACAGGTGTTTCGACCCGTCGATGTGCGAACTGAAACGGCACCCTTCCTCGGTGATTTTGCGGCACTCGGCCAGCGAAAAGACCTGAAAACCGCCGCTATCGGTCAGTATCGGCCGCTCCCACCCGCAGAAACGGTGCAGGCCGCCGGCCCGTTCGAGGATTTCGGTGCCCGGCCGCAGGTACAGGTGATAGGTATTCCCCAAAATGATCTGCGCGCCCACCTCCTGCTGCAAGTCGCGGTGGAAAACGCCCTTGACGCTTCCGACCGTTCCTACGGGCATAAAAATCGGCGTTTCGATCGTCCCGTGACCGGTCGTGATTACCCCGGCGCGCGCCGCACTGTGCGGATCGGTATGTACGAGTTCAAAATTCATGAAGGGCAAAGGTAAATATTTTTTCGCGGATCGGGAAACCGTTTGGGTATTCCCCCAAAATCCCGTACATTTGTAAACCGTTTTCCGGGCCGGCGACGACCGCCGAGTGAAAACCGTCCGACAAACGACGTTCTGGCAACCGGGACAGAATCAACGAAATACGTTTAAACCGATCGCATCGTGGAATACTTGGATCTCCTGTATAACGACCTGACGGCAAAGGGTATCGTCCATCCTTACTGGGTCGTGGGACTGATAGGGGCCGCGCTCGTTTTTTTCTTCATCCAACTGCATTACTACCTGAGGCGCTACGGCCGGCTGCCGCGGTTCCGCAACAACCGGGGCATCCGTCAGGACATTCCCTCGCCGCCGGTTTCGGTCGTGGTCGTGGTACGCGGCAACTCCTTCTACTTCATCGAGCATACCTTGCCATTGTTGCTGGGACAGCAATACGACGAATTCGAAGTCGTCCTGGTCGATTGCAGCTACGACGACGAGATCGGGGAGATCCTGCGGGAAAAAAGCCTTGTCGTGCCGAACCTGCACGTAACCTGCATCCGGCAGCAGAGCCATCACGAACACAGCATCAAGCTGGCCCTGACGGTCGGGATCAAAGCGGCGCGTTACGAGCACCTGATATTCACGACGCAGGACAGTTACCCCGTTTCCGAGAAATGGCTGTCGCTGATGGCCAAAGGATTTATTTGCGGGGACGTGGTCATCGGTTACTGCGGCATCGAACCCAAAAAGGGCATGGCCAACCGGTGGATGCGTTGCAGTCGCCTGATGACCTCGGTGCGCTACCTGTCCGCCGCGACGCGGGGGAAAACCTTCCGTGGCACCGAGCACAACATCGGTTACACGAAAAGCCTCTATTTCGACAGCAGGGGGTTCAACCACTTGAATATGAATATCGGCGTCGACGACCTGTTTATCCAGAAAATCGTCCGCACGGACAACGTCAGCGTCGTGATGAATCCGAATGCGACCGTACGCCAGATCCAGTACGGAGGCCTCGGCTGGTGGTACGGCGTCAGCAAATATTTCGGGCACGCTTTTCGTTACTATCCGGCAAAGGCCCGAAGGGCAGTCCGCAACGAACTCTCCAGTCGGTTCCTGTTTTTCGCGACAACGGCGGCAGCGGCGGCGTTGCTGCCTGTCCGATGGATCGCGGTTCCATTGCTGCCCGCTCTGCTGAGGCTGCTGATCGTCGAACTGAAAATGCGCCGGATCGGACGGCGGCTCGGCGAAAAAAAATTTGGGGGAACTTACATCCTGTATGATTTCTGGGCCCCGCTGGGCGGCTTTTTGATGACGTTGAGCCGCCGGATACGGCCTAACAAAGCGATATGGCGATAGAAGATTACATAATTGCCACCGATCAGGAACTGATCGGGCGGGTGCAGGACGGGGATTCGACCGCTTTCGAACACCTGTTCAACCGTTACCGCGACTCGATCTACCAGCTCTACATGCAGCGCACCGGGGGTAACGTGGACGACACCAACGACCTACTGCAGGAGACGTTCGTCAAAGTATACCTGAATCTGCAGCGTTACAGCAGCCGTTTCACGTTCGGCCAATGGGTCTATACGATCGCACGGAATACGTTCATCGACTACACGCGGCGCCGGCGCGACGATACGGTGTCGATCGACTATGTCGGCGAAGGGATCGGCGTATCCGGCTCCCTCGGAGGCCCGACCCCCGAGGAGCACCTGATCACGCACCAGAGCCAGGTTCAGTTGGAAGGATTGCTGGCGAAAATGTCGCCGCGCTACCGCGAATTGATCGAACTCCGTTTCTTCCGTGAATTCTCTTACGAAGAGATCGCCGCAAAACTCTCGCTCCCGATGGGAACGGTCAAAACCCAGATACACCGGGCCCGCGAACAGTTGTGCCGATTCATCACCGAAAACAAAGAATAACTTTCGGAGATTCAATAAGCCCCATGATTTTGATTAACGCGGCCTCTCAATCATTATCCGTATTACTAAAAAAACGTTTCACAACGTTCTCGAAATAAAAGTCCGTGATTTGCGGATGTAACTTATCGGGAATGAAGACAGCATGTACCGTACGATCCGGCATCAATAAGCAATAATAAGGAACCCCCTTCCGGTCGACATCGGAAAATTTTTCAACATTGTAGAAAAGAAAACGATCTCTGCCAAAATTGGCAACTGCATCTTTAAATGAATGCATATCAGAATATTCCGAAATAACGACAGGAGTCACTTCAGATTCTTTAATCATTTAAAGTTTAATCAAAACCATTAGTCCGTCTTATCCGGATCCTTAAGTTTGTAAAACACCAATACTGGATTACTTTCTTCCTTCAAACCTGCCAACTGAGGATAGTCATCCGCACAATTCGAATATCCCATTAACAGATAATACGCCGGTACGACAGCGACAAACCGGTTATCGCAAATACTTTTACTCTGCAACAGATCCACATCTAACCAACTGATCCTAAACGGATTATTGACTTTGCTGTCCCGCGTCAAAGAATATACTTTTTGTGTCCGTTTGTCGAAAATACGCTCCTTGATCTCCCGGTTCTGCGTGAATATAAACAAAGCGAACGAGTCGTTCTCCAGAAACCTTCCGGAAAAAAAATTATTATGATCTATCAGATCCTCATACTCATCCCGACTTATTCCCGCATCCATATGGGTAACTCCGCCTATGGCCGATATATCCACGTGATAATACGGTTCAAGCGAACCGGTACCGACTTTGTAAACCGTATCGCTGAAAGCCGGCGTTAAAAAAACGTCTCCGTTTATCTTCTTCAATTCAGGAAGAAACGGAAAATTCGGACGCTCCCCATACATATTTCGCAGGCCTCCCGTCTCGATCCGGAAATCGCCGTCGGTAAAAATCATAAGATTCCCCTGCATATCCGCTTTTTTAAGCCCCGGATCATCCGCTCCGTAAGTAGTACAAACGACATGATCCTTGTCTATATACTCAAACTCGCTAAACCAGAAACTTACCTCTTTATGTTCCAGGAATCTGCCTTCCAGATCGAAAAACAATACTTTACTCCCAAAATTATCATAGATGGCTATCCGGCTCGAATCCGGAGTCAAGGTCGTGTAAGACGGTGAAATATACTCTCCCGGCCCACGGCCCTGCCTGTCGATAACCGCCTTGATTTTTCCGTCATAATCGAATATATAAACGCATTTCGAAAGCCTCTGATCCGACACGACAATCCGCTCCCGCGTAAACAATAAGTTATCCACCGCCCCGATCAGATGTTTTCCATCCGACTCCAACGGCAAAACGCGGATATCCTCGATGAATTTGGCGACCGGAAAAGGTTCCTGCGGTACAATCGTTACCGTTGTCAAATTTTCCCCCGTACCGTTTTCCTTGTCTGACGAATCCCGGCAACAAAGAAAAAAGCAGCAAAAGACAATTACGATCAGTTTCTTCATAATCACAATACAAGACAGAAGCGACTAGACGCTTCTCCGTTTATCACATTTAATCCACTGATAATCAAATTAGCAAGGCCAACTCGGAGTACAGGTAGAGCTACCAGGGTCACAATCAGTACCAAACCTTTCTTCGACTTAGTACGAAAAAACCAGAGCTATACGACTACAAGCTTTACAAATATAATAATATAAACGAAAAATAAGTATTTTAGACTAAAATACTATAAAAAGGAATTGTCCTAACGACTATTTTCAACGAATGGCGAAAGAAATTTCGTACTGTATAAGGGAGTGCAGATATTGTTACGTAAATCGCTATTTGGTCACAAAATAAACGCGTTAACGATAATAATGCTGCATAGTTGTGATGAAAAACACCATCTTGTCACAATAATTTGATACTGCATCCTGGTACTGCATTCTCAATGCCCGTATTCAAAGATAGTTCTTTCTTCGGACAACGTCAACTATTCGATTGATTTTACAAGATCTATTTTTATTTCCTCGTCGATCTCGCGGTACCGGCTGAATGCGCGACTTCCTTCCTTATGCCCGGAAAGAGATCCCACCAGATTGGGGTCTTTCACTTTTTTGTAAAGGTTCCCGATAAACGTGCGCCGGGCCATGTGAGAGGATGCTACATCGCATATCGGTACTTGCTTCTGCTCCTGCGTAACCGTATCCAAAATGGTGACTAATCTATTTATACCGGCGATAGACAGCATTTCTTTAATTGCATCATTGTATTTCTGGGATGATATGTAGGGAAATAGCTTATCCTCATCATTATCATCATACTTATCAAGTATCTCCCTGGCAATAGAATTAAGAGGCACGCGGATCACTTTCGCCCTGTCTTCTATGGTTTTGCGGGGGATGTACTCTATCGCTCCGTTTATCACATTGGATTTAGTTAATGCCATCAGATCGGATATCCTACACCCGATCAAACATTGAAACACGAAAATATCCCGCTGTCGGGCAAGGCTGGGCCTAAATGAAAAATCAAAATGATATAGCGCATTCCGTTCCTCGATAGTCAAATAAAAGGGGGTTCCATATGACGCGTTCTTCATTTCGAAATTCTCATAGGGGTAATTATTTGTGTAGCGCTTCGTTTTGCACCAGTGGAAGAATGTACGTAATTTGTTGTGTATCGAAGCAATGGTATTCCTCCCTCTTTGCTTCGGAGTTCTGGTTTCGGGGCAGGCTTCGTATATGTGTTTGTACGCCCGGATGCAGATCACCCCGCCCGATTCGTTGTGCGTGAAAAATGTATGTTCTTTAACCAGGAAATCTTCGAAATCCGCAAGTATTTTAGGCGTTACATCATCTAATGTTAGTTTATTCCTACTGTATAGTTCATACCGTTTTAGGGCCCGGTAAATTACCTTATGATTAGTAATAGTAACATCCGACATTTTGTGCGTCAGCAAATAATCGTCGAACGCATCGAAGAAGCCAATTTTAGCGTCTTCTTCATCGTCATCATTGTTTTGTTCGCCGTAAAACCTGTACTGAATCTTGGATATAAATTCCTTCGGATCGGGGGCCTTTCTGCAAGTTTTAAACTCCGACAGCGTTTCTTTGGCTGCGATCTCCCACTTATCCAAAGTGTCGTTATCCTCGTTGGCTTCGGGATTCGACGTAGTGACCTTTATGCGCTTTTTATTCTGATTCCACATCCTGACAAGACAGGAAACGCCGGTACTTTTCTTGTATTTCTTTCCTTTAAAAGAAACAAGAAGCGCAATCGGTGATCTGTCGCGGGCTTTATTGGTTAGGATGAAGGTTATCATATGTAGAATAAATATATGGGAAAATTAATACCTTCTCCTACCTTTCTTTGCTTTTATGGATTGCTTAGAATTATTTATTTGTTTTACAAAGTCATATTCGTGTGTGGAAGGAAGTTGGAATGAAAAGACAGTACCGTCATTTTTATGTGTGATCGCAAAATCCCCCAGGCTAATGATATCCATTCCTATAAGGACATCAAACCCTTTCAGTATTCCTTCTGATACTCTTAACGAAGGTATCCCGATATTATTAGGCAACAACAAGTTGACTAAATACATATTAGTTATGGCTTCTCCTTGGGGAGTATACACACGCCCCATACCAATAGGGCTTAAACCCAACTTATCGACGACCACTTTTGTAATCACAGAGTTGGTTGCGCCGGTATCCCATAATGCTTGAAATGTCTTAACCGGGGGATGTTCCCCGCCTCGCACCGGATCATACACCTTACAAATCCCACATCTGGTGATGAGTTTATTTAATCTGATTTTCTCTTCTCGTACTGTAAAAGCAGTCGGATCCATATTAGCGCACAAAAGCCACGCGGGACATGAAATGCTGCGCATACGCTTCATCGCCCGGTGTGCAAAGTTGAATGATAAAATTCCCTAATCCATACTTAGCTTCTGACTCAAAATAAGCTTCTGATTCATTATCATAAACCCCTACGACGGAATTATCCTTTATGACCAGATATTTCCCGTTGTACTTACCTACGAATTCCGTTTGATGATCAAGGTAATATTGAAATAATGCTTTTAAGTCAGCCATAAAACCGTCATTATTATGATTGCAAAATAAAATTAATTTTTCTCTTTGTGCAAATTTTCACTATCAAATTTAACGCCTGATATAGATCGTTTATTATACAACCATTAAAAGCCCCGGAAATTCCGAGGCTTTCTTTCTACCGTCGTGCGGTTTTTCGATCTTTGAGCAAGTCGATCAGTTCGACTATTGCTTCCATAAATTCCCTAAAAAAGACCTTGTCCGTTTTAAGGCGCTCCAATACGTCGGAGACTGTGAAGTCTGATTGCATAGGAGAACGGTTATGCAAAAGGCAAAAAGAAACGGTTTTGCCTGTCCCGCTGCATCACCACCCAAGGTGTGTCGGGCACATTAATGCACCGAGCGGGGGTACAAAACCGTTAAATAACTGCCTTATATGGATGAAAGGCAAAGATAATTACTAAAAACGTTTCAATTATTGCCATTAAAAGCCATTTTCAGGATCAACATCGGTATTGGATTTCATTTTACGCAAATCATTAGATAGTGCCGTATCAAAAATAGAAAGATCGCTATGTGTACACGATTTATCAATACGGCTTTTTAGACTATATCGCGCCTCTCTTTTTTGGGGAGTCCGTCGCATCCCCTTGTTGTTGCTTTAATTCTTCAATTTCGGCTTCCAGTCGCTTGATTCTTTGGTTAGCGTCATAAAGCATGGTTACGAGCATGTTGTTTGTCATTTCATCGTCATTTTTTAGGTTGATAGATTCTTTATCGCTAATTGGGGATTTAGGTTCGGTTTTCAACATGGGGCCTTCGCCGGTTTTTACCCATGTGATATTTACTCCCAATTTATCTGAAATTTTTTCATAGAAAGTTTCATTTGATTCGATCTTCCCATTTATTAGACCTGAAAAGTACGTGCTTTTATAACCCAAGAAATTAGCCATATCAGCCTTTTTAAAGATGTTTATATCTAAAAAAGCCTGTTTTAATGCCTTGTTAAGACGGTCTAATTCAGTCATATATAATTTTTATTTCAGAAAAAGAGAAAATATCTCACAAAATATTTTGTTAACATGAAATAATTTCAGATATTTGCATTAAGAAATAACCTGAGATGCAAAATTATTCAGCTTGTTTCTAAATGTAAATAGTAAAAGTATACAAATGAAATCACAAAACCAAACTGAAATCTCGCTTTCTTTTAATAAGGGCTTTCGTCTTTTGAATGATTACCAGAAAGCAGAATGCCAAAAGGACATCATGCTTGCTTTGAATATTACCACAAAACAGGGATTCGGGAAGCGCAGGAACGGCAAGGTGAAGCATGATATTATTGCTGCGAGAAAAATAGAACAGGCATTCGCAAAACACGGTATCCGACCACGTAATGTATGGGGTGAATAAAGTTTGATACCATGAAAACCGATTCGATACTAACCAAAAGAGAGGCCCAGGTAGCCGAGTTATGCGTCAAGGGGTATATCGGGAAAGAGATCGCCGATAAGCTCAATACCTCTTACCGTACTGTCGTGAACCACTTTCAGAACATTTACGACAAAACAGGTATCCGCCGGTCAACCAATGCTCTGGTGTCGTGGTGGTTTTGCGTGAACTTTTCGATTGATATTTCAGAGACGGCAAAGCAGATTATCGCGGGGGTATTCTTTCTGATGGTTCTTCCTCACGAGATTTTCATTCACGACACACAGCGGCGCTTTTCTCGTAACGGGCGGGTTATCGAACTGGTAGAAAAAGATTACGAACCGGAATTTATGCCTCAAATGTCGGCTGCATAATAAAGCAAAAAATGAAAGCAAGCATAAAAAAATACGACAAATATTTGGTACAGTCAAAAACTTTACCCATATTTGCTGTGCCAAGATCTGCAAAGTTTAATAGACAAGCAGAACATATATTTTATACCGCTGATAAGGCGGGCTTCCTGAGGTCGTACTTTGTACGTCACGTTTGCCAAAACACAAGGGGGCTCCGCTCTTTTTGTACCCATACATTAACTAACTTTTGTACCTCACAATGGCAAACGTGGACAAGAGTGGTATTTCAGCGCAAGGCGTTGATACTGCTGTACAGTCTGTACAACAGGCTGAATCTATCCTTAATCTCTCGAATCGGGAGATCGCAAAATCTTTTTGCAGAATTAAATCCTTTTCGTATCTTTGTAATGCGACAGAACCGTATTGCACGGTTTACAAAGTACATAAAAGCCTTTGGGCGTATCTCCGTTGCGCTTCTACTCCGTGTAGTGGCGGTTCTGTCGCAAGAATTGGGGGTGCGCCCTCTTTTTATGCAATTAACTGACTTGTGTTCAACAAAATGCGACAGAACAACACAAGCGGTAAGGCGAATAATAGTACCCTTACTGCACCTGTATCCGAATTACAGGACATCCTCAATCTCTCAAACCGGGAGATCGCAATCCGTTTACAATCACTCTCTTTGGACGACCTTGAAAAGCTCGCCCCGCTGCTTCGTGTACTTATGTATGTCGTTTTAACGCGAGAAAGCCATGCCACAGAAGAACATCCCGCAAACAGTAACTTTTAATCAGGTGATGGCCTACATCAATGAATTGGAGGTATCCAACCGGGTGCTTAGCGCTGAGAACAATAAGATGCGCCACTACTTTAATCTTGAATTGGTGGCCGACGTGCCGGTATCGGTCAAGACTGCGTCTGATATAATCGGTTGCCACGAGGCCACGATTAGATCGTACATAACCAGTGGATTGCTCAGATTGCACCCCGACAGTACGGACAAAGCGCTGAAGATAAGACTTGATTCGGTTCTCGCATTCAAAAAATCTAAAGTGGAGGAAGGATGAAAGCGGTACTATTCATTACGGCCATATTGTTCGCGGCGAACGAGTCGCGCGACATCTGGGTGAACCTGATCGGCATCGGACTGATGGCATTGCTTGTAGTTCTTTTTAACCACAAAAAACACACGACCATGAACGAAGATTTCAAAGTATCGGACAAAAGTAACGATCCGGATCTGAATACGCCCCGGATTGCACTTTCGAAGCTGGCCGTTTCGGGTGAAATGAGCGAAGACGTCCGCCAGGAAATTATCAACTACCTAAACGAATTATAGCCATGATAAAGCTAACAGCCGAAGATTATCGCCGTATGGCTTTCTTGGTTGAAGACAAGTCATACGATTTCAGCAGTGATTTCGAAACTACGATAGAGTATGACACCGACCGGTTCAACTCCGATCTTCAGGTTCATGCAATGTCTTACGACCATGACGGGGAAGCAAGGCTATTTATTACGTATGCACAATTAACAACCTCTATTCCAGAAGGCACAATAAATAATGACTTCGACAAAAACAGATTGCAGTACAATTTGGTTCATTAGGTTTTTGTAAGTTAAGGTTAATGATTCGCCCTGCGCCATCCGCGAGGCCCGCGCAGGTTATTTGAAAATTCAAACACGTAAATATTATGCTAACAGAATTAACATCGGATCAAAAAAGGATCATGCTTGAAACGCGTGATGAATGGATTAATCTATTCTTTGATAATGTCAGGAATAAACGAGGTATAGACAAGCCTGCTTTCGAAGAAGGGATCAAATGGCTTTACAACGATTTGCTGGAAAAGCCTACTCCGAAGATTATTTATTGTGATGGGTGGCTGAGCTGTTTATTAGCCATCGCGATTTTAAAGAATAAAAACCTGATTAAAAAATCATGGGATTCGGTCGGGGATTCGGTCGGGGATTCGGTCTGGTATTCGGTCAGGGCTTCGGTCAGGGATTCGGTCGGGGATTCGGTCAGGGATTCGATCGGGGATTCGGTCAGGGATTCGGTCAGGGATTCGGTCAATGAATATTCATCTTATATTGATTTATCGAATTATGGATGGGTCTCATTTTATGACTTTTTCGAAAAGATAAATCTGTTGGATAATTTCAATTTCAAGCAATATAAAAAGCTTATCAGATCTAATGTTTTCAATGCTTATGAATATGAAAGCTACGTATTCGCAATTCAGCCTCCAGTGTATATAGAGACTAATTTAGCCGGAAGACTTCATTCCACAACACAGGCTGCCGTCCAGTTCAGGGATGGATCGGAATATTATTTCATCAACGGCCGTTCTATTCCGGCATGGATTGTCAATGACAAAAGTTCCATCACGAAAGAGCGGTTTATGAAGGAAACGGATGCCGATATTAAAGGAGCTATTTATGAATCCATTGGACAGCAAGGTATGCTGGATCTACTCGGAGCGAAAGTAGTTGATCGGCGGGAAATCGTCCATGCTAACGGAGATAGGGAGGTTGTCGAACTTCTTAAAACGGATGATTTGTTTAAAGAAATCGATAACCAGCCTTTCGCATGGGTCTCGATGTGCTGTCCGAGTACGGGCACTCATTATCTGCAAGGTGTAGAACCGCACCATACGAACGCGATAGAAGCCATTGCATCCCTTTCGCCATTTAACGCTAAAGATTATTCATTCAATTTCAGAGCATAAATTATGGAAAACATCAGATTTCATCAGGGCGATGTGATCGGGGCTTCGATAGATGCGATCCCGGCATCCGCAATCATGGTTAAAAACCGTCCTTTAGCAATCAGCGACCGCACGAAGCATGCGCACGTGTTGACCGGTAACGTAGAACGCTACGAGGTTGACAAAAGGGTCATTTATAAAGTCAACGAGGAATCGATACTTCAGCATGTATCATTGTTATCTATGGACGATGAGTCTTATCGGTCGCCGATAGATCGGAAATGGGAAGATCATAAGCCGATCAGATTGTCCCCTGGCATATACGAGTTCTGGATACAGCAGACATACAATCCTTACACTCAATTGATGGAGGATGTGAAGGACTAACAAATAAAAAGCGGGTGGCGAAATTGGTAGACGCACATAAACAGGTGGGCTGATAGTGGTCGGGGCAACACAGTTGCCGGAGGACGCTCCTCGGAAAGCAGCCGTGCGGGTTCGAATCCCGCCCCGCTGACAAAGAAGATAAAAGGCTTCGGATATTCGAGTTTTAACGAAATATTTTTTTTGAAACCATACAGTATAGGCAGTCACCGAAGACGTTCGGATAAGTGACAAGCAATGATGCGGGGAGTGCGCCCTTGAGTATGTACAACAAAACAGGGCCAACACAAACAAAGCTGACAGATACCTTTTCTCGCAGGTAAGTTTCAAAGCTGTCGCCGGGGCAGAATCGGCCCTATACGCAAAAGCAATGGCATAAGCGAGTAAGATGCCGATAAAATGATTAAAAATTATGGGACTAAATGAAGGAAGCAATGCAACGTACATTGGAATCAGCGAAGGAAAAATTTCGCTGCGAGTAAAAGAGGGCACGCCGGGGGCGGTTCAGGTCGTAGGCAAAGAGAGTGGGAAGATCAGTTGGGTTAAGTATTACCGATCCATTACGGGATACCTTACCGGTCTGGTTAATAAGCAGGATAAGTTCAACGACAAAATGTACAACTGGCACCTGACAATCGTAGATGGTAACGATACTTATATCATGCAAGTCAGAGAGCAAAGCGGTTATGGACGTTCGCTGATGAAGTCGCTACCGAATGTGGATTTTAATCAAAAGATCACTTTTTCGCCCTATCTGAAGGTCGTGGAAGATAAAAAGCGAGGAACGCTTTACCTCCAGCAGCGCGGAGAGAATGTGGATTGGTATTTCACACGAGAAAATCCGCACGGACTTCCTGAATTGGAGAAACGGATTGACGGTCGGGGAAATATCACCTATGACGATTCGGCGGTGCTCAATTTTTTCCTGAACTATGTAGATAATGAGATACTGCCCCGGATCGAAGCGGCAAACCGGAAGCGTCTCGGTGAACTTCCAACTGAGGAGCCTATAACTGAAGAGGATGATCCCACCGCATGGATGGAGCAGGAACACGCCCGACAAGTTGCTTCTGTCCGTGCCGAACATAAATCGTCCGGCAATCAATCTTCAGATATGAATCCTTATCAGCGGCCGCCACGTTCGATAGCTACGTTTTCCGACGGTACGCCGATTCCGAATCCTGACGATCTTCCATTTTAAACAATTTGACTATGGGACGCTTATTCCATAACCCGTCAGCGAAGCAGATTACTTTTTGCGACGAACGCTTTTACGAAACGAAGGAAGGTAATTTTTATCCTTCCGTAACTACGGTATTGGATCTTTATCCTAAAGGTAAAGAGTTTAACGAATGGCTGAAGCGTAACGGTCAGGATGCGGATGTGATCGTGATGTCCGCTGCAGATAGCGGCTCTAAGGTACATGAGGCTATCGATAAGTTGCAGCAGGGCGTAGAGGTATTCTGGGACGATAGCATATATACGCTGCGGGAGTGGCAAATGATTAACCGGTTTATCGATTTTTACAAAAGGTTTCGCCCGGAGATTATCAGTTCGGAATTTACCCTGGTATGCGATAAATACGGCATTGCCGGGACGGTGGATATGGTTTGTAGGTTGCTCGGTAAGTTATGGTTGATCGACTTTAAAACATCCAACTACATCCACAGCACACATCACATCCAGGCAGCCACTTACACCACCATGTTTAACGAAATCAACAAGGGTAGATACCAGCCTATCCAAAAGACGGGTATCCTGCATCTAAATGCCAAAACCCGTACGGAAGGATCAAAAGGAAAGATTCAGGGTATAGGTTGGCAACTGATCCCGGTGGCAAATTGCCCGAAACATTTTGCATCGTTCCGTCATGTACGGGCTATTTGGGACTTGGAGAATCCGAATCCGAAGCCTAAAAATCTGGTATACCCCGACCGTTTAAAACTTTCTGACTATGGACACCTTGCAACGGCTTCTATCTGAGGCTGCAGAGTACCAACGGTACGCAGAACAAAAATGCCCTTCAGATCCATCGGAGATCAACGAGCGCATCAGAACCCTTCAGGTATATGTCGCCCGCACCGGACAAATGCTGGCAGAAGCGAAGCTCCTGCTCAATCGCAAAAAGAGTTCGGAAATAGCGGAAACCGTAGTAAAAATAGCTAAAGAAGGATATCTGTCCGCCAAAGCGCAAAATGCTATCGTAGACAGTATAGCTGCAGAAGAAAAGTATTTGGTAGACTGGCTCGACAGGTTGAATGCGGCCTGTACGCATCAGGTAGACCACACCCGCTCGCTGCTCGCATATGAGCGTGAACAGATGAGATTATTACGCACCGGTTATTAAACACATAAGATCATGGAGCACAACAAAGGCAATCCCTGCAGTGAGTTCGAACGGCTACTGAAGGAAGAAAAAGATTCGTCAACTTGATAGCGCGGGCAAGCATTGCACCGCAAAACTCAAAGAACAATCCGGATTCAGATACTCAGATATGAAGAAGGCAAAATATTAAGCATTGAAATACTTGTGATCCTACATGGACGGTTTTATTCGATTAAATAGAAAGTTCTTCACGAATGTTTATTGGTCGCAGCAACGCACCTTTAGTCTGTCGGAAGCGTGGCTCGATTTGATTCAGATGGCACGATTTGACGCGGAACCAGCAACGAAAGAACTACCTAACGGTCGCTTGATAACTATTAAACGAGGCGAAATACACGCGGGTTTGCGATTCTTATCCGATCGTTGGGGCTGGAGTGTCGAAAAGACGCAGCGATACATCAATAAGCATATTAAAAAACACGAAATCGAACGCCGAACCGAACACGGAGAAAGTATTATAAGTCTCTGTAATTACGAGTATTACAATCCGATGGAAGGCACTCTACCGAACACTATTTCAGACACTATGTCAGACACTACCCCGTACACTGCCCGAACACCGACCCGTACGAATAATAAGAAAGATAAAGAATATATACACCCCCCTTACCCCCCATCCGGGGGGACGGCGGGTGCCGGTGCAGCGGAGCCGGGGCGAAGCCCTGATATATCTTCTGAATCTTTTACGGATACGGCGGGCCGGGCGGCGGCGGACGGCAGGCAGGGCGCTCCTTTATGGCGGGGCGATTTCACGGTTTACCAAGCCGAAGCAAAGTCAGCGCTGGAGCAACTGAAAACCGACCAAGAATTCATAGCGGAGCAGCAGCGGTTTTACCCCGGTGTTGACATAGGCATGAGTATGGAAAAGGCGTACTGTAACTTTTGGGGAATACCCGATGGTTGGGAGCACAAGAAACATCAAAGATCTCGTACAATCAACTGGAAGAGTACTTACAGAAACGCTTTATCTCTGAAATCCAATCAAGTAGCAGCAGACACCGCTTTACATCAGGAGCCTCGTCCAGTTAAACCAATCAGACTATTATGACCGACGAAATGAACATACCGCAGGCCGAAAAGCTGGAACAAGCCGTAATCGGCGCATTGCTTCTGGAGCCGGGCTACCTGCCGGAAGTCGTGACGGTGCTTACGCCGGATAGCTTCTTCAACCCCTTCAATGCGAAAGTGTACGACATTATCCGCACCATGTACGACAGCGGCGAGCAGATCGACTTATTCACAGTATCCCAGCGATGCAAACGGGATAAGAAGCTTTCCGGGGAAAACGTCGTACCGGTACTTGCGGACTACACGACGCTGGTTGGTTCGGGAGCGGGCGTCGTGGCCCATGCGAGAATAGTGTATGAGAAACATTTATCCCGTCAGATGATTTCCGTTGCCACGAAAGTGCTGGGCGAGATACAGGGTAACGGGGATATAGTCGAGATCATCGACGAGTTTAACGCCGGAATGGATCGCATTTCGATGGCGATTACCGGAGGACGCGGAGCGCAGCACATCGGTGAGTGGCTAAAGGCATCGCTTCGGGATGCAGAGCGCCGTCAGACATTGGCTCAAAGCGGTTGTACGCCAGGGGTGCCTACCGGACTTGCGAGACTCGATGAACTGACTACCGGATGGCACGGCGGGGAGTTGATCGTGCTGGCAGCTCGGCCCAGTGTAGGTAAAACGGCTTTTATGTTACATAGTGCGCGTGCCGCTGCACAAGCGGGTTATGCGCCTTGCATCTATTCGCTCGAAATGAGCGGTACTTCTATTGCCGACCGGCTGTTGCTTTCGGAATGCAATGTCGATCCGGAGGTGTACCGTTCGGGGCGGATGGATACCGATGACTGGAAGGAAGTTGAACGCGCGACCGGTTTGCTCGGCAAGCTTCCGATCTACATAGACGACAAGCCGGTAGTTTCCATGCGCTATATCCGGTCGCACGCCAAAGTGATGAAAAAGCGGGATAAATGCGGGATTATCTTTATCGACTACCTGCAGTTAGCTGATACGGCTACCGACCAGCGTAACCGTAACCGGGAGCAGGAGGTCGCACAAGCGAGCCGACAGGCAAAAATTATCGCCAAAGAACTCGACGTCCCGGTCGTACTGCTTTCCCAATTGTCTCGCAAATGCGATGATCGAAGTGGGGTCAATAAAATGCCGATGCTTTCCGATCTACGGGAGTCTGGTGCTATTGAGCAGGATGCCGATGTGGTAGCATTTCTCTTCCGGCCAGCCATCCACAATATTGAATATTGGCCGACTTCGCAAGGCGAGGTTAGTACGCGCGGGTTCGGGATTATTAATATAGCGAAGCAGCGTAATGGCCCTACCGAAGAGGTGGCTTTCAGACATAATCACTCTTTGACAAGGATTACTGATTACAAGCTGTATGATAATGTGCCAAAACAAGATACCCCTTTCTGAGCGTGTTTATGAAGCGATCCGGGAGATTGAACGGGAAAAGATAGTGAGTAATATCTTCCCGTATCACGCATTGTTGATAAAAGACCTGTCCGAAAAGTTGAAGATCCCAACGGTAGACATCTATTGTGCTTGCGTGGAATTATACAAGCAGGGGATGATTACTGGTGGAAATACAGTTAATGATAAATATTTCAAAGTATTATGATTCATATTGGCATAGACACCGGCGTTAAAACAGGATTCGCCGCATGGGACTCCGAAAAAAGACATTTTGTGGAGATCGTTACACTAACGATCACACAGGCAATGGAGAGAGTACTTATTTACCGGAATTTCGGACTTACTACCGGAAGTGAAATAAGGCTGTATATCGAAGATGCCCGTCTGCGCAAGTGGTTCGGCAATACCGGTCGGGAAAAATTACAGGGAGCAGGCTCGGTTAAAAGAGACGCGCATATCTGGCAGGACTGGTGTCGAGAGCATGAAATCGATTGCCTGATGGTCGCTCCGAAAAACAATAAAACGAAAATGAACAGCGAGTCGTTCAAACGGCTTACCGGATGGCGGAAAGCCGTATCGGAACACGCGCGGGATGCGGCTTGCATGGTGTATGGTCGGTAAAAACATTAAAAAACGTTAAAAACTTTAAAGAATTATGGAGATTATACAAGTAAAACAATTATTGCCTGGGGATAAATTCTTTTTGTTTTGATTATGAAAAGCAGACGAGCAGAACAGGTATTACAAGCAGCTTCCTTTACCAATGAACACGGCTATCAATATGTTTGTATTGACAGTGCTTATGTAGCCGTCGAGCTTGCCGAGCGAGATGCAGAAAAGGAAATAGCCCACTACCGCAAAGAGTTGGAGGAATCCAAGCAACGCGAAGAGTTAGCCCGCAGGGTAATCAACGACCAGAGGAAGGAGATAGAGAGATTGAAAGCAAGAGCAGAAGAAGCGTTTTGCTTTAATGAATGCGGCGGAACCTGTTGCGACACAGATAAATGTGAGAACTTAAAAGCATTCCTTCAAAAGCTCGATGAGCAATGAAAATTACCATGCCGAGCAAATTTTCAAAATAGTTTAACCGCCTCCGGGCATTTAAAGGAGTAAAGAATGGAATCGAAATTTAAAGGCACACCAGGGCCGTGGTATACGCAAAAATACAAATACAAGGGAGGTTATGAAGAATTGATGGTTAACGCAATCATAGATCCGATACACGGACATTCTGCACCTGTATGTATGATGTGCGATTACGAGAAAGACCAGATGGATGACAACGCCCGTCTGATCGCCGCCGCGCCGGAACTACTGGATGCGTTGCAGGAATTGATGAAAGGTGTAGCCGGGTTGCCGCCCTTGGCAGCCATCGCCGGAGCATTGAATCAACAATACCAAAAGGCAGAAGCTGCAATCAATAAAGTATTTCGGGATGATCCGGCATCAGAGGAATATTGAGTTCTAACCGCCTCCGGGCATAACATTATAAGCTATGATTTTAAGATTTAGAGAAGGTTCCGCGCTTCATGCCGAATTAAAGCGGATGTACGATGTGCGCGAAGCCACGTACAAAGAGGCATGCGACATTATCGAGGAGTTGGTCGGTGAGCGACCGGAAGGATTCGGATACTGCTGGGGCTGGGGCTCCGCCTGTGTATGGAGTCCGCACATGGTCGCATTTAAAGACGGTTTTGTTCCCGATCCCAAATTGATGTCGGAAAATACGAAAGTATCGAACCGTGAGCATAAAGCATACAAAGTGCTTAGAACCACCCCAAAAGGGCGGAAAGCGTCGGATAAATTCAAGAAATTCCACAATTCCCTCACCTCTGAAGGTCTGGAAGAACTGGGGCTGCCTATGCATACAGAAAGTCGGTATTTCTATTTCATGCCCAGCAAGGATGAAGCCGGGTACTACCTCGCGGTTAGCAATGATATAGCCGATGTGCTGCAAAAGAACGTCGATATCACGATTGAATTAATGTAAAGCGATGAAAAAGATCATGTTTAACGACCGATACGGCCTGACACAAGCGGTAATTGAGGGTCGAAAGACCGTAACGAGACGAGTAGTCGATGCTTCGGGGAAATATTCAGAGTTTCGGGTATGGCAGCCAGCCATAGAAATGCCCGACGGATTATATGGATACAACGATGATGGTTGGGAGTACCTTGTTGAACCTTACCGAAAGGATGAAATTGTGGCCATAGCACAGAGCTATAAGAATTGTGGATTTGTTAGAGAGTTTGTCACAGATGATGCTGAAATGTATGCAGGTTGGAACAATAAAATGTTTGTCCGCGCCGGTATGATGCCACACCAAATACGAATACTCGATGTTCGTGCCGAACGGTTGCAGGATATAACCAAAGAGGATTGTTTGAGGGAGGGAATTGAATTGATGTCGGTTTATGAAAAATTATGGAGTAAAATGCCAAAACCCATGTATCGTAATCCTGTATATGTCGGATTAATAGAAAGCGATCCCCGCGAAGCCTTTGCTTCCCTCATCGACAAGATCAGCGGACGCGGAACCTGGAATAAAAACCCCTTTGTTTGGAGAATAGAATTTAAACTGGTGAAATAATGACGACTCTACCGCCCATCTGCCGGGCATTGGCGATGGGACTGAATGAAGAATTTGAGAAAATGAGAACAGCAAAAGAAGCGGCCAGAGAGTATGCCGAAACATTATGGAATAGAAAATCCACCCTTGAATGGGATGTCAGCCGTGATGCCTGCAAATCTCGTTCTGAGCGAGACTTCCTCGCAGGCGAAGAGTTTGGTTATCGCAGGGGTTTTGCCGATGCCTGGCGATGGATTCCGGTGAGCGAGCAACTTCCGGAAGAAGGACGGAAGGTGTTGGTGAAAGAGGAATCTATATCCCCTAACACCGACGAAACCGCAAAAACAAACATAAAAGGGTATGAATTAGCGGTGTGGAATGGATGTGAATGGCAATTGGAGTACATAGATAAACCGACTCACTGGCGGCTAATCGAACCAGTAAAGAAATAAGAAGATGAAAATTTCGAAGTACAACAAGGGCGACACTGTATATTTTTCAGCGAGGATAAGTGAAGATCGTCACTTCGATATATTCGTAATGACAATCACAAGAGTATACGCCGATGGAAATATATGGCGATACGACATGACGGGTGAAACCTACGAGATACAAGGACTTCCGGAATCCCGAATAACAAACAAATGTATTAAATGATGGATACAAAGTTAACAGTTGACGAAATTCAGATCGCACTTCGGAATAGTGGCATTTGGAATAAGCGGCAGGATATATTCATCCCGAATCTTTCGTGGGGTCTGCTTGACTACGAAGCAGATTTGGTGATAATAACCAAATCGGGATACCTGACCGAAGTAGAGATCAAACGGTCATGGGAAGATTTCAAAGCTGATTTCAAGAAAAACCATAAACATGATGATCCGCGAGTTTATAATTTTCATTACTGCGTGCCGGAATCAATTTTAGACAGGGTCGTAGATTTTCCACGTGAAAAGTACGGTGCAATGTGTCCTTCGGTACTTGGTGTGTCAGAGACAGGGAGCATCAGGCGTTACGGCGGCGGTACCCCTCACCGGGGCGGTCGCAAGCTGTTTATTGAAGAACAACTTACTGCCGCCCGGCTTGGGTGTATGCGGGTTTGGAATCTGAAAGAGAAACTTTTAAAACAAAAAGCGAAAATACATGAAAATCAAAGACATTGTTAACTATCTCATCTACTACCAGAAATGGAGACGCGGAGCAAATATAGAACAGCCAAATCCCACGGAGATCGGGGAAGCCATCGACGGGGCTTTCGGGAGCTCAGAAACTTTCAAAGACTGAAAAGAAAATGGAAAATTAGAGACTATGAAGAAGATAATTAGACACGGAACCCAACACCTTAATGCCGTATTTTTACGTAAATGCTGCGCTTGCGGATGCCAGTTCGAATACGAGCGGCAAGATGTACAGAAAGCCTATTTCGACCCATTGGAGCATGTTGAACTTTGGTATGTAGCCTGTCCTGAGTGTGGGGATATTACGGGATTTGAGAAGCCAGAACCAGTAAGATGATGTTTAACCGACGAGAGGCATAATGAATAAACTCATGGGACTTTTAATCATTACAGGGATTTTGTTTATCACCGGAGTTATCTGGTGGATTGTAACCGGGAGATGGTCTGATCCTTCGGATGGAGCTATCATTACCACGGTAATTTCAGGAGCAATCTTAATTATCGAATGTCTAACTATTGCTTTGGCACAAAGCGGATTTAAGAAAAATATCATGGATTATCATGCTCTTGAAATGCTTTTGGAAAGCCATAGGAATGAAATGAATCCGATGGATCGGGTATATGTCATTCACGATATCCATGTAAATAACAGGGTTATCAATGCACACCGAGCTCACTGTGATAGCTTCTGGATCGGGCTATGGTACTCGGAGGAAATCGGGAATTTAGAGTATTTGAAATAAAAAAAAAAAAATGGAATCAATAGAAGAAAAGGCCCGACGGTGTGCCCGTGCCTCACAAAGTTTAGTAATGGATTCAACAGAGGAAGATGAATTGTACACGGATGATATGATACGCATGTTCCTCGCAGGCGTCGAATGGGCCAATCGCTGGATTAGCATAGAAGAATATTTACCTAATGGATGCGATATGATTTTAGCAAAAGAACCGGACGGAAGGTTGGATCTTATTACCGGATGGCAATTACATGAACGCATCAAGCCTTATGCTGTTGATAATTTTTATATCGAATGGCGACTGGTTGAACATAAATAACCGTTTAACAATATTAAACTATGGAAACAAAAAAATGTCCATCATGCGGCAACGAATTGCCTATTAGCCAATTTTATAAAAATGCGGCAACAAAAGACGGACTTCAGTCTTATTGTAAGGCATGTCTTAAAGCTAAAAGAGACAAAATTATGCCTGGTAGCAATAACGCACTTCGGGACTTCAGCCCGCGCGAATTAATTGCGGAACTCCGTGCTCGCGGATATGAAGGGGAGTTGCGCATAGTTCAGAAAATAACAGTTTAATATGAAAGCACTTTTATCCATAATCACCGCCCTACTCGTTATCATCCTGATTCGGGTAGAGCGCATAGCGTACAGGATTCCGGAAATACGGTTTGATTCCATTATAGTCGATCCGCCGCCGGAAATTAAAACGACTATACCGATTATCCGTTCGGATTGGGATTTATTCATCGAAGCCCTGATCTACGTCGAAAGCAAAGGAAACGAACGGGCCGTAGGTAAAAACGACGATGGCGGAGTACTGCAAATACGGCCCATCGCCGTAAAGGAAGCCAACCGTATCATAGGGTTTGACAAATTCGCCGATTCCGACCGTTTCGACCGCCTAAAATCCATCGAAATATGGGAAACGATACAGGAATACCACAATCCTGGGAAATCATTCGAAAGAGCCTTAAAACTCCATAACCCCAACGGTGGGGAAGAATATTCAGACAAAGTAATGAACAAATACAAGCAACTCAAACATGATAACTATTAAATCGCTCGCAAAGAAGCTGGAAATTGCCGAGATCCGCATCTGGTTTTTGATTCGGCAGCGGATTATCAAGACCACGAAGAAAGGAACTGATATTTTGGTCGATGAATCGGAGGTATATGACTACCTGCAAAAACGCCCCGAACTATGGGATAAATGGAAGATAGACTATGAATACTGCCAGACTCACAAGATAGCATAAAAAGCAAGGACTCCCCCGAAAGTTCGTCCCTGCCAACGTCCGCCCAGACATCCTCAAAGATATAAATTTTATATTGAAAAACATGACGACACCTTCAATAAAAAGAAGACGAGGCGGCAGACGCGACGACTCAACGGTTCACATTAACTTCACAAGGAAAGAACTGATAGACGAACTTCGGCGGGTGGAGTTCTATTGCAAGGTGGTAGACCGGCGGGCTCGAATCAAAGAACGCAGGATGAAAAAATAAAGCTGATACTTGCATAATGTCCCGGACCTATTGACCTTTGCGAAAACAGATTATTCTATGGCTGGAACGTCTGATTTACTACGGGAGATCGCCGACATGCTCGATGCGGGATTCTTCAAAAACATAACCGAGGATGATCTCGACAGGGCGAAAAGGGTGATTATGGCATTTCGGGATGTCAAAGTTGACTATGAGCAGGCGAAACGAATCACCGGCAAATCCGATTCGGCTTTCAACGCGAAAATATCGCATTCCGGGATACCCGTCTGCAAGGAACGGCTATACAGGTACAGCGATATGGTTAAGATCAAAAATAAAGAGGTTTGACTATTGATAGTGCCCCAGGGCGGATACGACAAGCACTTCAACCGTTTCCTCGTTTATCCGATATATCAACCTGTGTTCCGAACTTAGCCGCCGAGACCAAAAACCGCTATATTCATGTTTGAGTTGTTCAGGGTTGCCTATTCCCGTTTGGGGATGATCTTCAAGCTCGATAAATATTTGTTCGATACGCCTGGTAATCGCTCTATTGCCGCTCTTATGATGCTTTTGCAGATCTTTGCGGGCCTTATCTTTTACGATTATTTTATATTGTCCCATAGTGACTTGCTTGGATCATAAATAATTCCTTCTCCGGCTTTGCCTGCTTCGTATTCCTTGATACGGCGGGACAGTTCGGCGATATTTCGCGGATCGTCGAACCAGGGATCGCCTGAAGGGGATGGATTAAGACTGATACCGTCGCTAACCACTAACTCAATAAGTTTACGCCCGCGCTTCACAAATACGCGGGTATGTTCGGCCATGTCAAAGTATTTTTTTTGATTGTTCCGAAACTCCGAAGGGCTAATAGTAATTGCATCCATAATCTTTTTCATTTGTACGCACTTTTGTACGTTTTATTGTACAAATATAGTGCCTTTTATTGAGCAATGCAAATTTGTGTGGGTTTATTTGACAATTTAAAAATTGTGACTATATTTGTAATGCTTAAACATTTATTAGGGCTGTGCGCCCACCTTAGCAGGTGGTTTTTTATTGCCTGTTTTGATATTAAATAAGACTTCGGTCGTGTACCCCCGTGCGAAAGGTGTAATGCCTTAGCGATTCGCCCTAATAGGTGTTTAAGCAGCGGGAAAGGCACGACCGTTTTATTGTGCCTAAAAACAAAATGCTTAAACACCATGTCCAACAACACAACCTACGCGGCCCGCTATGCTTCATGCGGCTGCGTTATCGAAAGACCAACGGGATCGCTAACCGTCTACAAGGTTTCTAAAGAGGGCAACGAATCCCTTTTCAACATTCAGCAGGGCAACGATCAGATTGTAGTTACCCTTAGTCACGCAAAATTACTTCTTGAATCCCTATCCCGTCTTATTGAAGACCGTACCGTCACCGGCCCGCAACCGGTCTACAACTTCAGAGAATGCGTTAATGCTGGTAGAATCGTTAAAAGGGGGTAGCCATGAACACCATGCAAATTTTCAATAATCAGCAATTCGGGCAAATAAGAGTAGTCGAATTGCAAAATCAACCCTATTTTGCTGGCATAGATGTGGCTAACATATTAGGGTATGAAAATCCGCAAAAGGCTTTAAGAGATCATATAGATGCAGATGATAGAACATTAATACAACTATCTGATTTACAAGAGGTGAACGAATCGTTACCCCCTCACATGAAAGGTTCTAAAATAATGGTTATCAACGAATCCGGAGTCTACTCCCTTGTTTTCGGGTCTAAGTTACCTACCGCAAAACAGTTCAAACGGTGGGTGACGACCGAAGTCCTGCCATCCGTCCGCAAACACGGGGCCTACCTAACCGACCGGAAAGTAGAGGAAGTGTTATCCGATCCGGATACGATCATAAAGCTCGCAACGCAGTTGAAGCAAGAGCGGGCCGAGAAGGAGCGCCTTGCCGAAGAAAACAGACTGGCAAACGAGCAAATCGAAAAGGCCGCGCCGATGGTGCAATATTACAATAAAGTATTGCAATCGGACAGCTTGATTACGACAAACGTGATCGCCGATCAATTAGGCGTTAGCGCAAGACGGCTAAACGACATGCTGGTGAAGCGCGGTATTATATACCGGCAAAGCGACACCTACGTACTGTATGCGAAATACCGGGGCCAGGGATACGAAGGTTATAGAACGCATACTTACATCAGCAGCACGACCGGCCAACAGTTCACCAAACAGCATCTATACTGGACGGAAAAGGGCCGCGAATTCATCTACAACCTGTTTCACGATGACCGAATATGAATATACGGCCCTGGACGTAATCAAACGTATGGGCGAAGACGAAGTATTCCGCCGGGAATTGTTGCTGCTGATAAATGAGCTGCTTTGCATGCTGAAAAACGCATGTGAAGAATCGAATTAATTTTACACTTACACGACAGTAAATCAGTCGTTTTATACTATTTTGCAAAGGGGTGGTGCGCTGTGCCGCCCCTTTCTATTTTTGTTTCCGTAGCTATCGTATGTCTCTGCGTAAATGGGATAAAATCATTAAAATATTCAATGCTATGGAAATGGTAGAAAAAGAAAAAGTGTATGTTGAAAAGGAGTCCGACGACTACGCCAGTAAAGGTACGGGAAACGCAGGCCTCACGCTGGGTATCATCGGAACTTCATTGGCCGGTCTTCTGTGGGCCAACAAAGGTGGTAATTTGTTCGGCGGATGCAACAGTGCGAATTGCGCGACCGCTCCTACGGCCTATCAGGTAGAACAGAAAGAATGCCAGGATGTCGTTAATCTTACGAATGCCTTTTGGCAAGCCAGGGTTACGGGGATGAACGAACGTTTCGCGGATCGTCAAACCATCAATGGGGAAATGTTCGGTCTTTACAAATCCCAGATTGACGGCGATTTCGGTTTGTACAAGAACCAGCGCGATCAGTTCGACGTTCTGAAAGCCCAGATCGACGAACTGAGAACCCAGGTAGCCATCGGCGCTGCCGTTCGGCCCTATCAGGACAAGCTCATCCAGTGCGAGATCAACGACGCCCGTAAGGATGCCGATTTCAATCTGTGGCGGCGTACATGCCGGATGATTTCCGGGGAGGTAGTTCTTCCGAGCACTCCGACTGTAACCGGTCTTCCGTCTTACAATCCGTGCGCTTGCTCGCAGTCTGCTCCTACGGCGTAACTTTTTCAGGTGACGGGTATATCCCGTCACCATTTTTTCTCAATAAAAATAGCGATGAATAACAATATTTTTTTGGGTTCCGATCCTCTTTTGGGGGGCAATCCACTACAAAATCAGTATCAAATCGACTACAACCAACAGATAGCGCAACTGGAGGCCGCCAAACAGCAATTAGTGCAACAGGCCCCACGCATTTCAAAGTCTCCGACATGGGACGAGATCGACAAGGAGGTCGATTCATTGACCGATAGCGAGCTTTCGGCATTAAATAAAAACGAGGAATACCAACAGAGCAACAATGCCGTCCAATCGGTCCTTAACCGGGAATTTATGAAGATAATGCGCCCTATCGTAGAGAGCAGTCCCGAAGGAAAAAACATCCTTGAAAAACACCTGACATTGGTTCGGCGGCTAAGGAAGAGCGCGCATGAAGAAGCCAGTAAGAATATGGAGCTATTCAGGGAATATACGGAACATCATTCTGACATGACTTATGCGGAATTTCTCAAAATGAAAGCTAAAAAGAAATAAAGATGGATTACTTAACGAGAAAAATGCTGGCCGACATCGAGGCTTTGAAAATTCAGGTGGAGGCCCAGGCCAAAGAGATCGACGAACTTAAAAATAAGTTGAACGCTAAACCTAAAACGAAATGACAGCAAAAGAACAGGTAATATCCTCGGCCAAATTATGGATCAACGACAAGATCGAGTCCATGACGGCATCCAATCCGAGAATGTCGGTTATTGCTCCGAGACTAAAACAGGGTATGGATAATCTAATCTCAAAGTATGAAGATAAGATCGACAATTTCATGCTGTTTTTTACAGATAAGGAGGGGAATCTTGACGTAGGCGATTTCTTCGATGAAGGGATTAAGATGTTTCAGGAATTGCCGGTATCCCATAAGAAAATCATGGGAATGGATATAGCTATCGGCGGCGGGGAAATCGTGGCGAAGCTTCCGGATAACTTTCTTGTGTCCATGCTCGTAGGCAACACAGGAGCCGTTAAACTAACTTCGGCCGATATCATGGAATTTAAAGACTTAATACTTGCGAAATAATGGGAAGATTACAAGACATGCTGAAGTCCTACAAATCGGAAGGACGCAGCAATGAAACCAAGATGTGGGAAAGCATATTGCTTATGGATGAGATGTTTGAGGAAATATCAAAAACGGATTATGAAAAATATTGCGACTTTCTCAAACGGCAGCACGAAATATTTTGCGGGCCTCACTTCAATGGAGAATTTGCCAAATGGCAGGTGGCCGAAATGTATCATACCGGATCTGACGGCAAGAAATACACTGGGGAAGTATGGAGTCTGGAAGAAGTGCAGGAAATCGCATCCAGACATAAATCCTCTATCCATTCATCATATAACATCTATGATGTGTATGTAGCCATGAATGCCAGTTACCATGACTTCTGTAAATTGTATAAGACGTGGTTCCCGGATAATTTCAAGGAGAAGATTATTGAAACCGCTATCACCTTCTGGTTTAAAGACGAAGATTATGGAGAAGGAAAAGTATGGGACTATTTCGACGACTGATAATAGGTGCCCCACATATCATAAACTCGACCGCGAGCGGAAAATAAAAGAACTGCTCAAAGACCTGGAATCAGAATTATCCCAGCCTAAATTCGAACAGATAAAAGAGGAACTGCTTCAGGTTTTAGAGAGGTAATTGCGGGGGGAAAATACCCCCCCCCCCCCCCTTTTCTCCAAAATTGTGTGATAGGTTCGGAAATGCGCGTTTTCTCTGCCATCGATTGTATGGCATTTGCAATACGAGCGACATAACGACACCTATTGATTATAATTTCTCTTTTAACCCATCCGCATAGTCGATTAGGGCCTTTTCATTGTCGAAGGTGTGGGTTTCCCCCTGACGACGAATAAATGCCACGAAATCACCTTTTTTTTCAAAAAGTTCCGAAACCGATACGTCAAGGGCAGTAGCGATCTTCCGGAGGGTCGCTATTGTTGTATTCCCGTTGATTGCTTTTGATAATCCGACACGAGAAATTCCAATCCGGTCGGCTAAATCCGTTTGCGTAATTCGTCTCTCTTTGAGAATTTCAGCTATTCTGAACTCATTATCCATAATTGTAAACCTATTATTTCACTCGGCAAATATACAAATTAAACAAAAGGTGTACAAATTACCCGCAATAGATAAAAAAAAGTTGTCAAAACATTTGTATGTTTGAATAATTATTGTTTGCTTTGCATTGTTAAATAACAACAAAAAGTTTGCAATTATGAAAGATAACATGACCACACAGACACGACCTAATATTAAAGAAGGTGATACCGTTGAATATATTATGGGCACCGAGCGAGTGACCGCAACGGTTATTGACATTTTTGAAAATGGCGATATTCGTACCGACCGGGACGGGGTGCGCACTCGTCACGAATACACAATCATCAACATGTAATTATTTATTTATGATACACATGCGTGGCAGGTATACTGCACTTCAAGAGACTGAATTTATTGAGAGAGCAGCAAGTCATTAATTTTTCAAAAACATTTGCATAATGTACCGAACGTTATAATCTTTGCAGTAACCCACATGCGGGGTAGTGTAATGGTAACATGGCGGGTTAGTGTCCCAGCAGATTATAAGTTCGAATCTTATCCCCGCTACAAAAGTTAAAAGATTATGAATATTTTAACGCTTATCATCAAACAAAAGTGGTTCGACGCTATTTTGTCGGGCAAAAAGAAGGTCGAGACCCGCGAAGTACGTCCGACTAACACGAAGTATATTTCGTATCGAGACAACAATACGGGCAATGTGTACAAGAAAGATACAGATGTGCCCGAATCGGCGTGGGGCAGCGAAAAGGGGGTTGATACAGTTATCAACCACTACGACGCGATTCAGTTCTGGGTAGGTTACGCAACCAACCGCCCCGGCGCGCTTGTCGAAGTTAAAAGCGCCGAGTTGATCGACGTATGTGATGAAGAGACGAAAGAGCCCATTGTGTACGAGCACAACGGCAACGAATACACCATGACCGAGATCGACTACCACCTCGGTAAGGTAATCGAGAAAATGAATTGTTAAACCCTTAAAATCATTGCTGCACTCGAAATTCAGTAAGAAATCGAATCAACAGGGCGACCGGCGTTAGCCGAGTTCGTTATCGTACAGTAGGCGGCCGCGCGACGAATCGTGCCGGTCGTGCACGCGACATTCGTGCCGCCTTTGGCATGGCGACAGGTTAATCATGGCCCCGATAGACCATGCAAACGAAGTGATTGCTTCTGTTCGTCAGAAAACGGACAGAGCAATCCTTTTTTATTCTTGCGGCAAAGACAGTGAAGTTTTGCTCGACTTGATGGCTCCGCACTTCAAAGAGATCGTTTGCGTATTTATGTATTTCGTCAAGGGTCTTGACCATATCGACAACTATCTACGAGCGGTCAAAACTCGTTATTCCAACGTTACCATTCTGCAAGTTCCTCATTGGACGCTGACGCGCGTTCTACGTTGTGGGCTATACTGCATTCCTAATCCCAATGTAAAGCTGTTATCGTTGAAAGACCTTGATGAATCCGTCCGGATGAAAACGGGGATCTCTTACTCTTTCTACGGGATGAAACAGTCGGACGGCATGAATCGCTGTCTTATGTTACGCGGATACGAGAACGAAGCCATAAGCAACACAAACAAGGTATATCCTCTCTCCAAGTGGAAGAAGTCGGATGTAATGGCCTATATCAAGGCCAAGAAACTGCCTGAGCCTATATCCTACAACAAAAACAAATCGCAAGGTTTGACATTTTCACCAGAGGTCTTCGATTATTTGCGCCGGCATTATCCGCAAGACCTTGATAAAATATACTGCGTGTGGCCGTTAGCACGCAACATTCTTTTACGATATGACGCCGAAAAAACAGCAATCCAAGCTAAAGTACAAGCAGAGCGAAACGATTGTAATTAATCGGTCGCAAATCAATTTCGCACCCTACAATCCACGTAAGGACGATCCTGAAGTAGTAAAAAAACTCAAGAAGAACTTCAAGGTAGTCGGTTATTTGGGAGGTATCGTATGGAATCGCTTATCGTCTTTTCTTGTATCTGGACACAAGCGTGTACAGACGCTTGACATAATCAACGGATATGATGGGACACCCAACACAGACTACGAAATCAAAGTAGAGGCCGTAGAGTTGGACGACAAGACCGAGCGAGAACAAAATATCTTCATGAACTCCCCGTCTGCAATGGGCGAGTTCGACATGGAGAAAATGAAAGTACTTGTACCGGAAATCGATTACCAAGCGGCAGGTCTTTCCGAAGCCGATATGAATATTTATGGTATATCTGTCATGCAAGACGAGGTGAATTCTGGGCTGTCTGATACGTTGGATGATTTCGAGGAGATACAACGGCCATTTAAGGAACGCAAAGCAGCCGTAAAAGAGATGAAAGAACAAATCCGGCAACAGGCAGAGCAAAAAGCCGAAGACATCGAATCATATGTGATGCTCAATTTCAAATCCTACCGGGCGAAGTCATCGTTCATGCTTCGGTTCGGGTTCGGGCCAGACGATAAGATTATCCCCGGCGAGATGTTTTTGGATATGGTTGAACGGGTGGAATAAGTTACAATAAATGACACTGTAAAAAATGCCTGTACACAAAAAGCCCAATCTTGAAGTTTTTAGGAAAGTCGCTAATGCTTGCGGTGGTATCCTGTCAGACATCGCCGCGAATATTGGGGTGGAGCGAAATACCGTCTACACATGGTGCAAAGATGATCCGGACTTTTCTCAAGCTCTCGAAGATTCCCGAGAACGGTTTGTCGATTTGGCCGAAAGCAACCTGCGCAAGCTGGTGGCTGGCGTTCCAGCCATAGAGACGGACGAAAATGGGGAAAAGCGTTTTGCTGGATGGATTGAAAGGCCGTCCGAAACGTCGATCATATTTACCCTAAAAACACGAGGTAAGAAGCGTGGGTATGTAGAGAGACAAGAGGTGGAAGCCGATGTTAATATGAAAGGCTCCATCAATATTCGAGACTGGGTAAAAGATAGATTGCAGAAGAAATGATTGAACCGCAGGATATATATTTACCATTATATGAAGATACCGAGCATTTCATTATTTTGATAACCGGAGGGCGAGGTAGTGGCAAATCATTTAACGCCGGAACCTTCATTGAGCGGCTATCTTTCGAAGAAGGGCATGTTATCTTGTATTGCCGTTACACGATGGCGTCGGCTGCGATTTCAGTGATTCCTGAATTTACAGAGAAGATAGAAGCCGATGGCACGGGAGAATTTTTCAATATCACAAAAACAGATATTGAAAACATAGTATCTGGGAGTCGAGTTCTATTCCGAGGTATCAAAACGTCATCTGGCAACCAGACAGCAAAGCTGAAATCCATTCAGGGGCTTACGACATTCGTATGTGACGAGGCCGAAGAGTGGATGAGTGAGACAGACTTTGATAAACTCGTGCTCTCGATTCGACAGAAAGGGATTCAGAACCGGGTTATCATTATTATGAACCCGACCGATTCTAACCATTTCATTTACAAAAAATACATCGAGAAAACACATCGGCTTGTCAATATCGACGAAGTGGATGTGCAAATTAGCACTCATCCTAACGTCCTACATATCCACACGACCTATCTTGATAATCTTGAAAATCTGTCCGAAGAATTTATTCGCGAGGTGGAGAACATGAAACGCGAGAACCCAGAAAAGTATGCCCATGTTGTTATTGGGCGCTGGGCAGATGTTGCCGAGGGCGCAATCTTCAAAAAAATAAATACGGTTAAAGTATTTCCTCAGTGGTGTGAAAACGTTGCCATCGGACAAGATTTCGGATATACGAATGATCCTACGGCAATGGTGAAATGTGGAACTATCGGCAATGCAATTTATTTCGACGAATTATGTTATAAAACGCACATGCTGACACGAGATATTATTGCAGAGTTAAAGAAATATCCGCATTTACAAGTCATGTCGGAATCAGCAGATCCGAGGCTCGTGGATGAGATCGCCAATGCTGGAATAAGTATTTATCCGGTAGACAAAAGCGGCCCTTCTATCATTGCCGGTATCGAAAAGATGCTTGAAATGGAAATATATGTCACGGAACGGTCATATAACCTTTTGAATGAATTTAGAAATTACGTTTGGGATAAAGACAAAGACGGACATCCAATAAATCGCCCGGCAGACGGACAAGCAGACCATGCAATTGATGGTTGCCGGTATTATGTTTTAGGGAAAATATTGGGAAAGATTCTACAACCGAAGAGTTACGAAGGATATTTTTAATTACTGATAATCCTGCGTAGATGCAGGACACCAAAACCGACGAAACGACATGAAAACATTGGAGGAAATACTCGCCCTCCCTTCGGAGGCTGAAAAAATCTATTATCTCAAGTATCGCCGCACGCCTTTGCCTGATGTGCAGGCTCTTTATAATGATTGGGACCCTGACAAACATGAAGTCATGGACGAAAACATTCGTCCCGACAACAAGGTAATCGTAGAAGAATCTCGACAAGATCCTAAAACAGGTAAAACGATTCCCCCCACTTACAAAAAAGACGACATTAATCCCACGAATAGGATTATGTTACCATTGGAGCAAGACATTACCAATATACACACCGCATGGACAGTGGGTAATGATCCAAAAGTAAACTGCAAGCCTAACAATGACCAAGAACAGGAATTGCTATCCATAATTGACAGCGTTAACCGCAAAAATAAGATGCGGTATAATAATAAACGAATTGTCCGCTCATGGCTTTCCGAAACAGAGGTTGCCGAGTATTGGTATGTTGTTAAAGATGCGGGTTTCTGGCGCAAGATTCTTACACGGGTAAAAAAGGCATTCGGAGGCACAATTACGCCACAATTTAAGCTTCGGTGTACCATATGGTCTCCATTCAGGGGGGATAAATTATACCCGTTTTTCGATGACACCGGCGACTATCTTGCATTGAGCCGTGAATACTCAGTGAAAGATATTGACGGCACGGAAACCCTGTTTTTTATGACCGTAACCGATGATAAAGTGTATAAATGGCGCATGGATGCAGATTGGGTAAAGGTTAGTGAATTTAGACATGGGTTCGATAAAAATCCTACAATTTATTCGTGGCGTTCAAAACCGCTTTGTCATAACATTAAGCCCATTCGGGAACGATTGGAACGACTTATGTCGAACTTTGCGGACTGCATTGATCGTTGTTTTTTCCCATATTTAATACTCGAAGGCGAAATACATGGCACTCCGCAACAGTCAGGCAAAAATCGTCTCATAAAAATCACCAATGGGGGTAAAGTGTATTATTTGAACTGGGATCAAGCAAGCGACGCTGTACGCCTGGAACTGGACGGTCTATGGAATAAGGCCTATCAGCTTACTAACACGCCGCAACTTTCCCTTGAGGCCTTAAAGGGGCTGGGTGATGTCCCGTCCGGCCGTGCTTTCCAGTTTCTTTTTATGGGTACAAACCTTGCAATTGACAATCACACAGAGGTTATCGGCGAGCATATCCAGCGGCGATACAACTTCCTTGTATCCGCTATCGGCTCGCTCAATGCGGAATATATGCAAGCCTCACAGACTATTGACATCGAAACAGAAATACAGCCTTTCACTATTGACGACATGGCTGAGAAAATCAAGAATGCGACCGATGCCTGTGGAATGCCTGTCGCATCACTTAAAACGGGGGTTGCGTTGGTGGGACTTGTTGACAATGTTGACGATGAAGTAAGGCAGATAGAGGAAGAACGGGAGGCGAAATCCATGAACAACCTTATAGAGCCATCATTTTAAACTTTAAGACTTGGCACGCGATAAATTCGACCATCAAAAGTGGGAAAAGGAGCACAAGGATCATATTGCTGAATATGTTGGCAATATCGACGCTCTCTATGGTATTGCGGCGGTCGAATTATTGCAATTAGGCGCAAAATACGATTATAACCCGGGACAAGGGAAATTATTCTCTTTCTCGTCGTCAAAACAGTCGAGCGAAAACGCGAATGCTATTCTGACGAACTTTAAATCGCAGTTGTACGGAATCATCACAGGGGGTATTGCTTCCGAATGGGCATTCGCAAATACCAAGAATGACGAATGGGTTCGATCTCTTACAGACTCCCCTAAAAAGGCTTATCTCCAGCACAACCAACAGGCTTTAGAGGCTTTCAGAAGGCAAAAGTTTTACGGGCACACCTTGTCGGATAGGGTCTGGAAATACACAACTCAATTCAAAGAGCAGATCGAACTAACTCTGTCGGTAGGTTTGAGCGAAGGCCGTAGCGCGGCACGTATGAGTCAAGACGTTCGCCAATATTTGAACGAACCAGATCGACTGTTTCGCCGGGTGCGCGATAAATTCGGGAATCTCGTATTGTCGAAAAATGCGAAGGCGTATCATCCCGGGCAAGGAGTTTACCGGTCGTCGTACCAGAACGCAATCAGAATGACTCGCACGGTCATAAATACGGCATACAGGGAATCCGATTACATCCGGTGGCAGCAGTTTTATTTTGTCGTAGGCATCGATATTAAAACATCCAAATCACATGCTACATGGTTGGCAAAATACTGGTATCCGCGCTTTAAAAAAGGACGTGCGCCTTTGGAGATTTGCGACCGGATGGAAGGAAGGTATCCGAAAACATTTAAGTTCATCGGATGGCATCCGAACTGCCGTTGTTATGCCGTACCCATCCTTGCTAACGAGGAGACAAATAAAGATTGGTGGGAAAAGCCCGAAAACGAGGTCAAAGATACGCCATCAGGTTACAATGATTGGCTTAATGAAAATGAGGATCGTATTCTTGATGCGGTAAAACGGGGTAAACTTCCGTATTGGATAAAAGAGAACAAAAAATATGTGAATATTTTACAAAAACAGGGAGGCTAAATTCCTCCCTGTCATTATTCAATTCGCATTATCTGCGGGTAGCCTCAATAGTCTTATCAATTCGTCGATCAGCAATAGAAATTGCTCCCTGAACTGTTGATCTTCCGACAGCCTTTTAAGCACGTCGGCGACAGTGAAGTTATAATCCCCCATCTTGTCAATCCCCTAATAGTTCGTGAATGAACTTTCGCCCAGTCTCAGTCCACACTGTCTGGATGGATGTCCCGGTAGATCCGTCCAGGCGGGTAAAAGCATACGTATGCGTCTTAGTGAATCCCCGGTTCTGGTACTTGTGATACAACAACCACTGACCACCCTGTCGGTATTGCACGCCTTTCGACTGCAATATGCTATTCAGAGTCCTTGCGGACATGCCGAACTCCTTCGCAATATTATTAGTGTTGTACGTGCTTTCACTCATCAGGACGGTATCGTAATACTGAACTTTAGGAGCCGCCATTTCAAGCTGTTGTCTATGTAGTTCGTTCTGCTCGGCCAAGCGTTGACGCTCGGCCCGCTCTTGCTTCAACGCCGTAAGCAGCTTGATCGCATTATCCGGATCGTCAATAATAGTCTCTATGGTCGGCTGTGTGGCTGTGATGCCGTACTTCAGCAGTTCTTTAAGCCTGTCAAGACACCAAAGACGAAAATCTACACTCAACCATTGTGCAAAATCAAGGGCTACGTCTTCGTGGAGCCAGGTGGCGGGATTAAGACCACCGCGATTTATTTTAATTAGTTGATTTTCAGCAATACCAGATTTTCTGGTAATGGCCTTAACTAATTCATTTGTAGATGGTAACGACAAATAATCATTTGGCCGCTTGCCGAACGGTTTTGCCATTTCAGTGGCCGATACATAGGTAATGCCGCCATCCATCCGGAAAGTCACCGGATTATTGTTATACTGAAATATCTGTGTGTTCATGGCTACGCGATTTTTACAAGGTTGGCAATCTTGAAACAGCGGTATTCCTCGCGTTCCGAATCATAATATACCTGAACAGTAGGATTGGACTTGCGATCCGCGCCTTTTGTCCGAGGCATAAGATCGGCGCGCAAAGTGCCGTATGCCTCACGAATCTCACCGGATATTTTCTGGTAGTAGAACTTGACGATACCACGTCTCATTTTCATTTTGAGCTTGAAATTAAGCCAAGCGGTTTTCAGGGCTTCGGACATTGTGAAGCCATTTTTACGTACAAGCTGCCAAGCTATACGCATAATGTCTCGCAAATCAGATGTTTTCATGTCTACCCTCTTTTAACGATTCTACCAGCGTTAACGCATTCTCTGAAGTTGTAAACCGGTTGCGATCCGGTGATGGTGCGATCTTCAATAAGACGGGATAGGGATTCAAGAAGTAATTTTGCGTGACTAAGGGTAACTACAATCTGATCGTTGCCCTGCTGAATGTTGAAAAGGGATTCGTTGCCCTCTTTAGAAACCTTGTAGACGGTTAGCGATCCCGTTGGTCTTTCGATAACGCAGCCGCATGAAGCATAGCGGGCCGCGTAGGTTGTGTTGTTAGACATGGTGATAGACATTTAGTTTTGCAACAAAAACAGCAGTGTTGCTACCTGCTGTCTATCACCAAAGGGCTGTTATCTCATTACAAGAATAACACAGGGCATCACTGCTGTAAGATATGTAAGGGCATAAAAAATGCCGAAAATAATTCGGCCGCATTACGCGCCCTTTGGTATGATAGACATTACAAATGTAATAATAATTTTTGTATTTACAAATCAAATTTATTAATTTTGACATACTAACCTAAATTTGGCAATCATGGATTTTAAAGATTCATTACTTGTTTTAGCAGACCGAGTCGGGAAACTTAAAAACGACATCAAAACGGAAGAAGCTACAAAAACCTCATTTGTCCTCCCATTTCTTCAATCTTTGGGATATGATATATTCAACCCCGTAGAAGTAACGCCAGAATGTGATTGTGATTATGGCACAAAAAAGGGCGAAAAAATTGATTACACTGTTCGCTTAAATAATGAACCTATCATGCTTATTGAGTGTAAGCACTGGTCTGCGGATCTCGACAAACACAAAGCTCAATTATTCAGATATTATCATGTTTCGCAAGCTAAATTCGGAGTTCTAACCAATGGTATAACGTACAAATTTTTTGCAGATCTTGAAACTCCGAACAAAATGGATGATAAGCCTTTCTTTGAGATAAATCTACTTGATCTTCGAGACAGCCATATTGATAAGCTCAAAGAGTTTTGCCACGATCAGTATGATATAAATAGGATCCTTAATTCTGCAACAGAGCTAAAATACATTAACGCAATAAAGGCTTATATCTCAGCACAGAGTGTTGAACCATCGGAAAAATTTGCTAAATTTATCATTAAGCAAGTATATAATGGGATAGTCACTAAAAGTGTAATGGACGAATTTACTCCAATGGTAAAAAGGGCATTCCAGTTGTTTACGAATGACTATGTAAACAAACGTCTTAAATCCGCTATTACACCCGAAGTTCCTGCTGTTGATGTTCCTACCGAATCTGAAACATCTTCAACTGAAGAATCAAAAATTGTTACAACAGAGGAAGAGTTGCAGGGTTTTTATATTGTTCGGGCAATTCTTTGCAATACAGTTGACTTGTACCGAATAGTTTATCGTGATGCCCAAAGTTATTTTGCTATTTTATTTGACAATAATAACCGGAAACCTATTTGTAGACTTCATTTTAATGGGGGCAAAAAATATATAGAAACATTCGATGAAAATAAGAATGGGACAAAACACCCCATTGAATCGTTGAACGACATATATAAAATATCTGATATATTGATTCAAACTGTCAGATATTACCTGAAAGCATAAATAATTTCGTTAGTCACACTTCGTTATTCATAAGATTAAACATCTTTCGAAGTTTCTTCGAATATGAATATGATACTAATGAGCGGTCAATGTTTGCCCCGTTGACCGTTATCCGTATGTCTGTAAGGTCATTGTCGCATAATGTTGCGAATACATCATCAGGTATATAAACATCAATTGTCACACTTGATACCTTTATAGCCCCTCCTGTTGAAATGCCTGCTCCCCAATGAATAGAATGATTGCGTTCTTTGGAAGATAAGTATTCGATCTTACCCTGTAAGCCGATCTTATCCCCGTCTTTTACAAGCAATATTATAGATGCAGACGAATCCTTTATTTCAACTCTTTTAATCTTTTCAATAAAGATGCGCATTGACAGCGAATCGTTAACTCTCCGCAATTTAAACGTCACATCTGGAGCTTTGGTTAATAAAGTGCTGGTTTCAACAATTTTGGCACCTGTAAATTTATCAATTTCGTTGACTGCTATTCTCTGGGCCGATAATGAATTGACAACTGAAATAATCGTCAAAAGTAAAAGTTTTTTCATTTATTAATTATCCGACATTTGACTATTCATTATCTCTCTAAAGTAATTTTCGTACTGCATTTCGCCCCCATCCGATAGTGCCTTGCCTTTTGCAGATGCTTCTGTGTACATGATAAGCATGGAATCATCCAAGCTATCCAAGCTTATTGCAATAAGCATAGTACTTTTATCCAGATCATTATTGACAAAATAATAATCATATCCCTCTTTTACAATAGGCTGATATCTCTCTGCTATAAATTTTATGGCTTCCTCTGCATATAAATACGATATGGATATTGCCGAACAAACCATCTTACTGTTTTCAAATAAGTACATTACAGCAACTTCAGAACTCTTGCCTCCTTTGAATAAAATACCGTTATCTTTTGCATATTGGAATGATCTCTTTTCTTTTGATTTTATTTGGTCTACACTTGCTCCAAAATCGAAAAGGGGTTCGGTGAAAGTGCTGTACATCGGCGTTACCTCTACCACGCATTTTACATTATCCGAATTTTTTGTGGCAACGATATGGGTTTTGCCAACGTGATTCCCTTCAACAAGACCGCTTGCATTCACGGTAGCAACAAAATTACTTTCTGAACTCCATGTAACTGCATCAGAAGCTTTTAATTGTTTTGTTTGCTCGTGATGTAAAGATATGTTAGTCTCATTTAATGATAAGTTAGCCCCACCATCCTTATCATCTTTAGAACATCCGGTGAATAACAGTGTACAACCTGCCGCAAATAAAAGTAACATCTTTTTCATAACGTAAATTTTAATAGGTTTAAGAAATTGAAATACAAATATAATGAGAAAAATCCCCCCCCCCGCAAATTAATAAATATTATAATAATTGAATAGCCATAAATTTTGCTTATGGGATGATTTTTTTATCTTTTTCGCTCTACCTATTGGATAATGTGCCGAACGTGCAGACCTTTGAAGTGCTTATGATGATATAAGCCACAGGCACTGACGGAATGACTTATTTACGTGTGGGAATTGGGCCTGCTGGCGAAAGTCGGCGGCCCATTTTTTTGTTGCGGATATGATGATTTATCCTAAACCATATAGAACGGAAGAACATGAAAGAGAAGATTCTCGAAAACTTGAAGAACAAGTATTCCAACTTGGGCTTCGGGCAAAGGGCTTTTGATGGGGTTGCCTTGTATCTGGAAAAAACCATCACCGACGAAGCACAAATAGAAACCGCTATTAGCGGGGTCGAACCGCTGCTGAAAGCATTCCAATCCGACATCGACAAAGTACGCACGGAGAAATCCGCGCTGCAATTGCAGTTAGAGGAATTGAAAAAGGCGGCACCTGTTACCGGGGGCGAACAGGCCAAAACCGAACCCATCAATCAGCCTTTCGATGTCGAGGCGCTCAGAGAGGAACTCTTGGAAAAACTCAGGGAGGAAACTCGCACTGCACTGCAACAGGCTCAGTTGGCAGCGCAGAGAAGCGCCATGATTGCAACGAAAGCAAAAGAATTCGGAATCCCCGAAAAATTCGCCGCAAAACTGAACATCGCTCAGGATGCAAATCTCGACGAGTATTTCAAAGATGTAAAGCAGGACATGATCGACGCAGGTTTCGAGTTTTCCGAGCCGCCCGCGCAGGGTGGAGGCATGACCGATAACGGGAATGACATCGCCAAACTGATTAACACGGGCACAGAGCAAATTGTTAAATCTCAAAACAAGTAAAAAATGCCAGCAGGATTTAAGTATGATTTAACCCCGGGAGACGTGCTGAAGGAATTGTGTCGGTTCGATACAGTTTATCGTCTTTCGGGCGGTTTCAACTTCGAGGATGCGAATATTCCCGAAGGGACACTGCTAATGCCGCTGACCCCTTTGTACGTCAACCTAACGACGCGCAAGGCTTCCGCGGTAAAAAATGTCAAAGTGGTCGAGAAGGCGACTACGGGTACGAAAATAAAAATCGCAAAAGGTTCCCTTGCTTACAAGGGTATGCATCTCGGCGATGGGACGAACGGCGCAACCATTTCAAGTATCAGCACTACCAACGCGGACTACGATGAACTGACGATGAGCGCGGCCCTCGCCGCAGAAGCAGGTACGGTTCTTTTCGAGGCAGCGACCGCAGACGGCACAGCCCCGAAAGCCACCGCCAATTTCCTCAATTATGCCGTAACGAAGGTGGAACCCGGCGCAACGGTTACGGCCATCGGACAGGCCTATGAGGTGCGGGAGTCGAAGTTATACGTCCCGATCTCCGACAAAGACAAAGAGACCCTTACGTCTCGATTCCTTTTCACCATCTAAACCATGACGACAATGAAACTGACACTTGAAATTCTTTTCAATAATGCCGATGTCGTCAAAGCGGTTATTGACCGCACAATGGCGACACAACAGGATGAAATCTTCTGGAGGCGATATCTCGATTTCGAAGAAACCAAATCCCGAGTATTCAAAACCTATCTCGGTACGGTTACGGGCGTAACAGCCGGATCGATAATCGACCGCAATTCCAATAAGCCTCTGCGCGAACGCAAATCGCTGGGTAGCGGTTATGGGGAAGTGGCTTATTTGGGCGACCGTTATCAGATGGATAACGACCGTCTGGATATGATTAAGTCGCTTATCGACAAATTCAATGCAGCGAAGCCCGCGGATCAGGTGGCCGCCATGAATGCGATTATCGACTATATCGTTGATGATGTACGCCAGATCCGGCTTGCCCCGCATAAGCGTATGGATATCGTAGTCGGAGATCTCCGTTCTGACGGCAAAGCATCCGTGACGCTCGCAGACAATCCGCAGGGAATCACTTTGCTCGATATGGAGCTGCCGGTCAAGAAGATCACCCCCGCTGCCGGAGATAAGGACAATTTCATCACCTACATGAAAACCCAGATCGAAGCAATGCGTCCGACTATGGGACGGTTCTCTGTGATGGAAATGACCCGCTCGACGTTCAACAAAAACATCGTCGGAGCCAAAGAGTTTGCCAATACTTATAAAATGATTATGAGCGGCGCGCAAATGGCTATGGCTGGCGGACTCATCACTGAAGCGATGGCGAACCAGGTTTTTTCGGGTATCGGGTTGCCAAATATTCGTATCATCGACGATACGGTAGCGATGCCTGACGGGACTGACATGCTGACGTTCAAGGACGACCGTATTACGCTGCTTCCGCAGGATAAGATCGGCAAAATGATGTGGCACGAGCCTTACGAAATCTCCGATCCAGTGCCGAATAAGACGTATACGCGACATGAAGGCGGTATGTGGACTTCGAACTGGCGCACCGACGAAGGGCGCTTCATGGAATACGGGGCCGAATGGATTCCGAATTTCACAGCACCTAACAAGATCGCCATTTTCGATCTCTCTACGATGAACGCATAACACTTCTGGTATGACGAACTTCGAAGCAATATCGGCAAGGCTCTATCCTTACAACGTAGATGACAACCTGATCACTGTTGCATGCGAGGATGCAGGACTGGATGCCGAGGTTAAATATCGAAGCCAAACGGACAAAATATCCGTTACAAAGGCCGCGATAGACATCCTCGAGCAGCTCATAGTTCTTTCGTCCGAAAGCAACGGAGGATATGGCCTCGGATACGATGTCAATAAGTTGCGTGAGCGTATTTATACGCTTGCTACGAATAATGGTCTGACCGATATTGCTGACAAGTTCGATGATGCTCCAACGATAGAATTTCTGCCGTACTGATGATCCGATATCCCTACACACTCGAAATATGGTACGAGGAAGACGCTACACCTGATCCTGACGGTTCGCCTGGATGGATCGAAGGGAAAGGAGAATGGCGAGTTCTCGGACGTTGCAATGCCCGCCAAAACGGACAGGCCCGCGAAGTACGAGGCGAAAACGGACAGGCCTTCCTATACTCATTCGAGGTTACGATGCCGGCAAATACGCCGCCCATCAACCTCGGAACACAGGTGTGCATTTTCGACAGTCGAGGAATCAACATTTTCGATCATGCACACAGAACCGAGGACGGTAAGGGGAAATCGTATCCGGTACAGGGATTCTACAAAAGCGGACAACGTTACGAAGATACGAGATTATGGCTATAAAGTGTACCAATTGGCGCGAGGTGGAACTCGAATTTGTCCGAGCTAAGAAAGAGTATGACCGGAAAGCGGTCGAGTGGCTTTCAGCACTCGGCGAACGAGTGGTAAAATACGCCATCGAACACGGTAGCTATACCGATCGAACATCCAACCTACGCCACTCTATTGGCTATGTAATAGTTCAGTACGGTAATGTCGTAATGGATGATTTTAGCAATGGTAACGGTTATGCCGAGGCCCAACAGAAAGCCCGTTCTTATGCTCTTCAAGTCGCGCGCGAACTTCCTGCCAACCAAACCTATCTCGTATGGGTTGCCGGTATGGAGTACGCCAGGTATGTAGAAGCAAAAGGTTTCGATGTATTGCAAGGTTCCGGGGATTGGGTGGAGGCCACCGCAGAAAAGCTCAAAGCGGAATTCGCACGATTCTTAAAATCAAAAAGGTAATGAATCTAACTTCTACGGAAATATTCAAACTCGTTTGGGATCGCATTCGTGACTCGCCGTTAGGGAAAGCCATTCCAACGATGTACGCCGATCATTACCCTAATAATCCTTCCGGTGAATTTGTGGTAATGACTTCGTTGACGAACGTTATCGGCGATTCCCAAGTGGCGACGGTAATCGTAAATATTTACGTTCCTGACGACACTCCCACAATTAACCGTGAAGAACAGCGCTTCCCGAATCGCAATCGTCTGGATGAACTAACGCGGATTGCCTTTGAATCTATAGGTAATTATCCCTTTGATAAACGCTGGTTCTTTGATGTGAGCGACGAATCTATCATCAGTGAGGAGAATGTCTCCTACACTTTTTCAAGCATTAAAGTTCAATTTAAAAAATACTAAAATTATGAGTCAGTCAGTAGGATTAATAGGATTGGCATCAGTTCATTCAGGAGCCCCGCTTCCGAAAGGCGTGCAAGATGAAGGAGCCACCAACCTCATTAAAGCTTATACACTTATTACTCAGCCATACAATGGTGGTGTTAGTACAAACTTTTCGGTTTCCACGAGTAATAAGTTTTATCGAGAAGGACAGTCAAGCCCATTCTTTGTGATAAGGGACCCGTCGTCAGGGACACAAGAACTCACATGGAATATCGCCGATTTCGACGACGATACCCTGGAGTTCTACTTTGGCACGGATGAGCCTGCAAAGGGCGAACTGTACGAAGGAGAAAAGGGGTTTGTTTTCGACACAAAGGCGGGATATTCAATAGCTTTTGCCCGCCTTAAATACACGGCATCCCTTACGGGTGGGTTGAATGTGAGCGATCCTTTGCAGATCGCCGTATCAGCCGAAGTGCTCGCCCCCGAACAGGGCGGCGTGGCATGGTGGCCCATCCCGATCCCGGAATATACGACAACTCCGGGTGTCTAATCCTTTTTCCCGCTGGAAAGTTAACGACTTGTATCACGGAGCGAGACCGGGGCGGGATCAAATCTTTATCGAAATGACAGACATTAAAGAATCAGTAACGGATAAGCGAGCGATTAACGTTCTGACAAGTAATAACGAGTCCTTCGGTATCGAGGATATGGATGGGAACGAAGTGACGCTTTGTCTATTCCCGCTCCAACTTGGGCGATTAGCTATGATTACTCGTCGTCTTCTCGACCTTGATATTCTATTGGACAATAACGCCGAAGACCCGGTCGAACAAATGTGGAAGGTGTGCGCCGAAAGAGCGCGAGAAGTCGCCGAGATCATCGCTATCGCAACACTTCGAACCCGAAAAGAAATCGATGAGCAGTTTGAGGCCCGCACACAACTGCTGCTCGATTCTCCTACTATGACATCACAGGCTTGCGTCAATCTTCTTTACGCAATTGTTTTCATGTCCTATTATGAGGATTTTACGGACGCTATTCGCTTGGTAAGAACGCTGCGGGTAACGATTTCCCAGAATACGGCAGCGAGGCGGATAGCCACTACGGAGGGCAAAGTATCTGGGGACAAATAGACGCACTCGCAAGCCGATACGGATGGACGTTCGACTACATTTTATGGGAAATATCTTGGGCTAATGCCCAATTGATGATGAAGGATTCCCTTAAAACGGATTATAAAAGCAAGGCGGATAATCCTGGTCAGAATAATAATTCATCCATCCCTGATGTGATAGATGTAAACGACCCGCAATCAATGAATTTATTCCTTCGGATGGCCGGAGGCAAATAAAATAGAACGGAAATACTATGATAGACCTAACCGCAGTCATCGACAATGAAGAAGCGATTCGTAAATTCAGAGAACTTCGGAATATAGCGAGAAACGCAACAACAAGTGTTGTAACAGATGCAGACCGCATGGACTATGCGATGCAGCGTTTTGCTGCTACACTTGGAAAGATCGGGGTAGGCGTTTCGCTTGCCGGGTTGGTCAGGCAAATAGCTGCTACTCGCGGCGAGTTTCAGCAATTAGAAGTTGCCTTTACAACATTACTTCAAAACAAAGAGAAGGCCGATGCGCTTATGGCCGAAATGGTCGATTTGGCGGCAAAAACACCCTTTGACCTGAAAGGAGTGGCCGATGGCGCTCGTCAATTACTCGCGTATGGGTTCGCCGCCGAAGATATCACCGGAACGTTGACGCGATTAGGTAATGTAGCGGCCGGCTTAGGATTGCCGCTGGAGCGATTAACCTATTTATACGGTACGACCGCGGTACAAGGACGCTTGTATGCTCGTGATATGCTTCAATTCACAAGCTCGGGTATTCCCGTCCTTCAAGAAATGGCTAAAATGTACGGCAAAACCACCGAAGAAATTAACGAAATGGTTTCTGCCGGAAAGATCGGTTTTGAGGATGTAAAGAAGGTCATTGAAGGAATGACCAATGAAGGCGGACAGTTTTACAACCTCATGCAAGAACAATCCAAAACAATTACAGGACTTATTTCCAACCTCGGCGATGCTCTTGATACCATGTTTAATGATATCGGAAAGTCGCAGGAAGGAGTTATTGCCGGTGTGTTGCAAGGCACTATTTCGCTCGTTGAGAATTATCAAAAAGTACTCGACATCCTTGTCCCGTTAGTTGCTACTTATGGGGCGTATAAGGCGGCTATTATGCTTACGGTTGCAGCACAGCGTGTCAATATGGTCGTTATGCGTGAAGCTGTTTTGCAAAAAGCATTAGCGTTAAAAATTGGCAAAGAACTAACGGCTGCCCAAGCCGTAGAAGCTGCTCGCATGACGCTTGTAACGAAAGGGTGGAAAGCCCTTACCGTTGCAATAAAGGCAAATACAGTCGCAATGCTTCGCAACCCGGTTGGTTTAATCACAACGGCTATTGCGGCTTTGACTTACGGACTGTACAAACTCATCACGGCGGATTCAGCTCAAGAGGCCGCACAAAAAAGAGTGAATGCCGCGATGGATGAATACCACCAAAAACTCGACGAGCAGAAAAGCAAGGCCGAGAGTTTACATTCGGTAATGAATGATGATGTGAGCACCGCATATTCCAAACAGAAGGCTTACGAAGATTTAATAAAGACCTATCCTGAATTACTGAAAAAGTATGACGAGGAACAAATAAAATTGATGTCGTTGGTTGATTTAACGAAAGAGTTAAATCGAATTAACGACGCCAGGAAGGAACGTGATTTAGAAGAGAGATACAATAATAAACTTGCTGAAATAAATAGAGAAAAACAATATCATAATACATGGATCGGGAAACGCGACGATTACGCCGAATTGTATGAGTTAGAAAAGCAATTAAAATCGTTCCGTGAAACTATGGCGGCAGCAGCCCCGGCAGATGTAAAAATAGCCACGCTCCAGGGCAATATTGATGAACTTACCGAACAAAACAAGGAAATAGACCGGCTGATTCAGGAGGCAAGAAGAAAGGCTGCACAGGGTCAATTCATCCCGTACAACGAAAGTGAAGCCTATCTCCAAGAGCAAAAACAGTCAAACGTAAAAACAATCGCATCGAATCAAGGGCAAATTACCAAATTACAAGAAGGAGGCACGGCCGTCGTCCAAAATAAAGCTTATTGGGAAAATCTAAAAAAAGAAGCCCAAGGAGCTATCGATGCGATGGATATATCGCTCAAAGGTACCGCAGAATGGAAAAAACTTGAAGCTCAAATTGTTGAATACGATGCTAAAATAAAGCAATTCAATACATCTGATAAAACTGTAAAATCCGTTTCTGATGCTCAAAAAAAACTTGCAGAGCTGATCTTCGCAAACGACCGCGCCCTTGAGCAGTCGCGCCTCGATATTATGAAGGATGGCTTAAATAAGGAACTTGCAGAGATAGATTTTCAGACTGAACAGCGAAAACAGGCTATATCCAAAGCTCGTGAAGAAGAAAAAGAGGCTTCCGGAGGAAAACTAACGAACGAAAGGGAGCAAGATTTTGCAACTCAGATGGCTAATGTAGAAGTGAAGGCTAACAATGAGCGCATAGCAGCCAGAATGAAATATGCCAATGAGTACGACAAAATATCGAAACAGATCATGGATGATACTTTGTCTGATGAGGAAAGAAAATTCCAAGATATTAAAGATAAATACGCAGAGTTTCGTAAGTGGGTCGAAACCGCTAAGGAAGGTGGTAGTATTACATTAGATCAGGCAGGGGAACTTGAGGGGAAGATAAAACAAGCAGAAGAAAATAAAGTTCTTTTAGAGAACGAAAAGGCATGGAATGAGTATTTGACGAAATATGGGACATTTCGGGAACGGTTACAGGCTACCAAAGACGAATATGATCGTAAAATAGCAGGAACAGTAACCGAAGGCGAACGCTCCATGCTTGAAGCGGAAAGAGATGCCGCACTTGCGGATTTTGAGGTGCAAGCGTCGGAATGGGCGCAACAGCTTGCTGATATGTCTATTGTGCAGTTAGATGAAATGATGCGTGAAGCTCAAAAAAAACTAGAGGAAGCACGAAAGGCATACGATAAATTAGACTCATCATCAACATCGGAGGCGGAAGGACTCAGAAAAACGATTATCAGACTCGAAGCCGAAATAAAGAAGCTGAAAGAGCAATTAAGTAAAGCGAGTGAGACCGCTAAAACGGGAGACTGGGGGGGGATGGCAACTGCTTTCAATGCAATAGCCGAAACCACAAGAAACGCCGCAAATGGTATTCGTGAATACGATGAGGGACTTGCAAATGTATTGTCAACAATGGGCGATATTGCTGCTAGTGTCGGATCATTTGCCAGCGCAATGGGCAACATTGAAACCAGTGGGGCAAGTTTCGAAAATGTTATGGGGGGAATTACATCGGGGATTAGTTTGGCTACCACGGTAATCGGAGGATTATTTAATCTTTTTAAACGCGATGATGCCATAGAGCGAACCCGACGTCAATTCGCTGATTTGAATGACGAAATAATACGCCTGAAAAGAGAAAGCGAGATTAACGGGTGGGAAGGTACAATATTCGGTGAAGATGCTTTTCGTAATGCTTCTGAAAACATGAATGTCTTTACCGAGGCTTATGATAGATATAATAAAACATTATCAAAGATTCAGAAGCGGGGAGGTAAGTTTAGTTTTTTGACGGGCATAAAGGAATGGGATAGTGCCGCCGAATCTATTGCCAATATGTCGGTAAAAACCCGTCATGGGACATGGTTCCGGTCAGCCAAATATGAATCGTTAGGAAGTTTATTGCCTGAATTATTTGATGATGGTGAATTAAATATGGATGCCTTACAAAAATTCACCGAATCCGATCTTTTTGGCAAGCTGGCAGAGGAAAACCAAGAGTTAATAAAAGATCTTGTTGATGATTGGGAACTATATCAAGATGCTATCGAGGCGACTAAAGACTACTTGTCCGGTATTTTTGGTGATTTGGGTAATACAATGACCGATGCGCTTGTAGATGCGTTTGCGAACGGTACGAATGCAGCCGAATCATTTAAAGACAGTGTTTCCGGAATGCTTAGCAAGCTTGCTAAAGATATGATCTACTCAATACAACTTGCGCCGCTTTTTGAAGAAGCACAAAAGCAAATGCTTACGGTAATGGAAAACGCTAGCGGATTATCTCCTGAAAAGCAATTTGAGCAGTACACAAATATCATTGACTCGTTGGTTTCAAATGTAGAAGGCAAGCAGGACGATGTTATGCGAATGTTGGAGGCGTTTCGGGAAGCAGGCAATAAACATAATTTGGATCTATTCACACCTGATAATGACGTATCCGCCCAAACCGCATCGACAAGAGGATATCAGGTTATGTCCCAGGACGAGGGAGAAGAAATGAATGGCAGATTATCGGACGTTCAGGCTAAAACCGGTAATATCCTTGCGGCGGTCGAATTTGTGAAAAGCCTGAGCGCAGAACAGCTAAACAGAACCACCGACATCAGGGATATTATGATTCAGCTTAACGGCAATGTCGCAGACATCAGGTCTTATACAAGGGTATTGCCGACTATGAACGAAACGCTAACGTCCATGAACAGAAAACTCGACAATTTGTAATATGGCAACTTCGGATATCACGATAAATGGAATTACCCTTTCATCATTGGGGGTAACATTGGTTGCGGGAGGCTACAAGGAATTTCTCACGTTTGAACCGCTGAAAGATTTTGTTGAAAACGATGATCCTTTAAAACCGGGCGTAGAGGTTATTGTTGAAGACCCTGTTTCGGACGAACGGGATTTAACGCTTACCTTCCTGGTTGCCGGGGCCGATAAAGCATCCTTCTTGTCGAATCTTAAAAGATTCAAGTCTGAGCTTCACAAAGGAATGGTAGTATTGTATATTCCCGATCTTGGAGAATATTACCACCTAATTTATAGGAATGCCACGCAATTTGAGAATTACCGCCTTCGCGCCTGTAAATTAGCGATTAAATTTCGTGAGCCAGATCCGACAAGAAGGACGGCAGAATAAGTCAAATCCAATACAAAATATGAAACTATAATGCGGCTTCAAATTTTCGCATGGATGAGTCGGATAGGCGGGTTCAAGGTTATTTGCAATTATTTGGGGATCGATATTCTGAATAGTAATCATGCAACCTACACTTGCTGAAGTTCTGCGCCTATGCGACGTATTTCCTCTTTTATCATTTCCATTCGATCCGGCGACGGACACTTATTTCCGCTTATGTATTGCGCCAAAAGACTTTGGGCTATTCCCATCCGGCGGGCTACGGCAGAAGCATTTAATTCGGGATGCGACATAAACAGCTCAAACAATGGGGTTTTATTGTTTTTTCTGAAAAATCCCTCATAACTTAAATCTTCGTCAATATCTGGCCAATAAATTCCGAACGCATTAGCCTTATAGTTTTCGCGCTGCTCCTTTGTTGCACACTTCAAACGCGGATACTCGACGAATCGCTCAGATGCTTCCCTTCCATCATCCGTGCGAATCCATACGGCGCTATTCGTAATCCATATTTTTTCGACCTTTATCATAACTACCTACTTTTATTAAAGAACTTATTCCAATGTTCGGCTATTACTTCCTGATTCTCCTCGATAATAGCTTCTACCATCTTTAATTCGGCGGGTTTCAGCCCATTATTCTCCACTAAAGCTACCGGAAATATATTGAACTTTGCACTAATGTTATCCTTGACTACATGGATATGTATCGGATCATGGTCATTTGAGTAAAACAAAAAACGAAACCCAAACATAATAAATATCGTCGGCATATCTATTTTCATTTATAATGCAAAAATAGGTAATATTTTTATTACCTACAAATATTATTTAAAGTTTCTTGCATAATGTGCCGAACGTATTGATCTTTGTTGTGTGCCTGTGATGATGCAGGCTACGAAGTTTTACGACGAAATGACTATATATAATCCTTCCGGAATAAAAATTATAGATGTTCGCGTCAGTAAGAACGCGATCATAAAATTCGTCCTAATGGGCGATTATTACATTCAACTTCCCTTTTCATTAAAAAATCAAACGAGTTTTCCTCGCGGTTCATACATAATCTATAAGGGCCGCAAGTTCGAAATCATGTCGAACGTGACACCCGAATTTGACAATAATACGGGTGGATATAAATACACGCTTAATTTCTGGGCGCAGCAAAATCACATGAAACGTTGTTGTGTTCAGTGGTTGGCCGGAGAAGTTTCGGAAACGACATTTAGCGATACGACCGATCTCGCGTCCTTTGGGAATCTGATCGCCGACAATATGAACCGGTTCCTCGGCGGGACGAATTGGAAAGTGGGAGCCGTACCCGCCGATTTTGAAAAAATGACCAAACTTGTATCATTCGCCGGCGATTCGTGCTGGGACGGGCTCGCAAATATCGCTAAAATTTTCGAAGTCGAATGGTGGACAATTGAAAACGGCGCGGAAGTTTGGATCTATTTCGGGAAGTTGGAATTAGGTTCTCCTGAACGATTCGAGCGCGGAGAAGTCGTTTCTTCCATCCCGGCCAAAAAAGGGGATGATTCGAATTACGGAACTCGGTTTTTCGTTTTCGGATCGACTCGAAACCTACCTAACGACTACGGTAATACTCAGCAGGGAGGGGTAACTAATCATGTTTCAGAAAAACGGCTGCATCTTCCGAATGGGATGCAGTACATTGATGCGTGGGAGAATATAGCCTCTGGCGATGTTGTGGAGAAAGTGGTGTATTTCGAGGATGTGTATCCTAAAAACACCGATACGATCACCGATATTACAACCATTAAGAGAAAGTTAGAAGGATCGGAAAGCAGCGATACTTTCGACGCTTACGTAATGACATGCGCTAATACGCCGTTTTTACCATCCGACACCATCGTAGGCGAAACCCTGCGTTGCGTATTTACAAGCGGAAGCCTTAAAGACCAAGAATTTGAAATAGCCCTTATCGACAACGATAATAACGTCATAGACCCTGAAAAATGGAAACCTGAAGACGGATTTAACAAAAAATTTGAAGTCATCGCCAAGACAGAAAACTCCGGGGATGGGAATGTCTTGATTATTCCCAACAAAGACTTGCATCCGGAGGTGGGCGACACAATGGTATTAACCGGAATAGAATTACCCAAAGAAAGAATTGCTGAAGCCGAACAGGATCTTTTAAAAGTGGGTAAATCTTGGGCGATAAAAAATAGCAGCGATACCAACGTGTATGATTGTCCTACCAACCCCGTGTATTGCCAGCTAAACGATAAAAACTACGAAGCCGGACAAAAGGTGCTTCTTGTAGGCAGCAATTTTGGTATTGATGGTCGTCAATCGCGGATTCAGGGATTTGAAAAGAAGCTGTACAATGAGTATATCGCCACCTATACCGTCGGCGATAATACGGTTTATTCCCGCCTGGGCAGCATCGAAACCAACATAAAGGAAAACCAGTATGCGGAAAGAATCGGTGTTGTATCCGGCGTAGGCATCTATGTTATCAGTAGATACGACAACACGGCCCCCACCGATTACAACGTTTTTTCTGCGCTTCGGAGTATGGAGGACTTCCACCCCAAAGGTGGCAGGAAATCCCTTGATTTCAATGCGGGCAACATAAATGCCGCCCAGGATATGACCGCTGGCGGGGATGCGCAAGTAGGAGGAAATATTGAATCAGGGGGAGATATATCCGCTGGGGGAAACGTAGATGCGAAAGGAAGCGTTACGGCGCAAGGCAACGTCGAATCTGACGCGGATGTTATTGCGAAAGGCAAGTTCGCTACGGCCAATTTCCGCAAGGGAAATATCAGCGGAGCCGGTGCGGGCGTATATCAGGATAGCACGGGCAGCAGTGTCGTGGAAGCGGACAAGCTAATCATTCGCAAAGAAGCGGTATTCAACGAGCTTATCATAAATCAGATGTCTTTCAGGCTCGGAGAAACGGTATTTTCGAACGGAGGCTTCGAATGTACGTCCGTACAAGAGGAAAGCACTTATTATCGCTGTTATTATGACAACAAGAACGGTACGAGATATAGCGGTATTGTCGTAGGCGATCAGGCAAGATGCCAACGTTACTCCGCCGATAACAAAAGCATCATTAAATATTTTTGGGCGCTCGTTACCGGCGTGGGAGACGATTATGTGGATATCTCCAAAACAGATAAAGACGGCAGCGGCATTCCCGCGGAAGGGGACAATATCGTGCAGTTCGGTAACAGAACCGACGTCGCCCGCCAATCGGCAATCGTAATAGATGCAAGGGACGGCGGCTCCATACAGGTATTGGCTAAAATAGACTCTTTCGACCTGACGGATAAAAACTATATCGGGATCGGGGTAAATCCCGTGACGGGCCGCGCGTATCAGTATGTATACGGGGATATGTTCTGCGGGGATAGAAACCTGGATGATCCCGAAGCGACTTACATCACCTTTCAACAGGCCCCCGGCGATACCAAACCGAGAATGAGGATGAATACCGACGTAATAATCGGTAAAAACAGTTCGGGACTGAAGAATCTTTCGGAGTGGCCGGAGGTGAAACAGGATATCGATACGGCAAAAGATACAGCCCAAGAGGCTAAAGATGCGGCGGCATCGCTGAACACCACCGTCGCCAGCATGAAAGACTTCACCGACGAAGCCTTTGCCGACGGGATTGTGGATCGCGCGGAAGCGGCATCCATCGAAAAGTATATCAATACGGTCAACGAAACTAAAGAAAGCGTCGATACGTCATACAGCACCGTATATAATAATACGCTGCTGACCGGCACGGCCAAGACGAATCTTGCCGCGGCGAAAACCGCTTTCGACACGGCTGTCGCAAACCTATTGACATCGATCCAATCGGCATCGGCGGACGGCGTAGCCACTCCCACGGAGAAATCTGACGTGGATTCTAAATACGACATCTTCAACACGGCTTACGGCACATTTAACACCCGATTAGAAGAAGCGAATAAATACATCCAGACAGCAATCAACACTACCGCACAGGGAGCGTATCAATTGTCGCAGGAATTGCAAACGGCGGTAAACGTGCTTAACGATACGATCATCCCGGATTTGCAAAGCCAGATCGACGGATCGATTACATCTTACGAAGGGACGGAAGTGCCTACGCTCAATAATGCCCCTGCAAACGAATGGGCGAGCACCGAGGAAAAGAATCGCCATATCGGGGATTATTACGACAGATTTGTAGTCATTGACGGGGAAAATGTTACGGAGCGGTATAAATTTTCATATCAAAACAATACATACCAATGGCTACGAGTTGCCGATAGCGGTGCGGCGCAGGCTCTATCAGAAGCCCGCGAAGCATTGGGACTGGCCGGAACGAAAGCTAAGCTGTTTTATGGAGACAGTACCCCCGCCGTCCCGTATAGCGTAAATGATATATGGATTAAAACATCGGGAGTCATCTATGTTAGTAACGCTAACAAAGCCGAGGGAGCGACCGCTTCCGAATCTGACTGGCAGAGTGTGAACGATGCCCAGCTTAGATTGCGTCAGATGTCTTCGGATAGCGTAATATCCAAAGAAGAAAAAGCCACACTGCGCAACAAGGTCGCCCAGATCGACAAAGAATACGCTTCCTACCAGGACGATGCGACGACATACGGCGTATCGATTGCCGATTTGTCCGCCGCCTATAATGCTTTGAAAAACTTTCTATCCGGGACAGTTGCGGTTAATATGGATTCCGATACGACCCTGACCGATGCGCAACGATCAAATTACAATACTTATTTCGCTAACTATGATGCGGAAGTGAGCCGATTCGCCAATCTCATCGCGGATGCAATGGCAAAAAATGCGGCTGACGCCGTACAGATCGGTTCGGTAAATCTGATCGACGGCAGTGAGGAAATTACAATTACAGCACCTTCAAATGCCGCGTACTCATATAAACGTTTACCTCTTCACGTTCGACCTGGAGATAAATTTGCATTATCCGTCAAATCCATTGAGATATTGGCTGGCACTCCAGCGGGATTCACCCTGAATATTTCTGGTTCGGATTATGAAAATACGTTGGCAGGAGGTTATATAACACTTGCCAATAGGACGGCTGTCTATAAGATTCCGGAAAATGTAATGGAGCAAGACGGCTGGCTTTTGGTGTACGCGGGGAAACATGGAAAAACCAACGGAAATTCGGTCACCTACCACGAAGTCATGCTCGTCAAAGGCAACCGCCCGGCCTTAACGTGGTCGCCATCGTTGAATGACCAGAAGGCCCAAACTCAAGAAATGGTTGACGCTTCCCTCCCTGCGACGCGAAATCTGGCCCTGAAAACTGGAGGACAGCTCGATTTTCGTGTAGGAAGTTACACGGGCTATAAGTTTTCACTTGCCGAGCAGCCTGTTATCGGACAGGAATACGCGCTATCATGGGATGACTTGGATTTTAGTGGAACAACTACCGTATTGTTCCGGCTCTATTCAACATCGGGAGAAAAAAGCATCAATATTAAATATACTATGTCTAAGGGCCCGGGGTCGGCTCTGTTGACAATCCCGCAAGATGCCGATCTATCCGTTCAATATGATTTGTACATCACAGGCTCGGACGCGACGTTCGCATCCGGCTACGTGAAAAATCTTATGTGGGCTAAAGGGAATAAAGTCACGAGTTGGGCGCCGGCCATAGAGGACACGAAAGAAGCTTTAGCCGCGGCTCAAGAGTCCGCGGACAAGGCGAACGCCATGCTCGCCGATATCGCCAGCGACGACAAGCTGACCCCCGGCGAAAAACAGGAGGCCAAGCGGGAGTGGGAGATCATCCAGGGCGAGACCCCGATCCTTACAGCCCAGGCCGAAACGATCCAACTGAGCACCGCCGATTATCTGAACGTCTACAATGCCCTGAGCGCATACATTACGCCGTTGCTGGCGGATATGACGACGACCTCGACGATCACCGGGTCGGTGTTCCGCTCGAAGTTCAAGGACTACTACAACGCCAGGGCCAAACTGCTTAATAACATCCAGTATTATTCGTCCGGCCAGTTCCAGATCGTCACGATCGACGCTACGGCGCTCGATCCGGATACTTATTATCCGGCAACATTCACTTTATACAATGCTACAAATTATAAAGCGACTTTTAATATCGGAACCGTATTAGGCGTGAGCGGGAAGCCTCCCTGGGCCACTCATGCGCAGGGATTCTCATGCAATTGCGTCTGGGAGTCGAACGGGAACCGCTGGGGCACGTTACCCGTCAAAAGGTATATCCATTCCTTTGCTTACAGCTTTGCAGAGAGTACGCCCGTCGGCAGCATCGGACAGGTGATAGAGGTATCGATGGAATACATATACGTTCGCGGCGGCGGCAGGTACACGGTGCGTACATCCGGCGTCCCTTTCATTGAATTGCATCCTTCCGGTTATCATTGGACTTCCGGAAGTTCATCCGGCAATCTTCCCACCCGGACGTCGGTAGAAACGCCGGTCGTGGATCTGGAAGCGGCGAAGAAAACAGCCCAAGACGCTAAAGATGCGGCGGCATCGCTGAATACTACCGTCACGGGCCTCAAAAATTTCACCGACGAAGCCTTTGCCGACGGGATTGTGAATCGTGCGGAGGCGGCATCCATCGAAAAGTATATCAATACGGTCAACGAGGCGGGCTCCGCAGCGGATGCTACCTATGGCAAGCTGTATAACAATCCCTATCTGGGAGGTTCGGCGAAAACGAATCTTACCACAAATAAAGGCGTGTTTGACGCAGCTAAAGTAAGTCTTCTGAATGCCATTTCAGCAGCAATTGCGGACGGCAAAGCATCAGAAGCCGAAGTGAGGAACGTGAATGCAAAATATACGGAATTCAATGCTGCATACAAAGATTTCACGAGAGCCATAGAAGATGCGAATCAAGCTGTTCAGAACGAATTGAAATCATACTCCGACGCCGCTCAGGATGCCGCCGATGCCGCAGCCGCAAGAGTTGCGGAATTGGAATTTCTGAAATCGGCATTTTCGGATATGACTACGGAGATATCGGACGGTTTGTTGCTTACAGGGTTTGTCGGCGTCCGCGATTCCGCATCGAATATCGTTGCGGGATTATCGGGTATTAACCCGTATTCCGATCTATCCCGATACCCGATACTGTTCGGCGGCGCCACTTCTGCAAAAGCGGCCAACGAAGCTAAGTTTCGGTTTTATTCGGATGGGTATTTTGCATTAGGAGGCGACCGGCTGGTATTCGAGCCTACAAATTCTTCTCTTACTGTCAGAGGGGCTATATATGCGAGCTCCGGGGAATTTCGGGGGAAGGTGTACGCTTCGGGCGGAGAGTTCACGGGAAAGGTGGTAGCAACTTCAGGCGAATTCACGGGGACAGTTCATGCTTCAGCAGGCGAATTTACAGGCACCATAACGGCGAGTTCCGGGAAAGTAGGTGATTTCGTTATCGACAACGGAAACCTTCTTAATACAAAGAATAGCGGCAATATGAAGTTTACCTATGGGGAATCCTATGTTCAGCTTGGGAATGAAAGTTCGTATAATAATAATTATGGCAATTTGAGTATCAATGCGAAAGTATCGTCCGGGCTTGTCCGGGCTATAAGTGTGGGCGCATGGGGCGGCACTGATAATATTGCCATAGAAATATGGAATGGAGACATTATCCTCAATTCCAGCGCTAAAATACGAGGGATAGCAACATCGACCAAATATCTTTTTTCCGCAGGCAGCACATATCTAACAAGAGAGGACGATTATATAGAATACAACGGGTCGGGAACAACTCACATTTATCTGCCTTCGACTAACAACGATGGTAAAGTAATTTGGATTAAAAAATCGGGCTCTGGTAACATAATAGTTCACGCTTATAATGCCATCCATTATATCCGAATGGGATCGGGCCCCGTGAAGGATGTTACGATCAGTTGGAATGGCGAATGTAAGTTCACATTTATCAACTCTACAAAATTTTGGAATTACGCAAACTACAATATCTAAAATTATGAAGAACATCGATTTAACGAATCTGCGGGTTTATTTGGATTTTGCCAGGACGAAATCCGAGGTCAGGGATTACCGGGTATCTATTGCCGACGCAATTTATACGGGATGCCCCGGCATAGAATATCACGCATTGGTACATAAAATATACGATAACGAAGGGCCAATTCAGCTTTCCGATAGAGAGGTTGAGCTTCTACAAAAAGTAGCCGAGGCTTGCACTCCAGCCGTATACGACGCGATCATGGAGCAATTAACCTAAAACCGTAAACGATGAAATTAGATGCTGGACGGGGAGTGTGTGGATTGATGCTTAGTATCGTAGGGTATTTTACCCCCATAGGGCCTTTATTGCTGTGTATTCTTGTTTTCATAGCTATTGATTTCGTGACGGGCTGCTGGGCGAGTTACAGACGATCCAAGAGACAGCATAGAGAATGGTACTTCAGCTCTTATGCTGCCTGGCGCACGGTGGAGAAACTATTCTTCTCCCTGGGTACGGTCATGCTGGCTTTCGTGCTGTCAAGGCATGTAATAGGATTCATTCCCAAATCGGAATTATTGCCGAATCTCTGCACTGGTTTTATCTGCGGTGTTGAATTTTGGAGTTTTCTGGAAAACGCCGGAGATATTTCCGAAGCCAAGATATTCCGGATAATAAAACGCTACACAATTAATAAAGTACATGAATTTGACGAAGATGTAACAAAGGCTATAGACGAGGATAAAAATCGACAATAAATTTAACAATAAAAATTATGGCAAATATCAGCAAATTGGCTCCCTTTATCCGGAAATGGGAAGGCGGCTTCGTGGACGACCCTTACGATCAGGGAGGCGCGACAAATATGGGTGTGACAATCGCTACATGGCGACAGATAGGTTATGACAAGGATGGCGACGGAGATATCGATGTAGACGACCTTAAAATGCTTACGTGGGACGAAGTCGTCTCCCGTGTATTGAAACCGCACTATTGGGATCGGTGGAAAGCCGACGAGATCCGCAATCAATCGCTGGCTAACATCCTGGTCGATTGGGTCTGGGCATCGGGAGCCAACGGCATCAAGATTCCGCAACAGATACTCGGCGTTGCAGTGGACGGTATCGTAGGCCCTAAAACCATTGCCGCGCTGAACGCCCGCAATCCCCGCGAACTGTTCGCTCAGATCAAACAGGCCCGGTTAAATTTCGTGGACAATATCGTTCGAAAGAAACCGTCTCAGAAGCGGTTTATCAACGGATGGAAATACCGCATTAACGAAATCAAGTTCGAGCCGTGAAAAAACTGGTAGTTATATTGGGAGTGCTTGCCGTATCGTGCTGCCGCCAGGCAATGCCGATTCGCTCAGAGTCAAAAGACAGCGTTCGCGTCGAGTACAAGACCGAATATATGGAGAAGATACGGATCGATACGGTAAGGGTTCCTGTCCCCGCACAGTCGGCGCAGACACAGACCCGCGATAGTTCATCACACTTGGAAACGGACTTTGCAGAATCGAACGCACGGATCGGTACAGATGGAACATTGTACCATGACCTACGGAACAAGCCGCACATATATCCCGTTGCCGTTCCCGTCAAAGATGCCGAGAAAATAATAATTCGGGATAGTATCGTTTATCGTGACCGGGACAAAGAGATTCCCGTCCCGGCAGATTTGACGAAAGGGCAAAAATTTTCGATATGGGCCGGACGGCTTGCTTTATTGGCATTAATCACATGGGTGGGATGGAAAATTTGGGGGTTAACAAGGAAGATACGGAATCGTTAAAAAATACCCTTTTTGAATCAAAAGGTACTGCATTTGATACCTGCCGACAAGAACAATACTGATAATCAATGCAATTCGTACTGTATAAGGGAATCGAACCCTTATTTGTAGACTGAGAATCTACCGTCCTAACCGTTAGACGAATACAGCATTATTCGATGCAAAGATAACTAAAAAAATATTTTTGCAAAAAAACGAAATGCATTTTTACATAAAAAGTCCGGAGACTCCCAAACGAAGTCTCCGGACAAACGGATACGATTCTCTCCTACGGCTTACCAGTTCAGTTTCGCCCAGCGGGTATTCCATTTACCCCATGACTCCGGACTAAAATCGAGCGTATAGGCATAACTGATATATTGCTGAACACCGAGTTTTATGTGCCCCTGCTCGTCTCCGCTCCAACCGCAGTTATGCGCGCCCGGCTGCAATCCTTCCCTGATTTCGGCGATCTTCTCAAACTTGATCCCGTCGTCGGACTGCCACAGCACGATGTAACTATTGGCAGACATTCGGGCCGCCGTATGCACGGCCTGGAATTTCCCGATATCCTCCCGGTATTTTACATCGCTGTGATCCGCCCCGCCGATAGCGCCTTTATCCATCGCCGTTCCATGGAACACGAGGTGACCGGGCCAGTTCGGATCGTCGGCCGACGCAGTCGCTACACGCGTGGTAACGCTCTGGTCGTCCCACGAATAATAGAAATAAACCGTATTGTCGAGAACGACTATCGACGGTTCTCCGGCTCCGAAATTCACGGGATTGCCGTCGTAACGGATTACCGGTTGTACGTCCGTTCCGGTTGTCCAGCCGGAACCGTTCCATTTCTCCCACGGCCCGTTCGGGAATTTGGAGCGGGCTACGTAAACATGGTTTTCGACCATCGCTTCATTTTCGGTGGAGGTATATCCGATATAATAATAACCGCCCCACCGTGCAACTCCCGGATCGCATACGGAAAAATGATCGGACGAAAATTCGGTCGGCAACAGTACCATCTCTTCCTTCGTCCAGGTCTTGCCTCCGTCGTCCGAATGCTGGTAAGAAGCCTGATCCCAGAAATTATAACCGCTCGTTTTGTCCACGCTGTACTGCGCCTGCCAGTTCCGGCCGCTCACGACCTGCCCGTTTTTGTAACTGGTAACGCCCGAAACGCTTCCGGTAGCCAGCCAAACGCCCGATTGCTCGGTCAGCCCTTTGGACAGCTCCCACAAATAAGTCCCGGCCGGAAACTTATCGTCGTTGGTCACCCCGATCTTTTCCCCGTCTTTATAATCTTTGAACGTCGCAGTCGCTACCGGCGTCTGTTGAACGACCTGGCTGTAACTCATGCTCGCATCGTCCCACTTGTACAAATTGAACGTAAAACCGCAGGGCTGCCCGTTCCAATTCGGGCTGGTTACGCTGATACTCCAGAACGGAGTTTTTGCGGTAAACTTCTGTCCGACCGTATTATTGCCGGTAATACCTTGCGCCTCATGCGTTCCGCTCTGATTGAACAGGTAATTCCAATCGCCGTACTGACCGCCGGATGCGGCAAACCACGCATCGATCGAACCGTCGTCATGAATCATGATCGACGGCCCATAACGGTAAGTGCCGGCCTTATAAATATCCCATCCGTCGGAAATGGTGGGAACATATTTCGCTCCTTGCTTTACGGTAATTTTCGCGCTCAGATCGCTGTTTTTGTCTTTGACGAGGACGAAAGCGTACCGAATGGCGTCGGTCTTGTCGAAAGGATCGACTTTCAGATGCAGCACGTCGGTCGACAGGCCTTTCGATCCGACCTGGGTGATCCATTGAACGGTATCGGGGATCTGCACTTCGTAATCGACGTTCTGTTGAAGTTCCACGTCGATCGTTTCGCCGGCAGACGGAACCGTATAAAAATCCTGCGTCAGAATCAGCGCATCTTTCTGTCCGCGCGTCACCGTAACGGTCTCGCTCGCGGTTCCCGCCGTAATGACGACTTCCGCTGAAAAGTCGTCGTACAATTCATAATCTTTTTTTGCCGTAACGGTTATTTTCACATCGCCTGCTTTCCCCGACTCGGGCGATATACTGCACCAGGAGGAAGCTTTCGTGTCGTTTACTTTCGCGCTCCATGCCACATTGGTGGTAAAAGAGATAACCCCGTTCCCTCCGGCCGCCGGTAAATTCACCTCCGGGGAACCGGTAATTTCGATTTTCGGATCCGGCGCAGGATCGTCTTCTCCTTTGTCGCCGCATTGCCAACAGGCGACGGAAACGAACACGATCAAAAAAGCAATTAAATATTTTTTCATTTCATTAAATTTTATTATACAAAAATAACAAATATTTTCAGAGTTTTACCCCGATTATCCGAATCCGACAGGATGAAACGATTCCGATCCATCCCTGACGCTCCTTTCGAAAAATCCGGAACCGACCGTAAAATACCGTAATAAAAAAGCGAAGCCGGATCAAATGATCCGGCTTCGCCAAAAAACTACTAACCTAAATGACTTTTCGATTAATCATTGCTGATAATCTTAAAGTACCATCCCTGAGTACATACATAAGACATGTACTGCGTCTCGCCGGTAACACCCGATGCATAGCGTGCAGATTTACTACCGTCGAACATTCTTGCATAAGCTACTCCGCCATCGGTAAAGGTCGTACCGTCGTCCGACAGCAATACACAGGTTTGATTGCTCTTGACATAGGTTGCCGTAAATTTCCCGTTGACGAACTTCACGTCCACATCCGTATTGCTGTCGAATGTCCAGGCATCGGCGCTTGCGCTCAACGCAGCGGGCCAGTTGTCTCCGGAGGCAGCCGTACGAACGACCAACTTATTCCCCTTCATGGTATACAAATAAATCTGACCGTTATTCTCAACCACAGATACAGGAACCTCGCTCGCAACCACGGAAGCGTAATCTCCATCTCCCCAAGCAGAGCCGTCCCATTTAGCCCAAGAGTCTTTAATATTCGCAGTACGTGCTAACTTAACGTTGCCACCATCCGCAAAAGCCGCATAATAGTAACCGTCACATTTTACCACACGCAAATCCGTCGGAGAGCATTTTTTGAGCCAACTTTCGTTCAAAGAGAACACATAACTCTGATCTCTCCAGGTAACACCGCCATCCTTAGTTTCACGGTAAGCCGCACCTGTCTTACTGTCGCTGACATAATAGATGCGTACCTTCGGGCAATTGGACGATACGGCTTGGCCTGCCAAGAATCCCTGGAAACCGTCTTTAGCTCCTGCGGAAGCAGACCAAACTCCCGAACTTTGCTTCGTCGATTGCATTACAACCAGATATTCTCCTGCAGGATAAGTATTACCTTGATCCGCATTCAACAAATTAGGCCAACTATTATCCCCGTATGAAAGATCTTTTTTCTGATTCACGGGGTTGCGTTTAACAGTAGTAGCATAATCCGTATCCCAAACATACAAAGAAGCGGTCATTACTCCGTCTCCATGCTGTTACGACCAAGTACAACAAGACACCTGCATGTCGGTAAATGGTCCGGCAGCTACGAAACGTACCCCGAATTCTCCATTTGCAGACAAATCAATAGGGCCTTGAGCATCTCCGTTCCACACATGCATTTCTTCCCTGTTAGCGCTGTATTGCTTAAACAGGTAGAATGCATTGAATGCATTTTCGCCCGTCTGCACGACACTCGGAGCCGTCAGATCCGAGCTCGATCCACGCATGATGAAATAACCGAAATCGCCTCTCTGTACGATTTCGATCCGGCGAGTTAAGGTCTCTTCCTTCTCATCGGCAACGATTTCCGTCACATACACATACCCCGTACGGGCATCCAACGCAGGATTGGACAGAACCGTTACGGTAAAGACCGAATCTTTCATCACCGCTTTGGAATCCGGCACAATGATCCAATCCTTGCAAGCGTCGTCCGCCTCAACGCTGAACGGGCGGTTCGTCTGTACGGTAAGAGCCACCGGTCCGCCGCTTTCGCCCACATTATAAGTGGTTTGCGGCAAGAACATCGCCGACGTAGAAAGCTGGGTAACTTTCAACGTTTTGGTTTCTCCTCCCGAAGTGATAACTACCTCGGCTTCGCGGTCGTCGTAATCCGGATTCTCGTTAAGGTTGAGCGTCAGGAACCAATGGCCCGCATTCCCGCTTTTCGGAGAAATCTCCAGCCATTCGTCGTCCACGGTTGCAGGAGCCACTTTGTATTTCACTTCAGCAGTCCAATCTCCCACGGTCGAAAAACCGATTACTTTCTTCCCTCCGATTTTCGCTGATTCGTACTCAGTCAGAGGAAACTTGAAAGAAAGCTCGCCGTCGTCACCATTCTCCTTGTCATCGTTGCATGCACCCAAGAGACCGGTAAGTGATAGACAAGCTATCAAATAGAACAATTTTCTCATAGTTTTTAGGTATTATAATAAAACAGTTATTTGTTAAAAATTCAAATTTCCTTTGAAAAGCGGGGAGCAACCGGTGCACTCCATTAATTGCTCCCCGCTATAATACCGTCAGGTTTTATTCCACGAAAGAATAAGGCACCATCCTGGTCGGCCATGCCGTCTTGGAATACTGTCCGCCGTTCTGATAAATCATCAGGCGGGGAGTCGTCGACGTAATATGGCTCTGCTCGTTGCAGATGAAACGGGCATATTTGGCGCGTACGCGGATATTGTTCGAAAGCACGCCTTTCTGTTCCCATCCCGAGACGCCGTCTTTCGAAACCCATACGACCGAATAACTGTTCACATCCGCGATATTCACGCCGTGTACGGCTTGAAAACAATCCTGATCTTCGATATATCTTACGCTGCAACCATCGATGTTCAGCCCTTTGAAGGCCGTGCGGTCGATTACTTCGCCCTGATCGGTCATAGATGCCGGCCAGTTCGGATCGCTGGCGGCAGCCGTCATCAGCCGAACGTTGTAAATTTTCTGTTCATTGTCGCTGTACGTGTAGTACAGATAGATCTGATCTCCCTTCACGACCAGGCTCGGTTCTCCGGCTCCGAAGAACGTTTCGGTTGCCGAAAGCTCGGCATCGACCGCAGGAGCCGGATCTCCTCCCCACGACGAACCGTTCCATTTTTCCCAGTCTTTTCCGTTGATCGTCGCACTCCGGGCAACAAATACATTGTTGTCCAGGCTTTCGTCCAGCGTAGCCGACCCGGTATAGGCCATGTAATAGTAATTCCCGACTTTCACGACCGACGGATCTTTGGCATAGTAGTTATCCGCCTTATCTTTGGTCGGAGCCAGCGCAATCACTTCGTCTTCAGACCATACGGCATTGATCGAAGCGGTAGGTGCGCTGTAATAACGAATCTGAGACGAATATCCGACATCGCCGGGAGCCGTATACTGAACGGAGTTTTCATGCCCCTGAACACCGGATGTTTCGTTTCCGTTCACCCAGCAGATCATGCCATTAGCCGTGGCTCCGCCCCAGGCGCCCGGAGTACCTTCGGTTCTCTCCATATACAGCAGATAAGCTCCCATCGGGAATTTAAGATTTCCGGTCGCTTCGGTATAACCTCCGTTATCGGCGTTGAGTTCCAGCCAACCGGCTTCGCCGGCCTGGTCGTAATGCACGAATTCGTAGGTTGCGATCGGCGTACCGGCCAGGGTCGTCTGGTAATTCGTATCCCAGTTGTAAAGAGAGAAACGCATCGACGAATTCGGATTGTCCCAGTTCGGGCAGTGTACCGCCCAACCGTAAAACGATTGATCGAACATATAGTAAATCGCTCCGTTGCCCCCTTCGCCATGCCAACCTTTAGCGCCGCCGCCGTCGCCGCTGCCATTCAGTTTCGTACGCGCCGGCATGCTTCCGTTCAGTCCCCCCGGAGTGGAATACCATGCGCTCATCGTACCGTCCGAATTTGCGATCATCGAAGCCGCATAACGGAAATTGTCGTTCGTAGGAGAGTAGATTACCGCCCCGCCATCGGTAACGACAGGTATCCCCGTTTCGACCACCTCTTCCGGGCGGGCATACTTATCCGAGATCGGACTCGGATCGGGCATACTATCACAGCTACTCATCTGTACCAGCAGCAGCGCAACCGCCGACAACTGTGCAATGTAAGTTAACTTTTTCATAATTAAAACTGATTAATGAACATTTAAATTTGTAATTTTTAGTATTCGTTTTCGTTTTCGTTATCGGTAATGTAAGTTAGCCGTAACCCATCCGGCCGGGTCTTTCCGGAAAAGTTCGAGCATTTCCGCGGCCGGCGTATTGCCCGACCGGTTTTCGGCGAACCCTTTCGCCTGATTGGCGATATCCACCTGCATAATCGCCTCGAAACGATCGATCAAAGCCTGCGGAATAGGATTCCCTTCGACGACATGCTTGCGCATCAGGTGAGCCAGATTCGCTTCGCGGCAGTAGCACCGGATAGCGGTAATTATCTGTTCGAGCTCTTCGATATCCTTTATATTTTCCGCCAAATAAGCGGCGTAAGGTTCGTCGTTCACCTGCTGTTGCGCTTTCCGGTAAAGATCGGCCGCCGCCAGCAATTTTTCGGAACTCGTCGCACAGCGCAGTTCGATATCTTCGAAGAACCACGGGTCGAGCGATTCGCTCTCGGTGGTCATAAACAAACTCCGGCGCGTCGATTTCCAACTCGGAGAAGGAGCTACGGCCCCTTCGATATGGGCGATGTCCCAGCGATGGTACACTTCGATCCCGGCCGGATTCTCGGTCAACAACCGGAAACGCCATGTAGCGTCCCACGGGAACACGGCAAGTCCCGTCGCGCTGGCTTCCCAAGCGGAAAGCACATCCGCGGCAGCCGTTCCGAACGGTTCGGCCAACTCCGCCAACGCCTGTTCGTTCGGCACAGCCAGGTTATGCAGTTTGATCCCGGCCATCAACTGATTCGGATCGTAACGGTCGGGAATAAGTCCGAAATACTCTTTTACGCCCTGGATATTCGGGACATTTCCCACGGCATCCAACTCTTCGGCGACCAGACGCGGCGCGGCGATATGCGTCAGCGGCTGCAACTCCTCGTTAGCGCTGGCCATAAAAATTTCACCGACTACCGGAATGCCGCGTTCGGCGCAAAGCTGCACCGTATTTTTAAACCAGACGTCCACCGGCCGGCTCAGTTGTACTTCCGCTATGTTGGAATGCAGAAACATCCCGAAGTTCCGGGTCGGAAGCGACGGAATGCAGGCATAGATCTGTCCCGCGGAAATTTCCCACGGTTCCCACCAGACCATCCCGTCCGGACTCACTTCGGCCCAGGTTCCGGTCAAAGCTTGTAGAAAGGCGGGAATACGTTCGTGCAACGGGATATCCCGGTCGGTCGGGCCGTTTCCGAACTCGTTGGCGACCCATGCGTCCTGATCGAACGTATAAACTTCGATATCGTCCAGCTCGGGAACCTCTTGCTTCAGCCTTTTCAACAACGAAACGTATTTGTCGACGATCTCTTTTTTCTGAATGCTGTTTTTTTCGGTGGCGATGTCAATCAGATCTGGCGTCAGGATCTTATACAGCGAATCGACTCTCGGGGCGCCGAAATGGAACAACGTCCGGAATCCCCATTTTTTGGCGATCCGAGCCCGTTCTTTGATAGCCTGCAAACGCTGATCGGCTTTTTCCCGGCTGCCGATTCCGTCGACATAAAGGATATCCTCCAGATTCAGCGGTTCGTCGGCCGGACGGGCTCCCCAGGCGATGTTCAACTGCAACGTATTATACCCCAAATTCTTGAGGGCCTGCATCTGGGACTCGTCGTACCGGATATCGGGATTCGACGGATTGCCGATGATCGCGACCTTGTACCGAAACGGGTCCTTTTGCTGTTGTTTACAGCAGGACACGCCCAGCAGACACAAAACCGACAATACCGCCCAATACAGCCAAGGTCGAGGTTTATTCATAGAGTCGCGTTAATCGTTAAGTCAATAGTTTTCAGGTTATTCCGTTCCGTTCACCAAATGCCGCATATCCCTTGCGGCCAACACGTAATCCCACGGGTTTCCAAAATCGCCAAGGAAAATATTCGTCTCCGCCCCGCTTTCTCCATCGCCTCTTCTTCACGGGAAGACGCACTTCACCCTTCCTATTCCCCAGTCCTCTACACCTTAATTTATAGATAACTGGCTGTAAAACGCGTGTAGATACGTAACAAAGATAATAATTCAGTCATAAATAAAAAATTTTTTCCGAGTTTATTTTTACAATTTCAAACATTATTTTTCACGACCATTTTACCAGTCCCGTTAAAAAACGATAGTTTTGACACCGCGCGCGATTGAAAGTTTGCTTTTTCGAAAACAAAAAATCGACTTATAATGTCAAAAATAGCACCTCCGACCCGTTTTTATCCGTTTATTTTGCATTATCCTAAAAATACGATCTTATGAGAACCTTTCGTCTGAGCCTATTGTGCCTGTTTTTTTGCGTTACGGCCGTGGCGCAGGAGCCGTCCGAATTCAAAACTCCCCCTACGAAATTCCGTCCCGATCCGCTGTGGTTCTGGAACAATACCGACATCACTAAAGAAGGTATCGACGCCCAAATGCCCGGCTTTCTGGAAAAATGCGGCTACGGAGGATTGGCGATTTTGCCGTTCGGCCCCAATCTGACGCCCAAGTACCTGACCGAAGAGTATTTCGAACGTTATAAATACGCCGTCGAAAAGGCCGCCGAACTGGGGCTGACCCTCTCGCTGTACGACGAATACGGATTCCCGAGCGGCAGCGGCGGAGCGATCAACGCGGACGGAGTTCCCCGGTTTCGGAACCGCTTCCCGAACCTCACGATGAAGCGGCTCGACAAAATCGAAGAAGAAACCCGGGGCGGGGCCACCTACGTCAGCCCGGTCAGTAAAACGGGTCAACTGATGGCCGCCGTGGCCATGAACGCCGACACGAAAGAACGGATCGACCTGTCGGGCAACATCACCGAGGAAACCATCGTCTGGAAAGTACCCGAAGGGAACTGGAAAATCATGCAGTTCGTCTGCGTCGCGGACGACGATCCGAACATGGATTATCTGAGCGAAGAGGCGGCCAAAGCCTACATTTCGATGACGCACGAGGCTTACTACAAACGGATGCCCGAATATTTCGGAAAGACGATCACTTCGACCTTTTTCGACGAACCGACGCTGTACCGCGCGCAGGCCCGTTGCTGGACGCCGACATTCAACGAGACCTACATAAAAAAATACGGCTCCAGCCCGGCGCTGTACTATCCGGCGCTCTGGTACGACATCGGCCCGGAAACGCAGGCCGCGCGGAACGCCCTGTTCGGTCTGCGGGCCGAGCTTTACGCAGCGGCTTATCCGAAAGCGGTCAGCGAGTGGAGCAAAGCGCACGGCATCGTTGCGACCGGACATCAGGATAACGAAGAGATCGAAAACCCGGTCGGAACTTCCGCCGACCTGATGAAATGCTTCAAATACCAGGATGTTCCGGGAATCGACAAAATCGGAGGCGACCGGCCGGCCGAGAAATTCTACAAAATAGTCAGCTCGGCGGCCTACAACTGGGATCATTCGCTGGTCATGTCGGAAACCTACGGAGCGATGGGTAACATCCCGTGGGACACCCTCTACAACGTAGCGATGGATCAATACTCAAAGGGGATCAACATGCTGATCCCGCACGCGGTATGGTTCAATGACCGGGACGTTACGTTCGAGCCCGAGCTGTCCCACCGAAATAGGCTGTACAACCAGGGACTGTACGAATTCAACACTTTCCTGGCGCGGCTGAACATGCTGCTGCGCAACGACGACCGCTTCGTCACCGACGTCGCGATGCTGTATCCGATCGAAACGATGCAGGGGGAGCACTACTTCGACGGACCGCTGGGAGCTTACGCGGGAGGCGTGAAGATCCCCGACATGGATTACGTGCAGATCAGCCAGCGGCTGACCAACGAACTCGGCCGCGATTTCCAGTTTCTGCACCCAGAAGTGCTGCAGGACGCCTGCCGAGTCGACAAGAACGGTCTGACACTGGCCAACACGAAACAATACAACACGTTCCGCACGCTGATCGTTCCGTCGTCGAAGACGATCAGCGTCGCGAATCTAGCCAAAATACTGACCTTCTTCGAAGCCGGCGGCCAGGTGATCTTCACAACGCAATTGCCGGTCAAGTCGACCGAGCCGAATGCGGACGCGCAGGTCGTAGCCCTGATGGACAAACTGCTGCCGGAAAAGCTGCGCAGCAGCGGCGAACCCCATACGAATCCGGCGGGAGGCCGCGTCGTTTTCCTCGCCAAGCCCGGTGCCGATGCATTGCGCAACGCGCTGGCCCGTCCGTCGGAAACGTTCGACGTGGAATTTCCCGAAGGCATCGTACCGATGCGCTACATCCATAAAGAGCGCGCCGGAAAAGACATTTATTATTTTGCGAACCTCAACGGGAAAGCGTTCGATTCCGCCGTCGCGCTGCGCGGCAAAAAACGCTACGAACTCTGGAATCCGCATACCGGCGAAGTCACCGCTTTACAACCGGAATACGCCAAAAAAGGAAAAGACCGGGTCAGCCTGGTAAGACTCCGCGTGGAGCCTTCGCAATCGGTATTCCTGGTCGAAACGAAATAAACCCAACTTCACTTAACCCAAACTTAACCTTTTTCGGGGAACCGCAGGGATCGTTTACAGCGATCCCTGCGGCCTTTTATGGACACGAGAAAAATCCTGATTCCACCCAGGTACAAAAAAAGGAAGCCCTGAAAAGAGCTTCCTTTCTGTTGACCCACCTGGATTCGAACCAAGAAAGGCAGAACCAGAATCTGCAGTGTTACCATTACACCATGGGTCAATGATTATTTTTACGGTGCAAATGTAATCAAAATATTTTTTTCGACGAACAATTTACGACAAAATTTTTCAGATAAAATGGTTCGAAGTAGGCCGTATCTTCGAATTTCTTCGCCGCAAAGGCCTTGAAAGCCGGTTTGACCAGTCCGCGAGCCGAAGGAGTGACCTCCGCAAAATGTACGCCCGGCTCGGTAAACAGCTCCCGGCTCTTCGCCGCGCCATTCCCGAACACCAGCAATCCGCCCTTTTCGGTACGTTGTTCCAGAAAACTTTCGGGCGTGACGATATGCGCCGTCACTTCCGAGAGCGGCTTCGCCACCGCATCGAACAACTGGCAGTACACCTCCATCCGGCGGGCGTCGATCATCGGCAGCAACTTCATGTTCCGCATATCGTCCACGCCGAGAATCCCCGCATCGAAATCTTCCAGAGCAACGTGAACCAGCGCCTCGAGGCTGTTCACGGCGATCAGCGGAATCCCGGCGCCGTAACAGATTCCCTTAGCCAGCGAGACGGCGATCCGCAGCCCCGTATACGAACCCGGCCCCTTGCCGACCGCCACCGCATCCAGATCTCCCGCATCCAGGTCATGTTCCTGCAATACTTCCTGCACGTAAACGGCCAGGTTCTGCGCATGCTGTCTTCCTTCGAGATTCTCAAGCAGCGAAAGCAATTCGCCGTTTTTGGCCAGCGCCACCGAACCTACGTCCGTCCCCGCTTCTATACATAAAATAAGTGCCATTTTTCTGCCGTTTGGAAATGCAAAGTAAATGAATTTCGATCAAAAGCGCACCGCTCTTCCGTAAATAAAAACATGCGTTGCGCACCGGACTCCTACGGATTCGGCCGTTTATCGAAAAAGCCGTGACTGCGGAAACTGTAACAAGGTCCCGCCGTAACGATGACATGATCGAGCAGCGTAATGTCGAACAGCGAAGCCGCCAGATCGACCCGACCGGTCAGGGCTTTGTCTTCGTCGCTCGGCAGTTCGTTTCCCGACGGATGGTTGTGCACCAGCACCAGCGCATTCGCCAGTTTTTCGACGGCCCGCTTGACGATCAGCCGGTGATCCACGACGGTAGCAGAAACGCCCCCCTGGCTGACCCGCATCCGGTCGATCACCCGGTTCGAAGCATTGAGATAAACCGCCCAGAACTCTTCGTAAGGCAACGCGCCGAGCTGCGGCTGGAACATCGCGACGATATCCTGATCGGTACGCACCGAATCGATCTGTTGTCCCTCTTCGATCCGAAGCCTGCGCCCCAGTTCCAGCGCGGCGGCAACCGCGGCGGCTCTGCGGATACCGAGCCCTCCCACCATGCGCAGGGCCGGCAAATCGCAACGTTCCATCCGGGCAAGGCTTCCGCCGAAGTGCGCCAGCAATCGCTCCGCCAGCCCGACGGCCGAATCCCCGGCATCGCCGTCCCGAAGCAGAATGCTCAGCAATTCGGCATCCGACAGCGCAGACGGTCCTTGAGCAACCAGTTTTTCGCGCACCTGTTTGTCCGTAACCGATGAAATATTCCGCATCATTCCGTTTATAACGTCATTCGCCGTCCGAACCTCCGGCTGCCTCGGAAAGCACCGATTCCCCCAGCCGTTCCAGCCGGCGGATCGCCTCCTGACACGCCCGCTGTTCGGACTCCTTTTTACTGTCTCCCTCCCCGTCGCCGGACGGTCGGCCGTCTACCAGAACGGTCGTCCGAAAATGAGGCGATTTGGCCGTATACGACGCGCTGGGCGCCGAATCGAACTGCAAGCGTTTCCGGTTTTTCTGGCTCCATTCGATCAAACGGCTCTTAAAATCGGTCTCCTGCTCGGACATATCGTCCAGATCGACGTATTTCCGCAGAATCCCGTTGATGAAAAGGCGGTTCGAAAAATCGTATCCCTTGTCGAGGTAAACCGCTCCCATCATCGCTTCGAGCGTATCCCCGTACAGGTGTTTCTGGGCAAAGCCGTTGCCGCCCTGGGCGATCACGTACCGGTCGAGCCCGATCTCGATCGCCAGCCGGTTCAGCGACGAACGCCGGACGATTCGCGAACGCAACCGAGACAGAAATCCCTCGTCCGCCTCGGGAAACTCGATGAACAGGAAATCCGATACGATCGACTCGATCACCGCGTCGCCGAGGAATTCGAGCCGTTCGTTATTGATCGGGGCTCCGTCGTCCAGAAACAAGGAAGCTGACCTGTGAATCAAGGCCAGCTTATAGAGTTCTATATTATTCGGACGAAGCCCGAAAATAGTTTTCAGCATTCGATAATACGCCTTATCCCTGCCGTAACGCAGCCTGAAATAAGACTGTATCGTTCCAAACATTACATCTTTTTGAGTACGACCGTCGAGTTGTGTCCGCCGAAACCGAACGTGTTGCTCAGCGCGCACTTCACATCGCGTTTCTGGGCGACGTTGAGCGTCAGGTTGAGCTTCGGATCGATATTCGGATCGAGGTTTTCGTTGTTGATCGTCGGAGGCACGATCCCTTTGGTCAGGGCCATCACGCAAGCCAGCGCTTCGATCGAACCGGCGGCGCCCAGCAGGTGCCCGGTCATCGACTTCGTGGAGCTGATGTTCAGGTTGTAAATGTGGTCTCCGAACGCGGCGAACAATCCTTTGATCTCGGCTATGTCGCCTACCGGAGTGGACGTTCCGTGCACATTCACGTAATCGATGTCCTCAACTTTCAGCCCCGCATCCGCAACGGCGTCGAGCATGGACTTTTTCGCGCCCTTCCCTTCCGGATCGGGAGCGGTCAGGTGGTAAGCATCGGCGCTCATGCCGCCGCCGGCTACCTCGGCATAGATTTTGGCCCCGCGGGCAACGGCATGCTCGTACTCTTCGAGCAACAACGCTCCGGCGCCTTCTCCGATCACGAACCCGTCGCGATCGGCATCGAACGGCCGCGAAGCTTTCTGCGGGTCGTCGTTGCGGGTCGAGAGGGCCTGCATCGAATTGAAACCTCCGACTCCCGGAGGGTTGATCGCGGCCTCGGAACCTCCCGTGAGAATCATGTCCGCCTTGCCCCAGCGAATGTAATTCAACGAATCGATCATCGCATGGTTCGACGAAGCGCAGGCCGAAACCGTACAATAGTTCGGGCCCCGGAAACCGTATTTCATCGAAATGTGACCGGCAGCCAGATCCGCAATCATCTTAGGTATGAAGAAAGGGCTATATCGCGGAATGAAACCTCCCTCGACATAGCTCTTTACCTCTTGGTAGAATGTTTCCAATCCACCTATACCCGATCCCCAGATAACTCCCACGCGTTCGAGGTCGAGCTTTTCGGGCTCGATCCCCGAGTCCTGCACCGCCTGTTCGGCGGCGATCAACGCATACTGCGAATAGAGGTCGTATTTACGCACCTCCTTGCGATCGAAGAAGTTATTCGGTTCGTAACCTTTGAGTTCGCAGGCAAATTTTGTCTTGAAGTTAGAAGGGTCAAAATGAGTAATAGGTCCTGCTCCGCTTACACCTTTTTCAAGATTAGTGAAGTACTCCTCAATGCTGTTACCTAAGGGGTTAATGGTACCTATCCCCGTAATCACAACTCTTCTCTGTTTCATAAAATACAACAAATTCGTTTGACAAACGCCCTGTCTCAAAGGCTTTTAATTATTTCTTGGCAGAAATGTAGTTAATAGCATCACCTACGGTGGTGATCTTTTCAGCATCTTCGTCCGGAATCGAAATCTCGAATTCCTTTTCGAATTCCATGATCAATTCCACGGTGTCCAGCGAATCCGCGCCCAGGTCATTGGTAAAGCTTGCGGCGGGAACAACTTCAGCAGCATCAACGCCGAGCTTGTCAACGATGATCTCAACCACTTTTGATGAAACGTCTGACATAATCAAATTAGTTTAAGTTTAACAATTGTGTTTATTCCAAAAATAACTTTATATTTCAAAGCCAAATTTTTGCAAAAGTAACACTTTTTCGATTATTTTTGATAATTCTTTCTTTTTTTTACGAATACGACACGTCAACTATCGCATAAAAACCTAAAAATGAAGAAAATAGCCATTTTCGCATCCGGGTCGGGTTCCAACGCGGAAAACATCGCCGGCTACTTCGCCGCCGGAAATACGGCCCGCGTCGAACTGATATTGACCAACAGACCGGATGCCAAAGTACTCCGCCGCGCCGAGAAACTGCAGATCGAATCGGTCGTATTCGACCGGGACACCTTTTATAATAGCGACCGGATCGTCGGGCTGATGCGCCGACGGCAGATCGATTACGTCGTATTGGCCGGATTCTTGTGGCTGGTACCCGAAAATCTGCTGACCGCTTACCCGAACCGGATCGTAAACATCCATCCGGCCCTGCTGCCGCGCCACGGCGGCAAGGGCATGTACGGAGACCGGGTGCACCGCGCGGTCGTGGAGGCCGGAGACCGGGAAACAGGAATTACGATCCACCGCGTCAACGAGCGCTACGACAGCGGCGACATCTTGGCTCAGTACCGCGTGCCGGTAACCGAAACCGATACGCCGGAGACGGTAGCGGCCAAAGTCCACGCGCTGGAATACGAGCACTTTCCGGCAGAAATAGAAAAAGAGATCGCCCGATTGTAAAGGCGTCTCGTAAAACACAGTATATCATGCGTCTACTGCTTATCAGTAATTCGACCAACGCCGGCGAAGGGTTTCTCGAATATCCGGCCGGACAAATCCGGGAGTTCCTGGACCCTGTCCGGGAAGTGCTGTTCATCCCTTACGCCGCCGTTACGTTCTCTTACGACGACTACCTGAGCAAAGTACAGGCACGATTTTCGGAACTGGGCGTCGAGGTGCGTTCCGTACACCGCGAAAGCAACCCGGCCCGCGCCGTGCGTGCGGCCGAAGCGGTCGTCGTCGGCGGCGGTAACACGTTCGCGCTGATCCGGGCCATGCAGCAACAGGGTCTCGTGCAGGCGATCCGCGAACGGGCCTTCGACGGTATGCCCTATATCGGATGGAGCGCCGGCAGCAACGTGGCCTGTCCGACAATCTGCACCACGAACGACATGCCGATCGTCGAACCGGCGTCGTTCATCGCCGCCGGACTGGTCAAATTCCAGATCAATCCGCATTATACGGACGCCCATCTCGACGGTCATGCCGGCGAAACCCGCGAACAGCGCATTCTGGAATACATCGCTGCGAATCCGGAAACTTACGTCGCCGGACTGCGCGAAGGGTGCATGTTGCGGGTCGAAGGCGACCGGCTGTCGTTGATCGGCAACCGCCCGATGCGGATCTTCCGTTGCGGGACGCAGCCGTTCGAGGTGCATCCGGACGAAGACCTGAGTTTTCTGATGTAACTTCGCGGCATGTCGTCGATACGTATCGGACAACGCGGCGAGGAGATCGCCGCCCGCTTTCTCCTTTCGGAAGGTTTCGACCTGCTGCACCGCAACTGGCGCAGCGGCCGCTACGAGCTGGACATCGTCGCCCGTAAAGAGGGCGTGTTGCACATCGTGGAAGTGAAATCCCGGAAGGCGGACGGACTGACCGCGCCCGAAGAGGCCATGACCCGGAAAAAATTCAACGCGCTGTTCCGGGCCGCACAGCAATACGTCGCCCTGTACCGGATCGACGCGGATACGCAGTTCGACCTAATCGCCGTCGACCTGCTGCCCGATTCCACGCACCGGCTGCGCTACATTCCGAACGCGATGGTTCCGCGCTGGTAACCGCCGATCTGCCGAAACCGCTTGGCGGAATGAAGAAAAAGTAGTAACTTCACGCATTATTAGAGAACCTTTTAAATCTGTGAAGGATATGTATGCGATATTGGCTCAGTGCCCGCTGTTCAGAGGTCTGACGGCGGAACAGATCAGGGAAACGATCGGTGAAAGGGGCGAATTCTCCCTGACCGAATACAAGGATAAAGACTGCATCGCCCACCGGGATACCGCCTATTCGGGCCTGATGATCATCCTGAAAGGACGGGTGCACGGAGAGATGGTTTCGGGCGGCAAAACGATCGTGGTAGACCCGATCGAGGCTCCGCAGTTGATCGCCCCCGCTTTCCTGTTCGGCGGTTACAACAAACTGCCGATCGACGTGATCGCCGACGGCGACGTAACGATCATGACGCTGCACCGGGGCTATATTTTCGAATTGATGCAGGCCAACGTGCTGATTATGTCGAACTTTATCGACATCATTTCGAACCGCGCCAACGTCTGGTCGAAAAAAATCTTTTTCCTGTCGTTCCGGTCGCTGAAAGAGAAAGTCGCCACTTACCTGCTGGAACACACTTCCGAAGAATCCGGCTCGGTACCGGTGCCCGACATCCGCGAAATCGCCGAATATTTCGACGCCACGCGCAGCGCGCTGCAAACCGTACTCATGGAACTGGAAAAGAAACACCTGATCCGATCCGAAGCGTCGTCGATTGCCGTACTGAACCGCAAAGGGCTGCGGGATATTCTCAAATAACGACCGATGCGGCTGCTCTACAACTCTGGCATCTATTTGACAAACGCCGCGATACGGCTTGCCGCCCTGTTCAACCCCAAAGCGCGACTCTGGGTACGGGGACGGAAGGACATTTTCGACAAACTGGCCCGGACGGTGGACTCCGGAGCCGACATCGCATGGTTCCATGCCGCTTCGCTCGGCGAATTCGAACAGGGACGGCCGGTGATCGAAGCGTTCCGCAAAGCATGTCCGGGTTACAAGATACTGGTCACCTTCTTTTCTCCGTCCGGCTACGAGATCCGCAAAAACTACCCCGGAGCCGACTACATCTTTTACCTGCCGCCCGACACCCCGCGCAACGTGCGCCGTTTCATGGCGATCGTGCGGCCTAAAATCGCCGTTTTCGTCAAATACGAATTCTGGGTCAACTACCTGCTGGCGATGAAACGGGCGGGCACGAAACTCTACTTGATCTCGTCGATATTCCGCGACGGACAGATTTTCTTCCGTCCTTACGGCGGACTTTTCCGCAGCGCGCTGAGAGCTTTCCGGCATATCTTCGTCCAAAACGACTCTTCGCGAAATTTGCTGAAAAGCATCGGCATCGAGCAGGTCAGTGTGGCGGGCGACACCCGCTTCGACCGGGTATACGAAATCGCGCAGCAAGCGAAACGGCTACCCGAAATCGAACGGTTCGCGGCAGACGCTCCGGTATTTATCGCCGGCAGCACATGGCCGCCCGACGAAGAATTGTTAGTGGGATTGATCGAACGGTATCCGGACGTGAAATTCATCGTCGCGCCGCACGAAATCGATCCCGCACGGATCGAAAAGTTCTGCGAGCGTATTTCCCGCCCGGCGCTGCGCTACACGCAGTTGACTCCGCAAAGCGATCTCGCCGCAGCGGGCGTCTTGTTCGTCGATACGATCGGGATCCTGTCGTCCGTCTACCGCTACGGCCGCTGGGGATACATCGGCGGAGGTTTCGGCGCCGGGATACACAATACGCTGGAAGCGGCCACCTTTGGACTGCCGCTGGCTTTCGGACCCCGTTACGGGAAATTCAGGGAGGCACGCGATCTGGTGACGCTGCGCGGTGCGGCGAGTATCGCCTCGGCGGAAGAACTGGAACGATGGTTCGCAGGCCTGCACGACAATCCGGACGCCACGGGACGCAGCGGAACGATTTGCAAGGAGTATGTATTGCAGCACAAAGGAGCTACCGCCCGGATCATGGACGAAATTTGCAGATAAAAATTTCTTGCACTATATTTGTCGCTCAAATCCGGTTCTGAAATAAGTTTGACCCATGGTGTAATGGTAACACAGCAGATTTTGGTTCTGTCGTTCCAGGTTCGAATCCTGGTGGGTCAACAAGAAGACACCGTAAACGCTTAACTTTTAACGAGTTGAGCGTTTATTTTTTTAACAGGTACAACATAGGTAAAACATTGCATTTTTGTTTATTTTTTTTAATCTATTAACCTGTATATCAACCGAATACACTTGCAAACATAGAATTAATTTCGTAACTTCGGGATACGATTTTCAGCAACGGAGTTATGAATCACGCAGAATTATTGCCGTCGAATCGGCGGGATTTGATTGTACTGCAGGTGTTTGACACGTTGGACGTGTCGGAGACCACCCGCCGGGCATATGCAGTGCGAATACGGCACTTTTTACGGTTTACCGACACTCGTGGACTGAATTGTAACAGTTATTTGGAATACAAACGTTATTTGCAGGATTGCGAGACGTTCAGCGTATCGACCAAAAACAAATACCTGATTTCGGCAAAGGTGTTCTTAGACGGGTTGTACCGGGTACGACTGATCCCGCAAAAGATCACCGACGGCGTAAAAGGATTTACACAGTCCCGGTTACACAAGAAAGACGGATTGACCGATGACGATATAGGCAAATTACAGTTATACTGTTCCGCACTGGAACCGACAAAAGCTAATCTAAGACTGAGAGCGATTATCGCTCTCTTTTTGTTTCAGGGCCTCCGGCAAATCGAGGTTGTTAGATTGAACGTCGAAGATATTTCGTTCCGGGATAAAGTCGCTTTGATTCGCGGCAAAGGCCGGGACGATAAAGAACCCGTGTATTTGCATCCTTCGACGGTGAAAGTCTTACGGGAATACCTGCGGTTATATCGTTTCCGCGAGGGCCCATTGTTCCGGAGCGACAGCAACCATTGCCGGGGCGGACGGCTTACGACGAAATCCGTCCGGGAGATTATCAAACGAACGTTCCATACCTTACAGATCGACGGAAGCGCACACGGCTTCCGTCACTATTTTGTCACGAAACTGATAAAGTCCTACAAGGGCGAGTTATTGACCGTATCGAAATACAGCCGCCACCGGAGTATTCAGATGCTCGAAGTGTATAACGACGAAGTGATCCGGCAGGAAGATCTGCCGAGGTATTACAGCGTATTCAAAGATATACGGATTTGAGGAAACCACGATACATATACTGCCTGGAGGGTAATTGGAATACCAACCCGCGAAGCAAGCAAAATATCCGTCCGATCCTCGATATTCTCTACTACTCCGCCGGGATTAGATACGTCTACCGCAAGTGCAACACGAAAGACGAGTTCTTCGAATACCTCCGGCAATTCACCTTCAAGCGGTACAAAAACTACCGGATTCTGTATATCGCGTTTCATGGCCGACCGAACGGCATACAGATCGGGCGCGACTTCGTGACGTTATCGGAGATTGCGGACGTTTTGGAGGGCGAATTAGCCGATTGCGCAGTTCACTTCGGGAGTTGCAGCACCATGCGAACGAAACGCGCGAATATCGACGATTTCCTGCACCGCACAAAAGCAGACCTTGTTTCGGGATACCGGAAACAAGTCGATTTTATCGAGTCTACGGCGTGGGAGATGAATTATTGCTACAAATATTGTTCACTACGATAATTTTTTTAATGTGCATGTAGTTTTCTTGTATAATATTTATGAATAATAATGATTTACGGTATAATCTATAAATTTCTTTGACTGTTTTATCTATTGTTATAGCCGCATAATTCTGGTGAACTAACTTATTCCTCTCTTGCCCTAATTGCAAAAAAGCCCGGATCGATTCTTCCAAACTTTTATTCGTTGCAATTTCTCGTTGCATCATAACTTTAAAATCGTCTCCAAATAAACTGAAGAATGAGTTTGCATTTTTAGCTGAATCCCAATTGAAATATGTATGGTATTGGCGGCTGACAGCCTTTTGTTTAATAATTGAAACTATTAATTGATTTTTTGAGGAATGAATTTCAGCGGTTTTTATTATAATTTCTGAGATTTCAGTTTCAAAATAACTCGCCGCAGATAATAGTATATCTTTTTTTAAATATTCTCCCGCTTTGGCCCAAAGGGTTAACTCCTGCTGTTTAAGTAAATATCGTAATAAGCCTTGCCCTTGAATATATTGTTCATCTACTATAGACTTTGTCATTATCTTAGAATTTCACAAGCAAGAGTAAGACGAGATTCGACATTTTTTTTACTGGCAGTATTCTGCTGGGCCGCGGCCATAAAGTCAACATTATCTTTCAGCAAAGTAATTGCTTCAGGCGTAACGTGCCGAATATCTAACGAATGATGTTCTACGGCATCTTTACATACTGCAACAAAAATAGATTCAAATACAGTAATACTAAATTTACTATTTTTCCCAAGAAAAACGGATTCATCCATATCAGCCATATATTGACAGAATCGTGCAAATATTTCCACGAGATATGATAACGTTTCGGATGTATACGATTTAGATTTTTTTGAGAACTGATTTAAAAATTTAGTCATTGAAGGAGAATAATTACTTCCATTTAATAACATTGCAAACCCTCTCAACATTATTTCAATGTCTTTCATGTGTAAATCAGGCTCTGGTTTATTAATAAGAGTTCGCCATGCCGAGTTTAAATTTAACCGATATAATTGATCGTAAAAATTTGAATGAAATAAACTTGTGCGTATTTCTTGAGGTTTAAGTATAACCCCTCCAGAATTTAACCGATTAAAAATTTCGAACATTGCAGAATCGTCATCTGTCGGAACATTTTGTTTGATCATTATATTCCTAATCGTCCGAAGTTCAAAATTAGTTTTAAACTCGCCCAACGTTAAATAGTTTAAACCATCCAATTTATTATCTCGAATAGTCGCATCATTAAGCTTTAATTTAAAATCTGAAAAATAGTCATCATTATGTAAATATTCATCAGGAATACGATTATTTTCATTAAAAATCTGTCGGATTTCAGATCGTTTTTCACTTTTAGGAAAACGTTTCTTATAAAAGAAATATATAGTAAGTAATCGCTGTTGCCCATCAATTACTAAATAATTATTCTTCCCTTCTTCATATAAAAATACTTGCGGTATTGGTAATCCGATGATAAGAGACTCTATTAATTTAGATGCCCTTTTTATATCCCATATATAATTCCTTTGAAATCCAGGTATTTTAAATAGTCCTGATTCAATAAAATCTATAATAGTTTTTGTATTGAAATCATTGGGTGTCGAACTAACTTCATATTCTTTAAAAGAATAGCTATTATCTTCATCGACATCATTTTCATACCATTTTATATCTTCGCTCATAAACTTTAATGTTATTTTTGTTTGTAAATATAGAGAATAAATTTAGATTCAGCAATTGATTAACGTTTGATAATTGTAATTACAGAACATTGGTATTTCAAACAAAAACGGAGACCGAAAAGCCTCCGTTCGTATTGGTGTCCGATTCAGACTATTCCACTAAAACAATGCTTTGGACTTGTACGTTCTCGGACAGTTTTTTGAAACTTCCGGCCTTCCAGTCGTAAATACCGACCGAATATGTTTGGGTTTCCCAATCTTTTTCGGTAAGGCCATACATAAGATCGGCAGTCGCGTCGTAATTCCAGCCGAACCAACTGTCGGCAATATCGCCGCCGAGCTTGTTCCCTAATTTGAGACCGACCGGATCGACGGTATAAAGATCGGTTACGGCGCTTTCGTTTGCCGTTCCGTAATTCACGACACGCTCGTACACGGCGCAAATGTCGTTACCTTTTCGGAACAGGTAATTGACGTTATCCGTAGCTAACCGCTCGCCGAGTACCGCTTTCTGCGTTGCCATATCAAACGCCAATAGATGAAAATCTTCATCCGTTCCGTCGTAAATGTAGGGAGTCGCCAACAGACGATTGCTTTGCGGATCGTAAACCAGTGTTCCATAATCGCTCCAACCGATGCTTTGTGTGTTGGCTGGTAAGAATTTTCCGAATGACACCTTGTTGATCGCTCCGGTCTGCGGGTCGATTTCCGACAGCGAGATTTCGGTGTCGGCGGCAACGGCAGATGTGCCGACGCAAAGCGCGTAAAGTTTATCCTCTGTAACACCGAGCATTTCAATATCGGGAATCGTTTCCGTCAACACCTCGTATGTTTTCGTTTCGGGATCGAAACGGCAAACCGCCCCGGCTCCCCACGCTTTCTCGCGGGCGATGCCGAAGATAATGCCGCTGCCGGGGATCGTCACCGCGCCGCTGAGGTATTCCCCGTCCTGAAGCGCCGCAATTTCGGTCAGCGATCCGTTCTCTTTGTCGATTCGGTAAACGACCGAGCGATTGCCTTTAACGCCGACGCCGTAAAGGACTGCGGTTTGAGGCTCCGGCCCCGGAGTCGGTTCTTCGGCGTCGATGGAGATTTTACCCAGCACCATTTCGGAGTCGCCTCGTTTGAGGATCACCGAATTTTCTCCGGCGGGCAAACCGTCAGGAACTTTAAAGGTCAGCTTGGTTGCCGTCACCTCGACAATCGTAGCACGGATGTCCGTCGTCGGGGCGGTCGCTTTGGTCGGTATGCGGAACAGAATCGCATCGGACGCGGTGAATCCGTTGCCCGTGATCGTAACGGTTTCGCCCGAAGCGAACGATGTACCCGCGGCAGGAAGTGTTACGTTCGTTACCAGCGGATCGCCGTTGTCGTTCCCGCTGTCGTCCTTACTGCAACTTACCAATGCAACTGCACCGATAAGCATAGCTAGAAATAGTTTTTTCATAAGTTTTTAATTTTAAAGAAAATAAGGTTTATTGTAATTGTTCCAATAGAGGTTTCAGGATGCGGTTTTTGAAATCTTCCCCGCAACGGGCGATCTTTTCGTCCGTCAGTTGATCGTCGGGTTTAATCTGAAATTCAACGTAACCGTCATTCGTATAAATCTCCCAATCGCCCGCGGATTCGGTTTTGATCTTTTCGATCCAGGCGTCGGTCAGGTATTGTGCGGAGTTCATTTCGCCAAATCCGAAATAGACCACATTCTGGGTTTCATCGGCGGTATAGCCGAACTCTACGGAAAAAGATACGCTGTTTTTGGTCGTTTTGCTGAACGGAATACAGTAATACAGTTCCAGCGCGGGTATCAACTCCAGCAAATACCGTTTTTTATATCGCGTCACGTGATCGGTGAAAGCGTAAATCGTTCCGCGTTCCCAACTCTCGTTTAATTGGCAGCGCAGTTTCTTATGTTTGTCGAAAAACTCCGTCAGGTATTCTTCAATACGGTCGTACTGCGGATTCAATAACTCGGAAAGCGCCTCGACCGTGTTCGTCATTACATCGAGCATCATAGGCATATTGGCCAGGCATTCGGAATGAAGGCGGGTAAGTTTATTCATCTTCAAAAATTCTAAATTGATTAATACCGTATAAAGACATGGATACATCATCCACGGAAGCGTCTTTATCACATAACAGGCTCAAAACGGCGGATTGGTATTCCCGCGTAATCCGGTCAGGATGAACGATTGACAAAAGCGATTTAAACAGGACGGAATAATTGCAGTGTTTCCATTCTTTTTCGTTTATGAGATATTTCGTATTATTCTTGTGGCTTAACAGGATGAAACAACGATTGAATCCGGGGAACTCTTTTGTAACCCATTTTCGGTAATGGGTGATTTGCAACTCCCCGGTTTCATGCGTAGAGACTTTCGCGTCGATTTTATTCTCGATAGCGATCACCCAGTTCCGATCGTCCGTAATAAGCAGGTCGATGAATTTTCCGGCGGAGGTTTTCTGTTCGGTCTTTATACGGTACGAAACACTCTCCTTAACCTGCGCTATGAGTGCCGGATCTATTCCTGCAATGGAATTAAGAAATGCGACGAATGCATGTCTATCCCATCCCCAGATATAAGCCAGCAATTTGGAATGATACGTTTCCCAATGCGCTTTTTCGATTGCTTCCAGCAGTGAGAGGTCGAACAGATCCCGGTGTCGTTGTTTGAACGGCTCCACGTATTTTGCGTAGAGGCCGTTTATTGTCGTATCGTATAAAGACCGAAAATTTTGAATAAATCGAAAAAAACGCCCGGTGAGTTCCTGACGCGCAAGTTCTTTTCGCTTCTCCTGCTCGGCATAGAGAAACGTTAATCGTGCTATTGTTCGGTGAAATGTTTGAGCTTTATTCATAAAAAACGTGGACTAAACTGTTATTTGCTTCTTAGGTATCGCCAAACACCTTGCACAACAAATAAAGTAAAGCCCACGTCGTGGAACGTGAGCGTTTACGCTTTACTCTTGTTGTGCTTTTAAAACTTGGCGATTTTAAGAAGCAAGAATAAAAGCTAACGCTTTAAATATGTATGTAAAACTCTTTGGGGTTTATTTCATTCGGTAACGGTTTCGATTACGCCTTAAAGATATAAAAACTTTTCGATCCGATATATTATGACCGCCATAACAGCACTTGTATGTCCGGATTTTCCAGGCCGGGGGCTGATAGGTAGCGACTACCCGCACACACCCTAACACCCGATCCCATTTAAGGGTACCCTCCCTCGGCAGGTAATGCCTTATTGCAGAAACGCGCCAAACGTTATCGGATTTGCGCTTTTACCCGTAAATCGTTAAATTTGCATCAGCAAATTTTTCCCGGAAGCTTTTTCCTGCCGCCATCCTTTCGCTTTCCTGCATTACGCTCGAATCACCCTTACATAACTGAGCGTTTACACGCATGTTTATACAACCGTCCGAAAAATCCCCTTTTTCTTCGGGTTGCATGTCTAAAGTATTTTTACAAATACGACGATCCGCCTGTAAAAATAGAGGTTCCCCGACGGAATGGTTTTGTAAGCTGTTTTCAGGTATTTTCTCGGTACCGAAAGAATGGTAAAATATATCCGGATATTACGCGGTGCCGGGATTCATAAGGCCCGGCGGCTGTTTTTGTCGGCGAATCCGGTTTATTTCTTCCAACGGGAAAATCGAATCTCAAGGAGCGTATCCCGAATATCATCGGGTAAATAACACCAAACCTCGCTCGGAATCTTTCCTAAAGTATGCCACCTGTATCCTCCGGCAGTTCGTTTCTTGCCGATACAGCATAAAAAGATACTGCTTTCGGGAATATCCATCTCCAAGGCCGCGATTTTCATGTTGCGAAACAGTTTTGCATACTGGCTTTGCACACGTGTACGGATACCCTGGCGGACGGGAACGGCAACCAACCACTCGGACAAAATGGATTTATTCTTCAAAAGGCGGACACTTCTGCGGTAACGTTCCCGGTCTGTACGGAGGCACTCCCTCAACGTGGCCCAGCGCAAATTTTCCGCGCGGTTATCGTATGGGATTTGGTTGATATGATAAACGTAATTGCATTTCCTCTTTCTCGGCAGGAAAGTTTCGGCTACGATCCGGCATACTTTACGATATGAGGGTTTACCCCATTGATCGGACAGGCATACATGAAGCCTGTTATTCGGATTGATAAGCCGTATGCCGCTGCGAAGACTTCTGATCTTTCCCATATTCGATACCTGATATAAGTCTTCATATCCGTGTATATCTCTCCATTGTTCTGTCGTATTATGTTCTTTCATCTTATAGATCCTCCTTTATTGAAGTATGGAAATAAGTATTTTTATGCGGCTATCGTTTTTATTATCAAGTGGAAAGCTTCGGAAGTTTTGCATGGAATTTACGTCGTAGCTCTCGCTCGTATTTGTTGTTTATCAAAGGCAGGTAATTTTTCAACGTCATGCGCCTGTTGGCCAACTCTTTGGCATAGCGCGAAGGATATGCTTCTTTAACCGTAGCCAAATATCGGTCGTAGTCTTCAGAGAGGGCAAAAGTGACTTTTTGCATTTGCTCCATAGTTAATTTGGAACAGTCTCCGGGCAATTTATTGAAAACGGTGGATTCGAACATATTTTCCATTTGAGTTAGTAATTTTGCTTTGAATCCTTCATCTAATAAGGTCGCGCCCGTTACCGTTCCCCACCCAAGCCGTTTTAACGCCTTACTTTTAAAACGCACTTCGAAGCGCACTAAGTTTTTGGGAACGGCTTTAGCTACCTCCCGCGGTTCGTGACTGCTATGGCTACTTTCAAAAGTTTTATCATATACTTTGATGTCATAGTCGCAGTAATAACATTTACGACCGTGAGGCTGATAAGTGTTTTTCAAAGGAGCTAACAGAATGTAGCGATTCTTACCGTAGCGGTTAAACATATCCCAATAGCATCGGGGATCATACCGGACTGCGAGATTGATTCCCAATTCAAGACTGGTGATTCGAAACCTATCCAACGGAACTCCGATAAATTCAGAAAGGCACTGCAAGTGCCAAATAGCTTCGCTATATGTAAAATCGCCGTAATTATTGCCTGTCGCAGATTTTTGTATCGACCCGCGGATGTGCATTATAGTCGGTGTCGGGAAAGTCAGGGTCAGAACACCTATCTTCAGTTTTAGCTTAGGATTCCACCGGTGGCCGACTCCGTATTCGAATAGATGCCGCTCAAACCCGGCCGGAAGAGCATCGAACGAAAACCCTTCTACAATAGCATGACAACGGTCAAACATAACTACAACCGGCTATTTTTCTCTTGAAATGCGGGATTATAGTTGTCGTGCAGGAATCGCTCGACATCGGCGGCCTTATACCGAATGGTGGCCCCGACCTGTGAAAACGCTATGCGGCCCTCGTCGCGGTAGCGTTGCAGCGTCCGCCTGCTTACTTTTAGCAAATCGCAGACTTCGGCGTTCGTTAAATACCGTTCCTGTATCGGAGACGGGTTTACCTGTTTGTGAAGTCCTTCCCGGATTTCATCGAGTTTCACCAGAATTTGGTCGTACTCCTGTTTTGCAATAATGATTGCTTCCATGTTTATTTAAATTAAGATTAAACATGGCACAAGAATATAGCGAAAAAATCGGAAACTTATTCGTTACGAATAAAATACTTGCTTAAACATCTGTTATTCGCGAGGTTGTGGTAATTTTTTCTTCGTGATTCAGTTTTTACCGTGCATCGCTATCTTTACAATAAGAGATTAGCGAATCTATTAACTTGAGTAAGAAACGTGCTTTTTTATCTTCTCGCCCTTTAATATCCTTGCGAGCTTTAATACTTTCGATATAATTGTAAATATCTTCTATGGCAAAGTTAAACTTATGAGCCATAGCGGATATCAATGCTTTTTCATCTTTGATGGCGGAATCATCATATTTTAAAATGTTTTTAGTCTTAGCCCCTGTGTCATATTCTATCGTGTGTTCCATATTATATAATGCTAAGATCAATTCAACGAATTGTGTAGGGCTACCATTCCACGAAACAGACATTTTATCGTTTTTACGGTGTGCCATATATGCAATTCGTGCGTCATTGAGTAATGCAAGCGATGTATGATAGAAAGTGCTTTCATTAGTGAAATGTATGATATCAGTCTGATGGGTTGTCATTACTCGGCCCACGTTATCTAACCATGCAACAGGATCGGATTGCTTGGAAGCCTGATATATGATGAAAACTTTTCTATAAGGATATTCAATTAACCATAATGTACCCAATACAAGATTAATGTACATTAAGTTTTCCGTGCCCTCATCCAGCTTCATTTCTGTGGGGAAAACTTCCTCTAAATCGTCTCGATGCAAATCAAAACCATTGCGATCTTTATCATTTGGATATGAAATAATTCGCTCGTCAAATTTGATCGTGCAATGCTCCAATATCAAAGAGTTAGGGAATTTCTTTTCTCGTTCCATAGAAAATATTTTATTCTCATCAATTCGTTTATGTTGTGGCATAATACAGCACTTTTAAATTCAATCAAATGCTTCGGACATGGCTCTATCCAAGTCCTCATTTGCAATATTAAGATAAATCTGCGTGGTCTTCAAGGAATTGTGCGTTAAAATTTTGGATAGTTGGTAAAGCCCCATCTTACGGCGGACTGACCGCACTGCGAATGTGTGGCGGCTCGTGTGAAAATGGATATTTTTATCGATTCCGGCCTGCGCGGCGATTTTTTTGAGCAGGCGGTTGATGTAGGCCGTGCGTCGTTCGATCTCTTTCCGTAACTCGATGCCGGTATCGGCGGTGCGGATGAACGGAAAAACATAATCCGACGGTTTGTTATCCGGCATTTTATAACGTTGTAAAATGGCTTGCGCTTTGGACGGTAACAGAATATTCAGGCCCGATTTGGTTTTCTCCGTCGTAAGCGATAACCGTTTCCCCTCGACATTGCCCCATCTCAAACGCAACGCATCGCCGATACGGATTCCGGCGGCATAACAAACGAAGACATACAAATCCCGGACGTGCCCGATCAAAGAACCTTCGGGATAAGACAAGGTTTCGATCCGTTCTAACTCTTCTTCGGTCAGGTATTCGACATCCGGCGTATCCCATTTGAACTTGAATTTCGGAAACGGATTCTGATCCGGTTGCACGATCTCCTCCCGGATCGCATCGTAAAACAGTTTGCGGATTAGTTTCAGATTGCTCAGGGCGGTATTGTTCGTATTTCCTTTAGTTACGGTCATATAGCAGTAATAGTCTTTCAGAAACGTTACGTCTATATCTCCGAAATAGAGTTCCCGCTCGGCATATTCGTTCAGGTTGCGCAGTAACGTCCGGTAGGTTTTGTAGGTCGTATACCTTTCTGCGGTATTGATGGACTTTAAATAATCTTCCGCATACCGGGTGAAACTGGTATGGTTGAACCGGGAAACGGCCCGTTTGACGGCTTGGGGATTATACGGCTTCGCACCGCCCGCCACGTCGAGCAGGTAATTTTGAACTTCGAGTTTCTGCACCGCAATCAGGTGATTGATCCGGGTCGAATTGGGTACCCGTTTCGATTTCCGGACTTTTTCGGCGACTGCATCCCAATCGTCAGGATGGATGTAAATACCTAATGCCTTGAGTGTAGATTTACGGTTATTGGTGCTTCTCAGATACAGAGGGGCCAGCCCTTTTGCGTTGATTTTGTCGATTCTCAGAATGACTTTTACACTACTCATAACTCAATCTTTTTTAGTTGTTTAACCGTTCGAAAGGTATAACAACGGGTATAACAAATCCGTCACTGGCAGGCTTTCCGAGACTTCGGATACGCCCTGCGAAAATTCGTATACGATTGAATTACGGGCAAATAGATTAAATCACTGAAAATGAATGTTATAAGTTAATAACTGGTGGGGCAACACAACCGGGTTTCAAACGTTCGACTTGTTTTCAAGTCGGACGTTTTTTATAAAAACACGACGAAAAGACAGGCGAAAATCCATCACAGTATCAGCTTTCCAAAGATTGCGGCACACGCTCCGTCAGCGACCGGTCGGAACGTTTCGGCCGGAATCCGGCGTCACACACACCCGCCCGTGCGCAAAACCGCGCAATACGGAATAAGTATTTGCACCTATTGAACTTACCGGCGCATCGGCGTATCTTTGCCCGGAATCGCAAACCGAACTTTATGAAACGAAATTTCTGGGGTAGTTTTCGCAACGAAGACTGGATGGCAACGATCATGGGCCTGTTGCTGGTGGTCGCCGTAATAACAGTGCCCGGCTGGATTCCCGCATTTCCCAAAACATTGTCTACCGCCGGTTCCTGGCTATCGGTCGCCGGCATGTTCTTAATCGCAGCCCTGTTTTCCGCGCTCGGTATCAAACTGATGGGCGACCGGCTGCGGGGTTTCATCCCCTCTTTCGCCGCCATATTCGTCCTCTCGGCCCTTTGTCAATACGTTTCGATGCTTCCGCCCATCAAAACGGCGGGACTCGAATCCGTCTTTTTCTCGGTGATTCTGGGACTACTGATCCGCAATACCGTCGGATTACCCAAATGGCTTTCCCCGGCCGTCAGAAGCGAATACTACATTAAAATCGGCCTGATCCTGCTCGGCACTTCCGTTCTGTTCGGAGAAATTCTGAAAGCCGGAGCTTTAGGTATGCTCCAGGCCGTCGTCGTCGTCTTTACCGTCTGGTATTTCACTTTCTGGCTCGCCAGAAAGCTAAAGCTGGACAGCGAAATGGGCATTATGCTGGCGAGCGCCGTATCGATCTGCGGCGTATCGGCGGCGATAGCGACCTGCGGAGCCATCAAAGGCGACAGCAAAAAGCTGTCTTTCGTGGTTTCCATCGTCCTGGTCGTGGCCATCCCGATGATGTACCTGATGCCGCTTCTGGCAAAATGGATGGGACTTACGCCGGAAGTGGCGGGAGCATGGCTCGGGGGTACCATCGACACGACGGGAGCCGTAGTCGCCGCCGGCAAATTCCTGGGAGAAACGGCCGAGACGTACAGCGTCATCATCAAATCGTCCCAAAACGTACTGCTGGGAATCGCCGCATTCGCCATCTCGATCTACTGGTCGCTGCGCGGAACCAATCGCACCGAACGCCCCACCGCGAAAGTGATCTGGGATCGGTTTCCCAAGTTTGTCGTGGGTTTCGTAATCGCTTCGCTGGTCTTCAGTTTCTGTATGCCGCTGCAGGAAGCCAAAGCGCTCGGGGGATTGGCCAAAGGACTGCGCGAGGTCATGTTCTCGCTGGCTTTCGTGTGCATCGGGCTTGAGACCGATTTCCGGTTCATCTTCAAAAAAGAAAACAAAAGCAACATCGCCACCTTCTTCGTCGCCCAGGGATTCAATATCGTGGTCACGCTGGTAATGGCTTACCTGCTGTTCGGGTTGTGGGCCGGCTGATCGCCGACACAACGATTATGCTGCAACCCTTTGTAACGACGGTTCTCCAGAATCATTCGGTGAACCGTCGGTTTCGTACGATTCATTTTGTGCCGTGTCAGACCCGACGGGCGCGATCCGTCCAGCCATAAAATTTCGGCGCGATCCTCCTTTTGCAAATCCCGGTGAAGCATCGGCTTTGGTAATTTATCTTCGAATCGTTAACTTGCATCGATTTTAAACAACCCAAAACCGACACGATGAAACGAATTTACCGATCGATCCTGCTGCTGGCCGCCGCGCTGCCTGCGGCGTTTCCCGCAGAAGCCCGTGAAATCATCGATATCAACCGCAACTGGCGTTTTACGCTGGACGACGACCGGACGTACGGCGAACCGGCCTTCGACGACAGCGGTTGGCAACAGCTCGACCTGCCGCACGACTGGAGCATCGCAGGCGCTTACGACAAACGGAATCCGAGCGGGCCGCAAGGCGGCTTCATGCCGTGCGGAACCGGCTGGTACAGGCATTCCTTCGAAGCCCCCGCCGGTTCCGAAGGAAACCGCGTTTTCGTCCGTTTCGACGGCGTCTACATGAAATCCCAGGTATGGGTCAACGGCCGCATGGTCGGCGAATACCCGAACGGATACAATTCGTTCGAATACGACATCACTCCTTTCGTCCGCCGCGATACGCTGAACGTGCTCGCCGTCCGCGTCGACAATTCGTTGCAACCCGGGTCGCGCTGGTACACCGGATCGGGCATCTACCGGAACGTTCACCTGATCGTCACGTCGCAGATGCACTTTACCGACGGAGGCATTTTCATCACGACTCCGGAAGTTTCGGCGGAACGGGCCCGAATCGAAATCAACTACCACGTCATCAACCACAACTACCCCGAGACGCGGTTTACCTGGACCGACAATAAGTCGCTGTACGTCTGGCTGCGCGACGGCAACGCCGACGCCGCGCCGAAAACCGACGCCAACAACCGGGTGCAGAAGGAATGCACGCTCACTTCGATCCTTTACGACGCAGACGGCCAGGAAATAAAACGGGTCTCGACCAAACATCGGATCGGGGATTACAGCGAAGCCGATCTAAGGCAACAAATCGAAATCGACCGCCCGCATCTGTGGTCGGACCAGACCCCTTACCTTTATAAACTGGTCGGTACGATCTCCTACGACGGCCGCGAGGCCGACCGGGTAAGCTATCCGGTCGGAGTGCGTACGATTCGTTTTTCGCCCGAACGGGGTATGGAAGTCAACGGCCGGCAGGTCAAACTACAGGGGGTATGCCTGCACCAGAACGTAGGCTGTTTCGGCAGCGCCGTACCGCTCGGGGTATGGCAGGAAAGACTCGAAACGCTGAAAGCGATGGGCTGTAATGCTGTTCGGCTCAGCCATTACCCGTTCGCGCCCGAATTCTACGATCTGTGCGACTCGCTCGGTTTTTACGTGTCGAACGAAATTTTCGACGAATGGAACCGCGGGCAGGAATGGGGCTATTCGGAAAGTTCGTACGGAAAAATGCCCTATACCTACCACCTCTATTTCGATCAGTGGGGCGAAACCGACCTGCGCCGAATGATCCGCCGCGACCGGAACCACCCGTGCGTCGCGCTGTACGTGCTCGGCAACGAAATTCCGAACCAGCGCATCCAGGGAATCGAAATCGCACAAAAGCTGAAAGCCATCACCCGTGAGGAAGACCCCGCGCGGCCGGTAACCGCCGCCTGCGACTTCTTCGTCGGAGCCAATATTTACGGCTTTATGGATCAGTTCGACATCGCGGGTTACAACTACATCGACCGCATCCATCCGGACAGCCTGTACGCCGCCGAACACGCCCGTTACCCGAACCGCATCCTGCTCGGCACGGAGACTTATCATAAAACCCGCAACCACGTATCGATACGCGACAACGCCAGCGCGATCGGCGAATTCGTCTGGGTGGGCTACGACTACCTCGGCGAAATCGTGTGGCCGGATTACCGCGGCTGGGACGAAGGAATGCTCGATATCGCCGGCTTCCCGAAACCGGAATACTACCTGCGCAAAAGCTACTGGTCGGACGAACCCGTCGTCCATATCGGCGTCCGCCAGGGTCCCGACCGCGATTTCGATTGGAGTCCGCGCAACGTAGCCGACCACTGGAACTGGCAGGGGCGGGATCAGGACACCCTGGAAGTTTACGCCTACTCGAACTGCGACGAAGTCGAGCTCCGAATCGGCCGGCGCAGCCTGGGCCGGAAGCCGGTCGGACGGAACGACTATTACGCTTTGTGGAATGTCCCCTTCAAAGCCGGCACGATTTCGGCAACCGGTTACAGGCAAGGGAAAAAGGTTGCCGAACACCGGCTCCTCACGGCCGGGAAGCCATATGCGGTCGAAGTATCGCGCATTTTCCGCTACGACGACGTTATCCGAGTAGAACTCTGCGTCGTCGACAAGGAAGGAATCCGTATCCCCGATTCCGAGGCGGAGATTACCCCTGGAAACATCCCGTCCGAACGCCTGCTCGGATTCGATAACGGCAATCAATACGACCCGCAGGGCCTCAAATACGCGTCCGCAGAACGAGGACGCTGCTCGGGCGGCCGCATGGTCGTCTACTTAAAACCGGATTCCGCCGCCGTGAAAGCGACCTTCGATTCCCCGGGACTGATTTCAGCCGAAGCCGAGATCTAAATCTGCCGGACGAACATTCTCCCGGCAAATGTTCTTTCGAGTAAAAGAGAAGGCTGCGATTGCGAATCGCAGCCTTCTCTTCGAAACGTCTTTCCGAAACATTGCCCATATACAGATCCGTCCGGAAACACACGACGCTTCTCCGCACCGTCGTCGCAAACCGCCCGTTTGCTCTCGCCGGAACGGAAACCGGATCGTCGGAATACCCCCGACAAGCCCCAAAACGACGCTTAACCGAGACCATACGCAAAACCATCCGCATCCCCCGCCAGATCCATCGGCACGCCCCTCTCGGAACTTCTTCGTCCCTTTTATTCCCGGATACTCACATAGACATTCACGGATAAAAAACGAAGGCCTCCCCGACAGCGGGGAGGCCTTCGTTTTTTATCCGTAGGTTTCTCTTACAAAGCGAGGAACTCGGTCGTTCCGAACAGTTTCGAGAACTCGACGTCCTTGGTAGCCTGAGCCTTCATAGCGGGATCTTTGGCGATAGCGCTCTTCAGGTTGGCAACAGCGGAAGAAGAGTTACCTTCGCGCATAGCGATAACTGCTTTCAGGTAGTCGGCTTCAGCCGATTTTTCGTTCGACAGCAGCGATTTTGCTTTCGACAGGTTGCCGTTGAGAACTTCAGCGACTGCGAGGTTGTAACCGCTCAGCGCTTTGGCAGCCTCGGCATAGTTTCCTTCTGCCAGGTTAACCAGACCCATGTTGGCTTTCGAATCGGCCGTATTCAGAGCAGCGAAATATTTCTGAGCCGCAGCAGCGTCACCGCTCATCAGGGCTACGACGCCCAGGTTGTTGGTGATAGCGGCATCTTTGCTCATACCTGCAGCCTTTTCGAACAGGGCTTTAGCCTGAGAAACTTTACCGGCACGCGCATAAACCACACCTGCGTTGTTGTAACCGCGAACGCTGTTGTATTTGGTAGCGGCAGCCTGGTAAGCTTTCAGCTGGGCAGCGGCATCGTCGGTCAACGTAGCGGCATACAGCATCTCTTCTTCGCTCAGTACGTCGATGTTCGAAGCGGCAGCTTCTTTGATCTCGGCATCGGTGCGGCCTTCGATATCCACATCGGCGATCAGCTTCGTACGACGCAACTGCGGCAGGATTTCCTTAGCCAGCACATCGAATACGGAAGTCATGTTCTTGATCTCTTCGTCGCGTTTCACCGGATTGTCGTACATGGCCAGAACCTGCAGAATCAGGTCTTTGTCTTTGATGTCCGAAGCAGAAACCAGTTCTTTGAAACCTTCCCAGTCTTCACCGTAAGCGGCGATATCGTATTTCGGGTTTACGCTTTCGAGCGTTTTGCTGATGGCTTTCTGACCGCTTTCGCTACGAGCCTTCGACAGTTCGTCGTTGAACTTAACCGGGCCGTCGGGAGAAGCGTAACCTTTTGCATATACGTTACCCAGCGTAGCGCGATCCTTGTCCGAGTACTCTTTTACGAAAGCTTCGAACATCTTCACCTGATCCTTGGTCAACTCGCCCGGACGAACGTTCGATTTGTTGATCAGGTACATGATTTCGGCATTCTGAGAAATGGTGGTCACTCTCTTGAAGTTGTCGGGCATGATCGACAGGTAAGCGGCATTGTCAGCCAGAGCCTGGATGGTGCTTACGCCTTCGGCAACCGGGATGGCTGCAAACGGAGTAAATTCCTTGCGTTTTTTGCAGCCTTTTGAGCACTTCGACTCGATACGCAGTTCGAGGGTCGAAAGTTTAGCGCGTTCGTCGTACGGGAACGACACGGCCTGCGTATAGGAACCGCCGGTCTTGTAAGGAATAACGGTGTAGTTATCCTTTACTTTTTCTCCCTGAATGAATTTGGGAGTACCTACCAACTCTCCGCCTTCGAATACCAGAACCGGAGTAACCTTCAGTACGGCTTTCTTGTTGAAGTACTTAGCAGGGAAATCAACACGTACGTCCGTAACGACGTTGCTCCCCTTCAGGGTCAGCACGGCAGGCGTTGCAGACACACTCACTCTGTCCACTTTTTTCAACATCTTGTTGTAGCAATTACAGCTGGCCAGCAGTATTGCTAAAGAAGCGAGCATGAAACTTTTTACTAAACTTTTCATAATCAGTGCTTTAAAAATTAATTAATTGTTTATCTCTGGTTTTAATCTATTAATCCTCAACGCCATAGTTGATACCCGCAAAAATAAGAATATATTTTAAATAACAATTAAAAAATCGACTTATTTTTGAACCCGATACCTCCCCTGGGTAGGGTATCAGTCATCAAACTATTGTTTATCAGACTTTAAAAGAGCTTTTTTCGAAAGTTTCAGCTTGCCGTTTTTAGGATCAACACCGATCAGTTTGACTTCGATCATATCGCCCTCCTTCAGGCCGGTTTCTTCCATCGTTTCGAAACGTTTGTTGGCGATTTCGGAGATGTGCAGCAGACCGTCTTTGCCCGGCATGATCTCCACAAATGCGCCGAAAGCGACGATCGAACGAATCTTTCCCCGGTAAATTTCGCCGACTTCCGGAATCGCCACGATCCCTTTGATACGGGCCATAGCCGCTTCGAGAGCCTCCTTGTTTTCGCCGAAAATGTCCACGTATCCCTTTTCGTCCTTTTCGGTGATCGTAATCGTCGTGCCGGTCGACTTCTGAATCTCCTGAATCACTTTGCCTCCCGGGCCGATCACCGCACCGATAAATTCCTGCGGGATCACGATCTGCTCGATCCGCGGAACGAACGGTTTGAGTTCGGCGCGCGGTTCGGATATCGTTTCAAGTATCTTGCCAAGAATGTGCATACGGCCCTGTTTGGCCTGTTCGAGCGCATTGGCCAGCACTTCGTACGAAAGACCGTCCACCTTGATATCCATCTGAGTAGCGGTAATACCGTCTTTGGTACCGGTCACCTTGAAGTCCATGTCGCCGAGGTGATCTTCATCGCCCAAGATATCGGACAGCACGGCGTATTTTCCGGTTTTGGCGTCGGTAATCAACCCCATGGCGATCCCGGAAACCGGTTTCTTGATCTTCACGCCGGCATCCATCAGCGCCAGCGTTCCGGCACACACGGTAGCCATCGAGGACGAACCGTTGGATTCCAGAATATCGGATACGACGCGAACGGCGTACGGATTCTCTTCGCCCACCGGAACCATCGGCTTCAGCGCGCGCCATGCCAGGTTGCCATGGCCGATCTCGCGACGCGACAGGCCGCGTGCGGGACGCGCTTCGCCGGTCGAGAACGGCGGGAAGTTATAATGCAGCACGAACTGTTCGGTACCTTTCACGAGCACGTCGTCGATCTGCTTCTCATCGAGTTTCGTCCCGAGCGTTACAGTCGTCAGCGACTGGGTTTCGCCGCGCGTGAAAACAGCCGAACCGTGCGCCGCGGGCAGGTAATCCACCTCGCACCAGATCGGACGGATCTCGGTGGTCTTACGGCCGTCCAGACGTATCCCCTCGTCGAGAATCATGTTGCGCATCGCTTTTTTCAGCACGTCATCGTGGAAATAACGCTTGATCAATGCGCCTTTTTCCGCCAGGAATTCTTCGCTGAACTGCGCTTCGAATTCGGCTTCCAGCGCATCGAATTTCTCCGAACGCTCGTGTTTCGCAGTCATCGACTTCGCGATCTCGTAAGCTTTGTCGTATGTGGCGGCGATCACCTGTTGGCGCAATTCCTCGTCGTTGCTTTCGTGGCAGTAGGTGCGTTTCACGTCCTTACCCAACTCTTTTGAAAGTTCGATCTGCGCGGCACAGTGCTTTTTGATCTCTTCATGAGCGAATTTGATGGCGTCGAGCATGACCGCTTCGGACACCTCTTTCATCTCGCCCTCGACCATCAGGATGTTGTCGATCGTAGCGCCCACCATGATGTCCAGATCGGCGTCGGCGTTCTGCGAGAACGTCGGATTGATCACGAACTCCCCGTTGATCCGCGACACGCGCACCTCGGAAATCGGGCCGCCGAACGGAACGTCCGAAACGGCCAGCGCAGCCGACGCGGCCAGCCCAGCCAGCGCATCGGGCATGATATCTTTATCGGCGGAAATCAAGTTGACGGTAACGAATACTTCCGCATGGAAATCAGAAGGGAACAGCGGCCGCAGCGCGCGGTCGATCAAACGCGATACGAGAATTTCGTAATCCGACGCACGGCCTTCCCGTTTCAGGAACCCGCCGGGGAAACGACCGCAGGATGCGTATTTTTCCTTGTATTCAACCGACAGCGGCATAAAATCGCAGTCGTCCTTAGCCTCTTTGGCTGCCGTCACCGTAGCGAGCAACATGGTGTTGCCCTGTTTGACAACAACCGAACCGTCGGCTTGTTTTGCTAATTTTCCGGTTTCGATGATTATCTCGCGACCTCCGCTCAATGAAATCACCTTTTGTGTTGCATTATACATGTTTTTATCCTTCTAAGTGTCTGTGAAAAACTAAATTCAACGGGCAATCCGCACTCTCCGAAAAAGAACCGTTTTAATGAGAATAAAGCTGCCCTACAAGAGGGCAGCCTATTCCGTCGGTAACCCGGAAAATTACTTCCTGAGTTCCAGAGCTTTCACTACGGCTCTATATCTTTCAATATCAACCTTCTTCAAATAATCAAGAAGCTGACGGCGTTTTCCGACCAGACGCAGCAGCGAGCGCTGCGTACCGAAGTCTTTCTTGTTTTTTTTGAGGTGCTCGGTGAGGTGGTTGATACGGTAAGAAAATAACGCTACCTGGCTCTCGGGAGAACCGGTGTCGGTATTAGACTTTCCGTAGGTTGCAAAAAGCTCCTGCTTTTTGTCTGCATTTAAATAACCCATTGTTTTGAATTTAAAAGGTTTGTATTCCGCCTTGGCTACCCTCCTTCCTCAAAAGAGAGTCTTCTCAAAGCGACTGCAAATCTAACGTTTTTTTACGAAGCAACCAACTAATAATCAAAGAAAGATCGCATTTTTTACAGAAAATCCGTTTTCGGCGACCGCGGGGAGATCGTTTCAAGATTCCGAAGGATCTGAAAAGTCCTGTTTGCAATAGAGTTGCCCGTTCCCGACGCGTACGACCCGCACTTTTTCGCCCCGTCCGATAAAAAGTCCGTTTTCGGCGACCGCATCGTAATAAATCCCGTCGAGCACGATCTTTCCGGACGGACGCAGAACGGCAGTGACCGTCCCGGTGCGGCCGACCAGGCCGTCCTGCGGCAACCGGTGGCCGACATAACCCTGTTCGGGAGTCAGGTCGGTCGTCAGCACGATCCGGCTGCGCAACCGCGAATCGCCCGTCAAAAAGCGGCGGCCGAAATAAAGCGCGGCGACGAATGCCGCGACGGAACCGACGATAACGACCAGAAACGGCCGGACGATCCGCCCGGCGGACAGTTCTCCGGAAAAGACGTGCCGCAAAACATCGTTGTCAATCGCGGCGAACGCAAGCCCCGTCACAACCGCCACGATCCCGACAATCCCCGCAATGCCGAACCCCGGCAGCACGAAAATCTCGACGGCGATCAGCAGCAGCCCGACGACAAAAAGGATCGGTTCCCAATTCTGCACCATCCCCTCGAGGTAAAGCGGCGAAAAATAAAGCACGGCTCCGAGCACGGCGGCAACCAGCGGGAAACCCACTCCGGGGGTCTGCAACTCGAAGTAGATCCCGCCGACGATCAGCATGATGAAAATCCCCTGCGCGAACGGGTTCATCAACCAGCCGAGCACGCGGTCGAGCGTCGTCGGATTGTATTCATGAAGCGTATAATCGACGACTCCGGCATTCGACAGCACCTCGGCGACCGAAACGGCCTTGCCTTCGCTGTAATGCCGGGCGAGGGCCTCGTCGGCCGTCAGCGTCAGGACGCCGACCGTCGTACTGTCCCCGGCGGTCGTCCCGACCATCGCTTCGGCGATCGCCGGATCGCGCCGCCAGCGCCAGACGGTATCCGTTCCGTCGATCCGCTCCACTACTTTGCCGTGGGCTTCGGCCGTCGACCGCATTGTCGCGCGCATGAAACTCTGGTACTTGTCCGGCATCGGCCGTCCCTGCCGATCGACCACCGACGCGGCGCCGATATTGCCGCCCGGACGAATGTAAATGCGATCGGCCGCCAGCGCGATCAACGCGCCGGCCGAAGCGGCCTGGTTGTCGATCCACACCCATACCGGAATCCGGGAATTGAGCAGCATCGTGCGGATCGAATCGGCCGCCGCGACGACTCCGCCGTACGTATTCATTTGGATAACCACCAGGTCGGCTCCCATCTCGTCCGCCTGCGCGAGGCATTTCCCGGTCAGCCGTTCGACCGACGGCATGATGTCTTCGCGGATCGGGAAGGTATAGACCAACTTCCGCCCCGTAGAATCGGCCGCGCGCCCGGAAAACGTCCCGAGCAACAGCGCCAAAACGATCCCGACGTATTTCATCCGGTTTGTTCTCATAGGCATGAAGACTGTAAAGTTCATATTTCGGACACTCCTAAAGCCATTTCTTCCACCGGAAAAACAGGTACGTAAGCGCCGACACGAGCACCATCAGCCCCAGCGCGAACTCATAGCCGTACTGCCAGCGCAACTCCTGGATGCTCTCGAAATTCATTCCGTAGATGCTGGCAATCATCGTCGGAGGCATGAAAAACAGCGCGGCGACGGTAAAGATCTTGGTCACGTTACTCTGTTCGATATTAATCAGACCGAGCGCGGTATCCTGCATGTAGTCGAGCCGTTCGGAACTGAAATCGGCATGATTGATCAGCGAATTGACGTCCTTGATCATCAGTTGCAGCTTCGGATAGATGTCGTTCGGGAAACGTTCGCTGCGCAGGATGCCCGACAGGATACGCTGCCGGTCGAAGATGTTTTCGCGGATCAACATCGTATTCTCCTGCATGTGGCTGATCTGCTTGAGGGTTTCCTTGTCGATATGTTCGCTGAGGTTCATGTTTTTGCTCAGCGTGGCGATGTTTTTGGCCAGGGCTTCGACCAAGTCGGCATCGAAATCGATCCGCACCTCGAGGATCGAGATCAGCAGGTGGTAGCCGGTCGAGTAGGCCCGGTAGTTCATCTGCAGCCGTTTCGCGCTTTCGGTAAACGTCCTGAATTCGCTGGTGCGCACCGACACCAACACGCCTTCGGTAATGATGAACGAAACGGGCTCGATACTGAACGCCTCGGGATTCGGAATGAAAAAGTTCGAATTGCAGATGATCGCATTCTCGGTTTCCGAATATTTGGACGAACTCTCGATCTCCTCGACCTGCTGACGCGTCTGTAGGTTGATCTCCAAAAAGTTCTCCACGGCTTTCTGCTCCTTGATCGTCGGAGAAAGCAGATCGATCCACAAAATATCGTCGTAACCGAGATCGTCGAAAAGCCTGACGTCCGCGTTGCGAACGATCTTGTTATATTGTTTCAGGTAAATAGTAATCATTGTTCTTGAGCTTTAGAGGGTGAATAGTCGGGTCGCTTCCGTCCCCTCCGGGGGCGCGTCAACCGGAAGTTCAGCCGGGATTGATCGGAGGGTCGATCTTCCTGCCCTCCTGCCAGTAAAGCGCCGTCGCACGGCGCTTCTGCTCGTCAAAAACAAAATCGATATTCCGCGTCAGGTAATCGTAAGCATAACTTCTGTCGCCGTAACCGTAACAGGCGATCGCTTCGGGAATGTGCCGGACGCCGTAATCGAGCGCCTCGGCGAGCCGTTCGACGGTCCGGTCGTCCACGCCGGAACGCGCCACCCACGCCGCGAAAGCGAAAGGAAGCCCCGTCATTTCACGCCATGCGTCGGCCAGATCGTAACGGTACCGGAACTTTTCCTCATGGTCGAACACCTTGTCGCCGATGATCAGATACCCCGTCCGCGGCTGCGGAGCGTTCAGTGCCGAGAAATCTTTCAGTTCTTTCCATTCGGGACGGATCCCCCACAACTTCGACGCGAGGATGCGCGCCAGTCTCACCGAAGTCAGCGAATGGCTGTCGAGATAAATCGTATCGAGCCGATCCAGCGGAGAATCAGCCGCCAACACCACCGTGCGAACCGAACGGCTCGCACCGATGCAGAACGGCGTAACGATGCGGATATCGGGAATCGACGGGACGGCCGCTACGGGAATCAGCGCGATTTCCGCGCCGCCGTCGCGCAACAGGGAAGCGCATCCCCGGGGCGGGGAGAGCAAAAGATCGGCATACAGGTCAATTCCCGCATGCTCGATACCATATATAAAAGGTATGGTATTGAGGTAAGATACCGCAACTATTCGGTTCCGCATCATCATCCATACAGCTTCAAAATTCGTTGAACAATATCCGCACCGCCTTCAAACGGGTGCGGGTCAGGCTGTTGGCAGAGTGCTTTCTCGGTGACAAACCACTTTCCCGTGACGCGAAGGTAACCAAAAAACGGCAATGTACAAGGCGCGGCGACAAAAAAAGAGACGCCGTCCGCAATGGACGGCGTCTCGGGGTCGAAACGGACGGACGGTTAGCATTGAACTTTGCCGGCCGATCCCAGTACATTAATCAGTTTGTGTTCGTACAATTTTTTCAGGCTTTCGCGGGCCGGGCCCAGGTATTTGCGCGGGTCAAACTCGGCCGGCTTGGTAGCCAGCACTTCACGAACGGCAGCGGTCATCGCCAGACGGCCGTCGGAGTCGATGTTGATCTTGCAAACGGCGCTTTCGGCAGCCTTGCGGAGCTGTTCTTCGGGAATACCGATCGCATCTTTCAGCGCGCCGCCGTATTTGTTGATAACGGCGACCAGATCCTGCGGAACCGACGAAGATCCGTGCAACACGATCGGGAAGCCAGGAATGCGCTTTTCGATCTCCTGAAGAATATCGAAACGCAACGGGGGCGGAACCAGAACGCCGTTGGCGTCGCGGGTGCACTGCTCCGGCGTAAATTTATTGGCGCCGTGCGACGTTCCGATCGAGATAGCCAGCGAATCGACGCCGGTACGCGATACGAAATCGACTACCTGGTCGGGTTCGGTGTAGGTGTGGTGTTCGGCCTTCACGTCGTCCTCGATACCGGCCAGTACGCCGAGCTCGCCTTCGACGGTCACGTCAAACTGGTGCGCGTAGTCGACCACTTTCTTGGTCAGCGCGATATTCTCTTCGTAGGGCAGGTGCGAACCGTCGATCATCACCGACGAGAAACCCATGTCGATGCACGACTTGCAGAGTTCGAACGAATCGCCGTGGTCGAGGTGCAGCACGATCTGCGGATGAGCGCAACCCAGTTCCTTGGCATATTCCACCGCACCCTGAGCCATATAACGAAGCAGGGTCTGATTGGCATACTTACGGGCACCGCTCGACACCTGCAGGATCACCGGCGATTTCGTTTCGACGGTAGCCTGAATAATGGCCTGCATCTGCTCCATGTTATTGAAGTTGAATGCAGCGATGGCGTATTTGCCCTCGATGGCCTTTTTAAACATCTCTCTCGTGTTCACAAGACCCAAATCTTTGTAATTTACCATGACAACTTATTTTTAGGTTAACAAATTCGGAAATTCTCCGTTTACGGCGGCCGCCTCGCAACGTCGTTGCGCCGACCGTCCGTCCGGCGCAATCGCATCCGGACGCTTTCCCGGTCGATTCCGTCCGATCCGGGTTTCAAATTTAATCATTTTCCGGCGCAATCCGACGAGTTTCGTAAAAAAATTTAAAATTCCCGTTCGCCGAATCCGCAGCGGACTTACAACCGGGCACGCAGCAATTTGCCCTCGTCCTCGTAACCCGGCTTGCCGAGCAGCGCGAACATATTCTTCTTGTACGCCTCCACGCCCGGCTGATCGAACGGATTGACGCCCAACGTATAACCGCTGATACCGCATGATTTTTCGAAGAAGTAGAGCAGGGCGCCGAGGTAGTACTCGTTCAACTCGGGAATTTCGATCCGGATGTTCGGCACGCCGCCGTCCACGTGGGCCAGCATCGTCCCCATCTCGGCCATCAGATTCACTTCGCCGATCCGTTTGCCGGCCAGGTAGTTCAATCCGTCCAGGTTATCCGGATCGGAATCGATCTTCAGACTGTGCCGCGGCTTTTCAACGCTGATAACCGTCTCTATCAGCGTGCGTTCGCCCTGTTGGATATACTGTCCCATCGAGTGCAGGTCGGCGGTCAGCGTCACGCTGGCCGGGAAGATACCTTTGCCTTCTTTCCCTTCGCTCTCCCCGTAAAGCTGCTTCCACCATTCGGACACGTACTGGAGCCTCGGATCGTAGCTGGCCAGTATCTCGATCTTATACCCCTTTTTGTACAAAGCGTTCCGCGCGGCCGCATACTGAACGGCCGGATTTTCGTCGAACGGAACGTCGGCAGCCGTCATTTTCGCCATATCCTGCGCGCCGCGCACCAATTCGCCGATGTTGATTCCGGCAACGGCCAGCGGCAGCAAGCCGACCGGCGTCAGCACCGAATAGCGTCCGCCGATGTCGTCCGGAATCACGAACGTAGCGTAGCCCTCCTGCGTGGCCAGCGTCCGCAGTGCGCCGCGTTTGGCATCGGTCACGGCAACGATCCGTTTGGCGGCTTCCGCCTTGCCATAACGGGTCTCGATCTCCTCTTTGACGATCCGGAAAGCAACGGCCGGCTCGGTTGTCGTCCCGGACTTAGAGATCACGATGGCAGCCAGCTTGTACGGCTTCGTAGCGGCCAGCAGCTCATACAGATAGTCCTCGCTGAGATTCTGCCCGGCGAACAGCACGATCGGCTTATCCTGTTTCTTGTGCAACAGTTGGAACGGATCGCTCATGGCCTCCAGCACGGCTTTCGCCCCGAGGTAAGAGCCCCCGATCCCGATCACCACGATCACTTCGGCCAGCGAAGCCAGCGATTTCGCGCAATCGTTAACGGCGTCCAGTTGGGCGGGGGTAATCTGCTCGGGCAGGTCCACCCACCCCAGAAAATCGTTCCCGTCGCCGCTGCCGTCGGACAACATGCGGTTCGACACTTCGACCCGTTCTTTTATCAATTCGAGATCCACGGGTTCGAGAATCCCGTAGATTTTGTCGATAGAAACTTTAATAATACTCATGATAATTATGTTTTGATGGATTTTACATGCCTTTACAGCAGCCGTCCGGTCAACCGGCCGACCGAGACCGACGGCGAAGCGCCGTCATAGAGAACGTCGTACACCATCCGCGCGATCGGCATATCTACGCCGCGCTGCCGGTTGATTTTCATAATGCATTCGGCTGCGTAATACCCTTCGGCCACCATGCTCATCTCCATCTGCGCCGAATGCACCGAATAGCCCTTACCGATCATCAGTCCGAACCGACGGTTGCGACTGAACTGCGAATAGGAAGTAACCAACAGGTCGCCCAGATAAGCCGATGCGAACGTATTCCGGTTGCTGGGATAAGTCTGCGACATGAAACGCGACATCTCCATCGCCCCGTTCGAAATCAGCACGGCCAGAAAATTATCCCCGTAACCGAGGCCGACCGCGATCCCGACCGCAATCGCATAAATATTTTTCAGCACGGAAGCATATTCTATGCCGTATATGTCGGTCGAATGACCGACGTTTATATAATCGGTCCGAATTTTATCGCCCAGGATGCGCGAGTTTTCGAGCGTCTTGCAAACGACCGTCAGGTAGGAGAGCCGTTCGAGCGCCACCTCTTCGGCATGGCACGGGCCGGACACGATCCCGATCTGATCGAACGGAACGTCGTACCGGCGGTTGACGTACTCGGCCACCGTGATCAGATCGTCGGGAACGATGCCTTTGATCGCAGAGACGATGAATTTATCGCCGAGCGGTTCGGTCAGGGGTTCGAGCGTCGTTTTCAGGTAAACGGACGGAGCTGCCAGCACGACGATCTCCGCATCGCGCGCCACCTCGTCGAGACTGTCCGACAGGTGCAGGCTCCCCGGATCGAAACGGACGTCCCGCAGGTAGCGCGGGTTGGTCCCGTGCTTACGCACATGCTCCAGGACATCCCGGTTGCGGATGTACCAGCCGACGTTCCGTTCGTTTTCGAGAAGTATCTTGACCAGAGCCGTAGCCCAACTGCCGTGACCGACCACCGCACACCGCGCGTTCCGATCGATGTTGTACGCCATGATTTTATTCGCTTTCAAACCACAAATTTACAAATTATTTAAAATTTTCGCTATTCCGGAGCCGTTTTATCCGGAAACAGCCGCATAAATCGCACCCGGAACCGCAACGCCACCGCCCGGCGACCAAAAACTTCATTTTACGGACCGTCCGCCGCACCGGCAAAACGGCCGGAAGCAAAAAAAAGAGACACAATCCATTTTTTGAAGTATAAACTCAAGCTGTAAACTCTTTTTTGTTATATTTGATGTAGTCTGAAGGTATTTAATTGACTACAAATAGATTAAAAGAAAC